>Ga0099364_10002815_pt1 | contig 27528 bp, 20 predicted proteins | sample TergutTh196P3_FD_73070 | JGI IMG/M metagenome (GOLD analysis project Ga0099364, IMG submission 73070) | Microcerotermes parvus P3 segment gut microbial communities from Pointe-Noire, Republic of the Congo - Th196 P3 | ecosystem: Host-associated > Arthropoda: Insects > Digestive system > Gut ... | reverse complement strand
CGTCGCTCCGTCAGAGTTCCCTCCATTGCGGAATATTCTTAGCTGCTGCCTCCCGTAGGAGTCTGGGCCGTATCTCAGTCCCAGTGTGGCCGTTCACCCTCTCAGGCCGGCTAACCATCATCGCCTTGGTAGGCCTTTACCCTACCAACTAGCTAATGGCACGCGGGCCCATCTAAAGGCGGGGCCAAAGCCCCTTTCTTTATCTAACCAGAGTCAGACAACATTATTCGGTATTACCCGCTATTTCTAACGGCTATCCCCAACCTAAAGGTAGGTCACCCACGCGTTACTCACCAGTCCGCCGCTCTCATAGGTAGCAAGCTACCTACTGCCGCTCGACTTGCATGCTTAAGACGCGCCGCCAGCGTTCGTTCTGAGCCAGGATCAAACTCTCCATGATATTATTTACTCAGTCCGAAGACTGAATAATTTCTCACTTCAAGCCTGGTACTGTCCGGTTCTTTTCTTAAACTTCCTTAAAAGTTACCTACCGGCCAGCACTTTTTAGCTCTCTAGTACCTGTCTCTCTCGACAGGCTCGATACGCTCGCTCAAACCGGTAAACCGGCTTGAACTTTGCTTTATGGCGTGCTGAATGTTTTCACATCCAGCGTGGAGTTTACAGCCATAGGCTGGAAACTCCGAAGCTAAAGCCCACTAACCTAGGTTAGCAAGGGCTTTAGCCATCCCCCATCCCTAATAATGACAAAGATCAATAATCCCTAACGGGATTTTACGCCTGTCGGCGTTTACCTCTGACGAGGTTTACACCTATAGGTGTTTTCGCCCCATAAATAGGGCAAATTTGCCCATTTAAGGGCATATAAAATGTAAACTTATTATATAAAATTTAAGAAATTCTATGCAGATTTACAAAAAAATCGATAAATAAAATTAAATAAATTTAACCAGCACAATGAAATATATCGACATAAAAACAAAATGTCAATACCTTTTTGAAAAAAATTTTTAAAATTAACAAAAAACCTATACAAGGTCGGAAATATCGGTTAAATACACACAGGGCTTACCTTCCCTGTCGGAGTTAAAAATGATTTTTGTTGCATCCTGGGAAAACTGGGGATGAGGATGAGCATCCTGACTCCAGAATTCCCCGGTTCCGGTATCAAAATAATGAGACCACTTGGTATCGTGGCGGCAAATTGCTATTTCCTTGCCGCTTCTAAGGTCAGAAAGAAAAACATAGGGTTTTTCCGGATTATGTCCATCACCCACAATCATGGTATTCTGTATATTGGATACACAGTGGCTATAATAGGTACAGGGCATTATTGTGGTTTCCTTCATGGTGTCCATATCTATCTTTCTAATGGTAACTTCCTTAACCTTTCGCGTATCTTTTTCCACAATTCTGGCAACATAACCAAGCGCAGAACCATCGGGAAACCAGTATTCATGGGTAAAACTCTCACCTTCCAGATGATGACGGGGACAAATGATATTACTTCCATCGGCATCCATCAACCATATTCTGGATTCAATAAGATGACCGGGTCCTTCATGGCAAAACATTATTTTGTCCTTAAAAACTGGTCTTAGCTGGGGATGCGCCACCCATAATTTCTCGTCAAAAACAACATTGGCAGTTTTATTGTTTACATCTATCTGCACAATCCGGCATCTGGGCTTCATTGCCCATTGCTCGGACAATTCTGCCATCTTTTTATCACGGGGCACCAGATCATCCCTGTGAAGCTGAACCTGGCTTACATGGGTGCAATCGGGGGTAACTCCAAAGGTCTTAATTGTCCACCATTCCGGCCCGGGTGTGTACAGTACCTCTTCCTCAAGGGTATCAACAAAAAGACGAATAATGCTGTCCTTGGTAGCGTAAAGAATGGTTTTATCATCATTTGAAAGACAGGCCTGATATACAAGGACACCTTCCCTGTCGGTTAATTGCATCAGGTCTCCGCTTACAAGATCCTGCCTATAGAGCTGTCTAGAGCCGGAAATTTCCGAGCCATAAAAGGCAAATAAATTATCTTTAGAAATACAGTTAAAATAGAAATAAGGATGGGTTGATAAAAATTCAGGAGGGCTTAATCTCCAAACCTCTCTTCCTGTATCCGGATCATCATACTTTAAAATCTCATTTTTATAAATTCTTCCCTTTGGCATACTCATTCCTTTGGTGTTTTTATTGGTGTTTTTAATAGAATAGAAACATAACCAACAAACGAAATAATGGCAATTATTACGGAAATTAAAAATACGACGGCAGCAATGCAACTTATTAACCCGTAGAGATTGAAGTCAAATTCATTATATCCCAAACGTATTATTGATGATGCGGCCAGTGCCAAAGCTCCCGAAAGGACATAGGTAACTGTTTTTACCTTTCCTCCTTTGCCTGCAGCAAGGGTAATTCCCCTGGAAAGAAGCTGGTTTCTGACAAAAAGGACACTGAATTCACGGTATAGAACCACAAGGAAGAGCAGGGGCGGGAAAATTCCTTCAATTACAAAGCACAGGAAATAGGTTATTTGGGTTAAAGTATCTGCAAATGGATCGTAGAGTTTGCCAAAATCGCTTATTTCTCCCTTCTTGCGGGCAATTATTCCATCGAGTAAATCGGTAAGCTCAGATCCGATGAAAATTATCCATAATATGGGAACAGTCCATGACGATCCTTGTGTAATAAAAATCACAAAAAAGATGGGAGCCAAAATTAATCTAATGGATGTAACTTTGTTTGCCAGAGTCATTAACCGAAGTATGGGCTTTGAGCTAATATATGTCAAGTATTGATTAACTCATAATTTTTCCGTAAAATATTTTCCATGATAACCATGAAATTTGGAGGCAGTTCGGTGGCAAATGCCGAACGCTTCCGCCAAATGGCAGAAATTGTAAAATCCCAGCTCGAGAAAAGACCGGTACTGGTTCTTTCTGCCATGGGAGACACCACGGATCACCTATTGGAAGCCGCAGATAATGCCTTAAAAAAGGGCATTGTAAAACTGGATAAAATAGTAGATTTACACATAAAAACCATTGATGATCTTAATCTTGGCAGCGGAGTAAAAGCTCAAATTCAGCCGCTTTTTGACGAATTAAATACCCTGTTAATGGGAATTTCCCTAATAAAAGAACTAACAGGAAGGACAAAGGATTATCTTGTTTCATTCGGAGAACGTTTTTCGGTAAGAATTGGAGCGGTATATTTTAACAGCATTGGGATAAAAGCGATGGCAGTGGATGCATGGGATGGCGGTTTTATATCTGATTCCAATTTTACCCAGGCAGAACTTATACCAGAAGCCTGGAATTTAATACCATCAAGACTTTTGGCTGCCGCCGAAGAAGGGATATTACAGATTGTGACAGGTTTTATTGCAAAGGACGAAAAGGGAAATATTACAACACTTGGCAGGGGCGGTTCGGATTTAACTGCCACCATGATAGGAGCTTCCTGCGGAGCTTCGGAAATACAGGTCTGGAAGGATGTTGACGGCATTTTAACCGCCGATCCCAGGCTTGTGGAAACAGCAAGGGTTGTAGAAACAGTTACCTACGAAGCTGCATCGGAGCTTGCATATTACGGCGCACAGGTTTTACATCCCAGAGCCATGCAGCCCTGTTTAAAATCCGGCACACCTGTTTTGGTAAAGAATTCATATAATCCCTCTGCACCGGGTACAAAAATTGTAAAAAATCTGCCTGGAAAGGAAAGCCCGTTACAGGCAATCACATCCAGAAAGAATGTAACCCTGGTAGACATTGTTTCTTCCAGAATGCTTGGTCAGCATGGTTTTTTGGCAGGGGTATTTTCCAGTTTTGCAAAATACGGTATTTCCGTTGATATGGTAGCCACAAGTGAGGTTTCGGTTTCCATTACACTAGATGCCTCCTATGATTTGGAAGATATAAAAAATGAACTATCCCAAATCGCAAGTGTGGATATTAAAACCGGAAAGGCAATAGTTACAATTATTGGAGATGTAAAACGTTCATCGGAAATATTATCCAGGACATTTAAAATTTGCCGGGATCTTGGCGTACAGGTTCAAATGATTTCACAGGGAGCAAGTAAGGTGAATATCAGTTTTATTGTAAATGACAAGGAAGCACCGGATATAGTGAAAGCACTCCACAAGGATTTTTTTGAATAGTTTTTAGCGGTATTATATGCATTATATTTTTGCACCGCATATGGTATAAATAGTAGAATAGGAGCCGGAAATGAAAATTATATTGGTTGGATACGGAAAGATGGGACGCCTTCTGGAAGAACGTCTTTTGGATAGAGGCCATGAAATTATCTCCATAGTAGATCCCTTTACAGATTCCACAAAGGGGGATAAATCCGGAGCTCCTGTATATAAATCTCTTGAAGAAACATTAAAACTAGAATGCGATGCAGCCATAGAATTTACGGCTCCCACTTCCGCCGTAGGAAACCTGCTGACTCTTGCCAAAAATAAAATCCCCGTGGTCTGTGGAACAACTGGCTGGTTTGATAAATTAAACGAAGTAAGCCGGGCTATAGAAGAAAATGGTAGTTCCATGGTTTGGGCTGCCAATTATTCGCTTGGAGTAAATATTTTTTATAGAATTGCATCCTATGCCGCAAAATTAATAGACCCATTTAAGGAGTACGACGTGGCGGGTTTAGAAACCCACCACAATGGTAAAGCGGACAGCCCTTCCGGGACTGCAAAAGTTCTTGCCGAAAAAGTCATTAAAGAAATGAGCCGGAAGAAAAAAGCAGTCTACGAAATGATGGACAGGAAACCCCAGGAAGATGAAATCCACTTTGCCAGCCTTAGGGTAGGCTCTGCATTTGGAACTCATAGCGTTATTTTTGACTCTCCTGCCGACACTATAGAAATTGTTCATAACGGAAGGAACAGGGAAGGACTTGTATCAGGAGCAATAGTAGCCACCGAATGGTTATGCGAAAAAAAACGTACCGGGGTTTTTACAATCGAAGATGTATTGGCAGACAAGCTGCCATAGCAGACAAGCTGCCATAGCAGACAAGCTGCCATAGCAAAGGAGAAATAATGAAATTATTAAGAGGCGCCTACACAGCCATGATCACCCCCATGAAGGATAACGGAGAGGTGGATTTTGACGGCTTTAAGAGGCTGGTGAATTTTCAGATAGAACAGGGCATAGATGGGCTTGTACCCCTTGGAACCACGGGGGAAACACCCACATTGGACGAAGGCGAAGAAGATAAACTCATCCGCATAGTTATGGACGAAGCAAAGGGCAAGGTACCGATTATCCTGGGTGCAGGTTCCAACGACACAAAAGATATGGTCAAGTATGTTAAACGCGCCAGGGAAGTGGGAGCCGACTATGCCATGGTGGTAACACCCTATTACAATAAGCCGAACGATTCTGGTCTTTTGGGACATTTTGAAGCGGCTGTAAATGTGGGTATTCCAATTCTGGTCTACAATATTGCATCCCGCACCGGACGGAATATACAAACTCCCCTAATGGAAAAAATTGCTGCATTAAACGGGATAATCGGAGTCAAGGAAGCATCAGGCGACATTGGCCAGATGGGCGAAGTCATTGACGCAATCTCCCTTTCACGCCGCAGCGATTCAAAACCATTTACCGTTCTTTCAGGGGACGATGCCATGACATTGCCCCTAATGTCTCTTGGCGGAGACGGCGTAGTTTCGGTAATTGCCAACCTTGTACCGGGGAAGGTAAAAGCCCTTACAAAGGCATGCCTTGAAGGAAACTTTGAAGAAGGACGTAAAATTCATTTTGAACTTCTGCCTCTTATGAGGGCGGCCTTTATAGAAACCAACCCTGTACCCATAAAAAAGGCCATGTCTTGGGCAGGGCTGCCTTCGGGACCTGCAAGGCTTCCTCTGGGAAAAATGGAGAGCAAAAACGAAGCTCCTCTTAGAGCAGCCGTGGAGAAGCTAGGTATTAAGTAATATAAAGAGATCAACGAATGCACACGAATTAAACGAATATTTGATCTTCATTAGCATCATTCGTCTTCATTCACATCATTCGTTGACCTTTCAAAAAATTTTAACAGGAGAAAACAATGTCAAACAAGATAGCAGTAGGAGTATTGGGCGCAACCGGAATGGTTGGCCAGCAATATCTTTATTTATTACAAAATCATCCCTGGTTTGAAGTGAAGTATCTATCAGCATCACCGCGAAGTGCAGGGAAGAAGTATGAGGCAGCAACAGAGGGAAGAATCCACTTTCCGGGAATTCTCGAAGAGCTGGGGGAGATAGTTGTAGAAGACGCCAACAATGTGGATGCCGCAATAAAAGCATACAAGGCAGGGAATTGTTCCTTTGTTTTTTCCGCTCTGGAAATGGGAAAGGAAGAAACCAAAAATCTGGAAAATGCATATGCTGCAGCAGATATTCCGGTTATTTCCAGTGCATCGGCACATAGATGGACAGCGGATGTTCCTGTATTAATTGCCGAAGTGAATCATGAGCATGCCGACATTATTCCCATGCAACAAAAAGAGCGGGGCTGGAACAGGGGTTTTATTACAGTTAAGCCAAACTGTTCGATACAAAGCTATACAACCGCACTTTATGCATTAATTCAGGAAGGTTACGAGATAAAAAGGCTCATAGTCAGCACAATGCAGGCTGTTTCTGGTGCAGGTTATCCGGGAGTACCCAGCCTTGATATGATCGATAATATTGTTCCCTATATAGGCGGCGAAGAAGAAAAGTCCGAAGAAGAGCCGTTAAAAATACTTGGCTCCATAGAGGGAGGTATTTTTAAAAATGCACCGGAGCCCCGGATTTCTGCTCACTGTAACAGGGTTCCGGTAAGCGATGGTCACAGTGCCTGCGTGAGCGTGGAATTCGGCAGTAAAAAGCCGTCTATAGAGGAAGTTAAGAGAATCTGGAAAAATTTCCGGAGTCTTCCGCAAGAAATAAAACTTCCAATGGCTCCGGAAAGACCGATTATTTTACGCGAAGAAATAAATAGGCCCCAGCCAAAACGTGACAGGGATGCGGACAAGGGCATGGCAATCAGTATTGGCCGCATAAGAGAGTGCAAGGTTTTTGACCTTCGCTTTGTGGGGCTTTCGCATAACACAGTCAGGGGAGCTGCCGGCGGCGGCATCCTGAATGCGGAGCTTTTAAAATACAAAGGCTACCTATAAAAACTAGTTTATTAAAGACTAGGCATCTAAAGACTAGTCCACCTTAAACCGTGATACCTCGTTAATTAAATTATTAATGGCATCACGGTTTTTGTTGCTAAGATCGTTGGTATGGTTCACAGCCTCGTTAATATGATTTGCACTGTCCGCCATTTCGTTCATGCCCAACGTGATCTCCTGGGTTAGTTTTTCAAGGTTCTTGCTTTCGCCTATAACTTCCTGAGCTCCCCCATGCATTTCATTTGCACGGCTCTTAACACGGCTGGTTATCTCGTTTACTTCTGCTACGCCCACAAGAAGCTGCTTGTTCCCTTCACCCTGCTCTTCCATTGCATTTAGAATAACTTCCTCTTGTTCGGACACAGTCCTGACACTGGAGTCTATGGCCTCAAACCTGTTGAGTACGGTATTGGTAGACTCGGTTATCTTGTCGATTGATCCCTTGATCTTTTTAAGTACCGCACTTATGGTTTTGGACTGTTCGCTGGAATTTTCCGCCAATTTGCGAATTTCATCGGCAACAACAGCGAAACCCTTGCCTGCCTCTCCTGCATGGGCGGCCTCTATTGCGGCATTCATTGAAAGCAGGTTCGTTTGGCTGGCGATATTTTCCATTACCGAGTTAATCTCCAAAAGCCCCTCTGACTCACGAGCGATTTCCTGTATATCCCCTGCAACTTCCTGCAAGCCGCCGCGCCCTGCTTCCGATGCTTCAAGCAGGTTTCTTACATTGGCACCGTTTTTAATGAGCGTATCTGTAATAGATTGAATATTTGCATTCATTACATCTGTGGCAACCGTAGCCTGGGAAATTACATCGCTTTGATTTTCGACCTGCTGGTTAAGGTTATCAATATTTGTTACAACCTGTTCCATCGTCGCATTTGTTTCTGTTACACTGGCACTTTGATTCATTACGCGTTCTTTAACATTTTGAACATTTCCCCGTATTTCATCCATGGAAGAAGCGGTTAAATTCATGTTAGCCGCAAGATCGTTGCCAATATTGGACAGGGTTTCTGTTTCATGCTTTATGTTTTTTAACAAACTGCATATTTTATCAAAGGTCATGTTAATAAATTCCGCTAAAACTCCTGTTTCATCACTCCGCCTTATATTCAAGCGGCGGGAGAGGTTCCAGTCATCTGTAATTTCGCCCAATGTACCCATAATCACATTCAGGGGTTTAAGCAGCCAGGAAATAAAGAGGTAGAAAATTATAAAAATTACGGCAATACCTGCAAGCATAACAATAAAGAGAATGGTCATGGAAGAATTAATTATGTCTAAAAAAGAAACGGAGATAATTGCGGCAATATACCAGTCAAGAGACGGAACATTTACAACAGCAACTTCCCTTCCATCAAAATGGAAAAAAGAACTTTCTCCGCTCTGCAATGTCCCTGCAACAGATATAATTTCATTACCCATTTCACCAAGAACATCAGACAGAACAGCTTTATCCAGAACAAGACGCGAATCCCTTGCTCCTGTAATTTCATAATATGCATTAAACAGGAATAGATCTCCGCCGCCTGTATAATTTGCATATATGTTATCTATAAAATTTGTCAGGTCTATGCCTGTACCTACAAGACCGATGGGAGTGCGATCGAAACTAAATACAGGGGCATTGATCCAAAGCATGGTTCTGTTAATTTCCGGATTATAATTAATGTTAAAATTAAAACTTTCCGTCTCATGCAGAGTCATATAATACCAGTAATTATCCGGATCGTCTGCATCTATCGTATAATGGTTAAACTCATCGAAGTAGAATTCCCTGTCAAGATCACTGGCCCAGAAGGTAGTCTTGCTTTCAAAAGCCAGCCTATACCCTTCAATCTCGTCAAAGGCAATCCGCCGTAATGCAGGATCACCGGGGTTTAAAAAGTGCTGTATAATCAGGGGAGAGGTTGCCATTTTAAGAGCAATGGCAATCTCCGCATTTACGGATGCTTCCAGCTTGATCCTTTCTATCTCAAGCGTATTAGATAGATCAAAACCTGCATTTGCATTGCTTACACGGGTCATTGATATAAAAAATGCAATACTGCCGCTGATGGAAAAAATAAGAAACAGTACAACAGAAAATACGGCAACGATAAATTTTGCAGAGATATTCTTTTTGGAATTTGGTTTTTCCTGTTCTCCGCTATTCATATACACCACCTTTAAAAAAAATAATGCCTGACAGATAAGTCAGGCATCGTTATCTTTTAATTCTTAATATTGTAAAAGGCACCCAGCCCTGCGTATTTGGAAGCAGCTTCCAGCTCATCCTCTATGCGAAGAAGCTGGTTATATTTGGCAACCCTGTCCGAACGGCTCATGGAACCGGTTTTAATCTGACCGGTCTCCAGTGCAACAACAAGGTCGGCAATAAAGGCATCTTCCGTTTCGCCTGAACGGTGTGAAATGATTGCGGTATAACCTGCGCGTTTTGCCATTTCCACAGCTTCATAGGTCTCTGTAAGGGTACCGATCTGGTTAACTTTTACAAGGATGGAATTGCAAGCTCCCTGTTTAATTCCCTTTTCAAGGAATTTTGTATTGGTTACAAAGAAATCGTCCCCTACAATCTGAATTTTGTTTCCGAGCGCTTTTGTGAATTTCACATAACCATCCCAGTCTTCCTGATCAAGGCCGTCTTCTATGGAGATTATGGGGAACTTTTTTACCCAGCCGGAAAGAAGATCGATCATTTCATCGGTAGAAAAAAGTTTCCCGGGATTGGATTTCCAGAACTTATATCCCTTTTTATCACCTTCATCGAAAAGTTCGGAGCTGGCACAGTCCAGGGCTATCATGAACTGATCTCCTGCCTTGTAACCTGCTTTCTCGATTGCCTTCATTATATATTCCAGAGCTTCCTCGTTGTCTATATCGGGAGCAAAACCGCCTTCGTCTCCTACAGCGGTATTCTTTCCTGCCTTGTGCAGAAGGTCTTTTAAACTGTGGAAGACTTCGGATGTCCAGCGGACAGCTTCACGCATGGAAGAAGCACCAACCGGCATTACCATGAATTCCTGGAAATCTATTTTATTGTCCGCATGTTTACCGCCGTTAATAATATTGGCCATGGGAACCGGAAGCAGATTTGTGTGAAATCCGCCAAGATATTTATATAGAGGAATTTCCAGATGGCTTGCCGCCGCTCTGGCTGTTGCCATGGAAACACCAAGTAATGCATTTGCTCCAAGCTTACCCTTGTTCTCCGTCCCGTCCAGGGCAATCATGGCTCTGTCCAGACTCACCTGATCCAAAGCATCCATTCCCTGAATTTCCGGGCCGATAACATTGTTTACATTATCAACTGCCTTAAGAACACCCTTGCCAAGGAAGCGGCCCTTGTCTCCGTCACGAAGCTCAACTGCTTCATGTATTCCCGTAGAAGCCCCGGAAGGCACAGCAGCCCTTCCTACAGAACCATCTTCCAGGTATACATCTACTTCCACCGTGGGATTTCCACGTGAATCGATTATTTCTCTTGCTTCTACATTTTCAATATAGCTCATTCTATCCTCCAGGTTTTATTCTTTTCTATATTGTCCATGTTTTATATACCTGAAGTCAAGAGAGTCTAATGAAGCAGATATGTTAATCTACCTTAAAACGGGAAACCTCCTTGGCCAATAGATCGATATTATCCCGGGTCTTGCTGCTAAGCTCATTTACCTTTGTAACCGCAGCATTTATCTGATCAGAACTGACTGCCATTTCACTTATCCCGCTGTTAATCTCCTGAGTCATCTGTTCAAGGTTCTTTCCTTCCCTCATTACTTCCCTGGAACCCAAAAGCATCTCCTCCGAGCCTCTTTTTACATTTTTGGAAAACTCATTAACGCTGTTTATTCCATTAAGAAGCTGCCGGGAACCTGTGTCCTGCTCTTCCATTGCATTGCGGATAATTTCCTCCTGCTCGGCAACAGTTTTAACACAGAAATCTATGGATTCAAATTTCCCCAATACATTTTCTGTGGAGCCGGTAATCTTGTCTATTGAAGCCTTAATTTTCTTTAACAGCATGCTGATCGTCTTGGATTGTTCACCGGAACTCTCGGCGAGCTTGCGAATTTCATCGGCAACAACCGCAAAGCCCTTCCCTGCTTCTCCTGCATGAGCGGCTTCTATGGCGGCATTCATGGAAAGGAGGTTTGTCTGACCTGCTATATTTTTCATGACAGAGTTTATTTCCAAAAGACCTTCGGAATCCCTGGCTATCTCCTGAATGTCTGCAGCCACATCCGAAAGCCCAAGGCGGCCGACTTCCGAAGCTTCCATAAGCTCCCTTACACTTGCAGAATTGCCAATCAATGTCTGGTTTACCGAATGAATATTGGCCGCCATTTCCTCCACCGCAGAGCATGCCTGCGAAATGTTGGAGCTCTGATCCTCTACATGGCCGTTTAAGGTATCTATTGTAGAGCTTATCTGTTCCATTGTGGCATTGGTCTCCGTAACACTTGCACTTTGGCTGACAATGCGGCCCCTAATGTTTTTTACATTGGCGGTTATCTCATTAATGGCGGCTGCGGTTTCGTTCATGTTTCCGGCCAGCTCATCTCCAATCTCTGAAAGAATTCCGGTATCGCTCTTAATTTCCATAACCATGTTACGGATCTTTTCTATGGTCTGATTAAAATATGCAGCCATTATGCCAATTTCGTCTTTGGAATTTATTTCTATGACTTTAGTCAGATCCCCCTCTCCTTCGGCAATGTCTTCCAGTGCACCTGCTATCTTAACGATGGGTTTGCTTATGGATCTTGAAAGATAGATTGCCAGCGGAATAACAATGCAGATAATTACCAAACTGATAACAATGGTTATCCCCTGCATATAGTACAATGCAGACATAACCGTTTTTACCGGTACCCCAATGGCATAACTCCAGGGGCTCTCGCTGGTTCCTACATATATGGGAATTGCAACAACATTGAACTCCGCTCCGGCTGCCTGAATAAAGTGGGTATAATAAAACAACTCTCCCTTCATGATAGCATTAATAAAACCATCCAGATGGGGTCCTGCCATATCCCTCTCCGTTTCCTGCATTAAAGTGCCCAGACGCAGAGGGTCAAAATGACTGGCAATAATGCCATTATTCGCAAAAACGGCGGTAAGGCCGTTGCCAAAGGGGATATTTGCCTGAGCGTTAAGGTGGAGGGATTCAAGATCAATATCGATGCCAATAACACCCTGTATACGGCCTTCCGGGCTGAAAATGGGTCTTGCAATGGTGGCTATAAGATATTCCCGGCCTCCTATATAGCGCTTAACAGGATTCATCAATGTGGTGCGGCCGTTTCTCCTTGCCTCAAGATAATATTCTCCGGAAATGGATGCGGAATCCAGGAAGCCCCGTGTAATACCACCCGCTCCCCTATACCAGTAGGGTGCAAAAATACCCTCTGTATTTGTTCCAGGACTACCTACATAAATGCTGTCATCCCCTTCAAGGACATCGGGATCCCAAAAACCCCAAATACCAACAAGGCCTTCTTTTATGGCAAGTGAGTTTTCGAAAACACTGTTAATAAAGGGACGGCGGTTATAGTCGGGAATGAATTCATGGTTCTCTACCATTTCTGCAATGGTTTCCAGCATATACCAGTTGGCACTCAGAAAAGCTTCCACTTCCGCAGCATATCCGCTGGCTGTTGCAATTGCCTTGTCATGAGAGAGGGAGGTGATATTATTACCAGCCTGAAAAAGAAGAAAAACTGCAACGGAACCTGTAATTAAGATGCTTAGGACGAACATCATCAAGGTGAGCTTGAAGCCTATTTTCATATAATACTCCTTTCACTCCTTTAGTGCACAAGTATATTATATGAAAAATAGACTCTGCTTCCGTTGGTATTTTATTACCGCTGGTATTTTATTCCACTTTAAACCTTGAAACTTCCTTAACCAATAGATCGATGTTTTCCCGTGTTTTTCCGCTTAATTCGTTTACCCTTGTAACGGCAACATTTATCTGATCCGCACCGGCTGCCATTTCGTTCATGCCTCCGGTAATTTCCTGGGTCATTTTTTCAAGATTATTTCCTTCCTTGATAACCTCTTTGGAGCCGACAAACATTTCCTCGGAGCTGCTTTTTACATGTCTGGTAATATCGTTAACATTACCAACTCCCTGCAAGAGCTGTCTGGAACCTGTTGCCTGCTCTTCCATTGCATTGCGGATATTTTCTTCCTGGTCTGCTACGGTTCTTACACAGGTATCTATGGATTCAAACCTTCCCAAAACATACTCTGTAGAGTTCGTTATCTTGTCTATGGAACTCTTGATTTTCTTTAATACAGAACTAATCGTCTTGGACTGCTCGCTTGAACTTTCGGCAAGTTTGCGAATTTCATCGGCAACAACGGCAAAGCCCTTCCCTGCTTCCCCGGCATGGGCGGCTTCGATTGCGGCATTCATGGAAAGCAGGTTGGTCTGGCTTGCAATGTTTTCCATAACGGCATTTATTTCCAGAAGCCCTTCGGACTCCCTGGCAATTTCCTGAATGTCAGCCGCAACATCGGAAAGACCGGTACGGCCGACCTCCGATGCATCCATAAGCTCCTTAACATTCGCGGCATTCTTGCCAAGGGTCTGGGTTACCGATTGAATATTGGCAACCATTTCCTCTATGGCAGAAGATGCCTGTGAAATATTGGAGCTCTGGTTTTCTACATGATCGTTCAGTTTATCGATATTCTGCGTAATCTGCTCCATTGTTGCATTGGTTTCGGTTACAGACGCACTCTGGTTAATAACCCTGCCTTTAATGCTCTGCACATTGGCGGTAATTTCGTTAATGGCAGCGGCAGTCTCGGTCATATTGCTTGCAAGCTCTGTTCCTATATCTGAAAGATTACTTGCCTGATGCTTAATGCTGATAATGAGTCCCTTGATTTTCTCCAGGGTCTGATTAAAGAAGTTGGCAAGATCCCCAACCTCATCTTTGGAATTAACAGTAATGGAACGGGTAAGATCGCCTTCGCCCTGCGCAATGTCCTTTAAGGTTTCTGCTACATTGGCAATGGGTTTGGATACCTTGCTCATGGAAATATAAACAACAACAAGGGCTATGAGCAGGATTATAACAATGATAATTACCACAAGAAGAATCATATTGTTGATGGGTTCCATTACACTGTCCTGGGTAATACCGACCATTACCGTCCAGGTGGTGTCCGAGTCTCCTATTGTAAAGGGTTCCATAAACATCATCAGATTGGTTCTGAGAGCGCCGGAATATTTTGTTATATTAAAACCGGTTTGACCTTCCCGTACAACCTGATTTACGAGCTGGGTATCTTCTTCATATAGAACCAGATCTGCCTCTGTTAACATTCTTCCTACCCTGTCGGGGACAAGATGTCCCAAAATTGTTCCATTATTGGCATACATTACCATTGCAGCCAGAACATCAATATAGGCTTCGCGGCGTTCAACCACGACAGGTTGTATTGCACTGGTATCATAAAGAAGACCGACACCGCCCACAACTTCATTTGTTCTGGGGTTGATGATCGGAACCATCATCCTGATCAAATGTGTATTGCTTCCCATAACAACCCTAGGTTCGGGGGCTTCTATCCTGTCTCTTCTGGAATTGGGGCCGGTTATATAGGCCATAGATCCGGCCACATCGACTGTTGCTCTGGCTTCAACTACCCCATTTTCCCTTGTATATGTCATGGCATATTGCCCTGTTTCAGTTGAACCTACACGGCCAATATATTCAGCATCCATGCCGTCAATGGCATTAGGTCTCCAAACCGTATATATGGAATAAAGATTGGGCTCGGATGTAAAAGTACCATTCAACATGGTATCATAGCGGTTACGTCTGGCTTCCAGTTCAACCTCTTCATAATCTCCCATTATATTTGCAAGGGTACGGAGCATCTGAATATATCTATCCATACGTCCCTTCCAGTATTCGGCTTGATAGTTTGTCATATAACTTGCACCCTGCATGCTTAAGTCAAGACTTATCTGACGGGATTGAATTACCTGAATTACCGTTGTTAAAGCAAGAGCCGCAATCAGCAAAAGACCCATCATAATGCTTAGCTTGAATTTAATCTTCATTTATGTCCCCTTTATTTAATTCCTGTATGGTGTATCTAGGTATAGAAACAGTGGAAAACAGAAATATCTATCTTAACTATAATATTATCGATAATAATTGTAAAGTTCATTGAAAAAAAAAAGAAAAAACGAAAAATTATCAAAAAATCTAATGCTCGAAACGTTTGGCAGCCAATACAAAGATTTCTACAAGATGGGGATCGAACTGGGTTCCGCCGGATTTTATTATCATTTGCACGGCTTCTTCGGGTGACAAGGCTTTTTTGTATGGCCGTTCGGAAATTAATGCATCATATACATCTACCAATGCCATTAATCTGCCCTGAAGCGGAATATTCACACCGGAAATGCCCCTTGGATAACCTGCACCATCCCATCTTTCATGATGAGTGCCTGCCATTACCCTTGCATGCGTAAGAAATACGCTTTCCTTGGCATTTTCCTGAATTTTTTCTATTACCGCTTCTCCAAATGAGGTATGCCTCTGCATTTCCAGCCTTTCATCGTTAGTAAGGGGACCCGGTTTCATTAATATATTGTCTTTTATGGCAATTTTCCCTACATCATGGAGCTGGGCAGACTGTAAAAAGAGTTTCATATTCCAGGAATCCAATACATCCCTGTATACCCTGCTATTTAACAGCTCATCCATCAAAAGCTCAAGGAAATGCTCGGTTCTTTCTATGTGACCGCCGGTAACATCATCCCGGCACTCAACAAGGTTGGCAACCGTCTTTAAAACAGCAGCCTGGAGTTCCAGAACTTCGGCGGTCTTCTCGTCCACCATTTTTTGGAGGTTATCGTTCATGTATTTGAGCTCTTTTTTCTGCGCCTCTACAAGGACATGGACATCCACCCTTTTTAATAGCAATTGGGGAGAAAAAGGCTTGGACACATAATCTACAGCTCCCTGAATAAAACCTTCCAGTTCGCTGGATGTGTCGGATTTGGATGTCAGGAAAACCACGGGAATATCTGCGGTTTTGGGTTCATTTTTAAGGATTTTAATGGTTTCGTAGCCGCTCATGCCCGGCATCATTACATCAAGAAGAATAATATCAGGATCTATTTGCTTTAGGAGGTTAAACAGCTTTTCTGAATTGGGAACGGTAAAAACATCGTATTTGCCCATCAAAGTATTTCTTGCAAGTTTTAAATTAATCGGGTTATCATCCACCAGAATTACTTTTTTTCTGTCTTGATGCATATCCTAAAGTATAATCAATAAGGGAAGGATTGCCTAGCTTTAAAGATTAACAATAATCCCGGGAGAATGGCTATTTTTTGGATGCCTGTTATTATGGATGGTTATTTTTTTACAGGGCCTCTTGCTGCCTGACTAACCCTTGCATCTACGGAATTGAGAATGGCAAAGAGCCTTTCCTTTTCGATTAAATCGATAAGACGAGCCTCGGTATAACGTTTTGCTTCCTCGGAAAAAGAGCCGACTGTTACACAGACACCCTTTCCTGCCTTAACCTCTTTCAGGTGGGAGTGAAAATCCCTTACAACAAGCTCTCCAATGGCTCCCTGTGAACGAATGAACCTGAACATTATCATGTCCGACCATTTGGATGTGTCAATTTCGGCAAGAATATCTGCCCATTCATTTTTATTGACTGAAATATTGGTAATTTTAACCTTTGCCCTCGGAAAATAACTCATAACGATCTTACGGCAAAGGGCAACAAAGTCTCCGGAAGGTGCCATTAGGAAGATCTGGAGGTTCTTGTTGACATTAAGTTCCTGATACTTGCCTACAAGCATTGCCACATCTTTATAATTGGGATTTTCCACCTGAATGGCTCTAAAAAGGGGAAGTGCCTTGGAAATATCGTTTATTTTTAGATAACAGTTTGCAAGGCGGTAACGCAGCTCTATTCTGACATCTGCCTTTATATTTTCGTGTCTTAAACCAAGCTCAAAGTCCTGAATGGCTTTTTCATATTGCCGCCCGTCCGCATTTATCTGACCGCAGATCAAACAGGCATTGGCACCCATGGTTGGGTCTCCCCTTAGATGGTTAAAAACCCTAAGAGCCTGTTCCACCTGGTTTGCTTCAAAATAACATTCGGCAAGGGTAAAGAGGGATTCCTTGTCATCCGGAGCCATATCTATTGCCTTGCGTATATAGGTTAAGGCTTCCTTGTTTTTCTTTAGTCTGAAATAGGAATGACCAAGTGTTCTAAGGGTGGGTGCATGCTCCGGCTCCTGAATCCTGGCCTGATTCAATAATTGGACGGCTTTATCATAATTCTTTCTCTGGAATTCCAGTACACCCAAATTATAGGAGGCTTCAAAATTATTGGCTTTTAGTCTTCTGGCATTATTAAGTCCCCTATATGCATCATCAACCTGACCAAGTTTAAGGGATGCCATGCCAAAACGCAGATTTGCATCGAATTCGTTGGGAATGGAACTGCCAAGCTCCACCAGATTGCCGTAAATCTTGTGAGCCTGTTCCCAATTTTCTTCCCTGTAATAGAGATCCCCCAATGTAGACAATGCGGCGGGATCTCGGGGATTCATATCCAGCCGCTTGCTTGCAGCCTTTATAATGGCATCGCGGCCCTTTAATTTCTTGCTTCCGCCGGTTCCTGCACGATCTTTGAACATCATAACGAGGAAAATAACAAGGGCAAGACCCACAACGCCAATTAATATAGGAAAAAGGGAATCCATGTCATTATTATCGGATAAATTTTGCTTTTCTTCAATAGTCCTCAATAGCTTCAATAGATGGAACGAAAAAGCATAAAAATAATCTATATAGTAATGGTCTTTTTACAGGAATATCCGATAATTAAAAGAGAAATAACATAAAACCCGGCAATGCCGGGAATTTCTAAGGAGCTAAGCTTGGCTGCAATAATTGGAATAAAAATTGCCAATGGAGAATTTTACCCGATAACAGAAGAATATTCTCTGGTAAAAAAACGGCTGATCCTTACAACAGTTCATGACGATCAGAAAAGTGCTCAAATAGACCTTTATAGAAGCGAATCACAAACAATGGCAGATGCCTATTATATTGGCAGCCTGCTTATGGAAAACATCAGACCAAGGCCAAGGGGAGAACCCTCCATTGAACTGATCCTTACATCTACAAGTGACGGAAATATAGGCGCCGAAGCCCGGGATTTGGATCCAAATACAAGCGTGGAACATCAGTCCCTCTATGTATCATTAAAATCCCTGGACGAAGACAGCAGGGGGGATGATTTCCCTGACTTTGAACTGGATACAAGCGAATCCGTACCAAAAGGTCTTTACGAAAAGGCAGAAAGCTATAACAAGGAAGAAAAAAGGAAATTCCCCTGGCTCTTTGTTATCTGCGCAGCCCTTATTCTGACTGCACTTGGATTGACCATATGGCTCTTATTGCTTCGCAATAATAACGTAAACATTAACTTGCCGCGAATTTCGCAGGAACAGAACCAAACAGTACAGGCTCCACCTACACCTCCTCCCTCTCAGCCTTCACAGCCTGCAACTCCTCCTGCAACACCCGCACCGCAGCCGGCACAGCCTGCAACTCCGCCGCCTGTTATACCATCGCCGGAAATTACTCCGCCGCCGCCTGTAATTCAGTCACCTGTTACGCCTCCGCCGGCACCGCCTCCTGCATCAAGAACCAGAAATCCACCGGTTGCGTCTTACAGGGTTCCCACCGTTATACCAAGGGAAGGAGCTCCCTATACAATACGCTGGGGCGATACATTATGGGACATTGCACAGGCTTTCTACCGCAATCCATGGCTATATCCCCAAATTGCACGGTTTAACAATATCCCCAACCCGGATAGAATTATTGCCGGACGCACAATCCGTGTACCGCCAAGGAACTAGGAGCCAGTTCAATCGCAGAACAAAATAAAATACAACCCGTCGTAATAGGCGGGTTGTTTAAACCCTCACCACGAACAAAAAACCTTATCTTTATACTTCTTATACCCGTTTTGATTCTGCTCCTGTCGGGCTGCCCTGCTCAAATCCTTGGTATTCCCGGGGAAGATGCGGCTCTCATGCTTGCCAATGGGGACTTGGACTTTATACGCGCAGGACTGCCGGAATCCTTCCCAAGGGCAAGGAGCAGCTTGAGCGAACTGCACCGCATACATCCGGGGGCAGCATTTTATGCAGGACTTTTAGTCTCTCAAAATTCTCCTGCCGACAGGGAGCTGGAACTCCTGCTTTTCCTGGCAGCTTTGGAAAGCCCCTCCCTTCCGGTAAGAAGGGAAGCCGCCAAAATATTGATTCCGATGATCCTTCTTTCGCATAACGGAAGCATGGGCGATGATGTACTTCGCCATATTCCGGCGATATTGAGGGAACGTTCTTTAAGAAGGGCAGAAGGCATTACAAGCCTTGAAGCCGCATATTATTACAGCATTGGGCGTTATGACAATGTTATAAGACTCCTTCAAAACAGTGACAGGGATTATTTCGCACATGAATGGGATATGGGAATCTACCATTTTGCCCTTCACAAAAGAGATCCTTCCATGGCGAATAACACCGAATTCACAGATGAATTAATTACCCTTTTGTTTGGCAGCACCAATATACAATTCCTCCAATGGGCATTGGCAGAATTAAATTCAGAAGCTCTGTCTCCCCTAAGAGAAATTATCCCCATGGAAATAGCGGCACTCTCTGTAAGACTAAGGCCGGAAGATTATAGGGCAGCTTCCCTTATTCTAAGGCAGTTATTGGCGGATGGCGGCATCTTCTTTTTCCGTTATCCTGACTTCCTGGGAGATTTGGGCAGAGCCTATCAGTACACTCCGGCCGTTATCAGGGAGGGAGCAGAACTATTCGGACTCTGGTCGCAGATGCTGGACAGCCGGCCGGACATGCCGGACACGGCAACGCCCTCCGCCCCTGAACAGAACACAGGTGAAAACCTAAGACTCTTTATAAATTCCATGGACGAAGAAAGCCTTGATTATGGCAAATTCATGGTAAATTTTTACATGGGCAGGATTACAAGGACAATCGGCAACCTGACAGAATCGAATGCCTACTTTTATAAATCCCTGCCATTTGCGCCTAATGCCCTTCAATCCGATGCGGTACTCTGGTACATCCTCATGAACACCCTTGCAACGGACGCTGAAGCCGCCGTAAGAATTGCACTTGACACATTGGAAAACTGGGACAATATAGACACCTTTGCCGCAATTCTGGATAGAATTTCCAGCTATCTTGCAAGAACCAGGCAATGGGAAAGAATAGCCGCGTTTTATCCCCTGCTGGAAAGACATCAGAATCCCGGCGGAAGCCTTGCGCAATTTGCCTATATTATGGGAAGGATGATCGAAGAGGGATTCATCCAAAGTGACAGGGAGAGTGAAGAATTTTTCCGCATCGCCCTTCATCAGGGAGGAATCGCTTTTTATTACAGGGCAGCATCCGCCCTAAAGCTTGGAGAAATTCTCATTCCCGAAGCAGACTTCTCCATATCCGCATCGCCGGCTTCAGGAAGCGAGGCGGAATTCCTGCTTGGCTTTTACGAATACGGAGCCGCCTCCCTGGCCCGCCCCTACATAAATGCGGCGGAAAACGAATTGCAGATTCCGGAGTTAAGACTCATATCACAGGCCATGGCAGGGGCGGGCCGGATGCAGGAGTCCATGAACTTTACATCCCGCTATACCAGAAGAGCCGGCTATGCAATTAATGTCCAGGATCTACACCTTCACTATCCCCTTGCCTTCGAAGAGATAATTGAAAGAAGAGCCAATGAATTTGGCCTTATGCCTCCGCTAATGTTCGGCTTAATCCACACGGAGAGCCATTTTATGGCAAATGCCGTTTCCAGGGTGGGGGCTCTCGGGCTTTCACAGTTAATGAATGCAACAGCCGAGGACATGGCCGGCCGCATATTCCGGCAGGGAGGCCCCGACTACCGCGGAGGCAATTTCTCCGATCCGGAAATAAACGTTCACATCGGCACATTTTACCTGCGTCACCTCATAGACCTGATGGGACATCCCATGCACGGCCTTCTTGCGTATAACGGAGGCCAGGGCAGGGTGCGCAGATGGCAGAGCGAAGACAATGCCCTTGGAGCCCTGCCTGCCGACCTCTTCCTTGAAACCGTGGAATTCCCGGAAACAAGAGAATACGGCCGCAGAGTTCTGGCCGCCGCAGCCCTTTACGGTTACCTATACTACGATATTGGAATGGCAGAAACAGCCGCCGCATTGCTGGAAGACTAGGTTGTACCAGCAGAAAGCTGAACCTGTAATGTAGCCTGCTCCGAGGCAATCACCCATTCTTCGAATGGACCGAAGGCTCGAAGAGATGATTCCTCTCACTGCAGGCTACAATTAACGAGAAGATAACCTTCCGCTCTACCATGCACCTGTACACACCTAATATAGCCATTTTCAAATGTTCCGACATGTCGGAAGATTTCAGATAGCAAAATTTCCGAGATGTCGGAAACTTTTAAAAAAGCGGTTTTCCAAAAAATATATCCAAATACACAAGTGCCATGCAGGCGAGTGCCGTAATAGCTTTATAAATTACAAACCCATATGGAGGTAATTATGGAAAAAATATTTCTATCAGAAGATGACGACCCCATTGACATACGAATCGATGGTGTTTTTAAAACGGTATTTACGAGAGATACCCCGGAGTCATCAGGAGCTCTTTCCAGGCTCGTTTCAGCCATTATAGGCAGGGATCTAAGTATTATTTCTATCCTTACAAACGAGCCGCCAATTGATAATCTTAGAGATCGTCAAATAAGATTCGATATTAAGTGCAAAGCTGAAAATGGTGAGCTGATTAATGTGGAAATGTGCCTAAATCCTGATGTTTCCGAGCCTGTCCGCCTTGAGTTTTACACTGCAAGACTATTTGGCAGTCAGGATATAAAAGGCAGTGACACCAGCTATAAAGATCTTAAAATGACTTATCAGATAGCGATTCTGGCAAATAAAATATATTTCAATGACGATTCGTTTTATCATACTTTTTTTTATTATGATCCGATTCGCGGAATCTCCCTTGATGGCAGAACACAAATTATCACTCTTGAGCTGTCAAAGTTGGAGGAAATTGTAGAAAAACCAATTGGACTAATGACTGCTTCAGAACGTTGGGCTGTATTTCTGGAATATTTGACCCGTAAGGAAAAACGTGATAAAATAAATGAGATAGTTGAATATGAGGAAGGTATTGCGATGGCTAGTCAGGTATTAATGAGCGTAAGCAAAGATGAGATAGAACGTGCCCGGTTGGAAAGTGAGTACAAGTACCAGATGGATATGCAGAGCAAGCTAGTTACCGCCAAACGCGAAGGAAAGCTCGAAATTGCTCAAAACGCTCTTGCAAAGGGTTATCCTATTGAAACAATCCACGATATAACCGGATTGGACATAGAAACTATAAAAGGTCTGGCATAAAAATAATAACCACCTTCCGCTTAATTCGTAAAATGAAAAATACCCAGCTCTCTGGCACCCTGACGCAGAATCAACTGCAGGGTGGTTTCGGTGCCGGAAATGATAGCGGTAATATCGAAAAACCTGGCTCCCGCGTCATTGGAAATAACTGCCTCATAAACAACATGGGTGCCGAAATTTTCCATGTCGTAAAGAGAGATATATTCTGTCGGGGTGCCGTTGTTATAATAAATAACAATCTGAAAAGTCCCGTCATTGTACTCGTTAATAAAGCCATGACTGACGGTGGATGTAATAACCCTCCCGGTAGAAGATTGCAAGGCATAAGTGCAGTTCATCCATTCGGAATTGATGACATACATTTGGGAAAAAACAGGTATGGCAGAAAAAACAAACAGGCTAAGGTAAATAAAGCGTAAAAAAAATCTTTTCATTTCCTTCCTCTTCACTATCTTCCTCCGCAAATGAAGTCTCTAATATTATCGGCTACTCGGCTATAATTCTGGCACCCAATGAGGATAACCTTGAAACCAGGTTTTCATAACCCCGCTCTATCTGGTAGACATTGTTGATATAGCTCTTCCCCTCCGCACACAGGGCTGCAATGACCATAGCCATGCCCGCCCTAATGTCCGGGCTCTGCATCTCCGATCCGGTAAGGCGCGTGGGGCCGGAAACAACCGCCCTGTGGGGATCGCATAACACGATCCTGGCTCCCATGGCAATTAACTTGTCAACAAAGAACATTCTGGATTCAAACATTTTTTCGTGAATAAGAACCGTTCCCTTAACTTGAGTCGCAACAACGGTAGCTATGCTGGTAAGGTCGGGCGGAAAACCGGGCCAGGGAGCATCGTCAATTTTGGGGATCATTCCGCCAAGATCGTGGTTCACTTCAAGATCCTGATTTGGCGGAACATGAAGCACATTTCCCTCATGGTTCCATGAAATACCCAGTTTCCCGAAGGCAATTTTTGCAGGACGCAGATCGCTGGGCTTGGTGCCCTTAATGAAAAGCTCTCCCCTCGTTGCGGCGGCAAGCCCGATAAAGGAACCCACTTCCATGAAGTCCGCCCCGATCACATATTCGGTTCCGCCAAGTTTATCAACCCCATTGATCCTCAAAATATTGGAACCTATTCCTTCGATTGAAGCCCCCATGGATCTGAGCATGAGGCAGAGATCCTGCACATGGGGCTCGCTTGCGGCATTGGTAAGAATTGTTTCACCCTTTGCAAGGACAGCCGCCATTATCGCATTCTCGGTTGCCGTTACCGAAGCTTCATCAAGAAAAATATCGGCACCCTTGAGTTTCTTGCAGGTAAAAATAAAGGTATCATCGATCTGCACCTTTGCGCCAAGCTCGGTTAAGGCAAGGAAATGCGTGTCCAGCCTGCGCCGTCCGATTACATCCCCTCCGGGAGGCGGCAGGACAACACGCCCCGTTCTTGCCAAAATGGGACCTGCAAATAGAATGGAGGCTCTGATTTTCTTTGCCAATTCCAGGGGGATTTCAGAGCTTTTTATGTTAAGGGTACACAACCGAAGCACATTTGTTTTTATAAAGGAAGCCTCTCCCCCCAAAGCCCTGAATATTTCAAGTATTACCTGGACATCTTCTATCTCGGGTATGTTTTTCAGAATTACCGTATCATTGGTCAACAAGGCGGCAGCTATACAGGGAAGGGCAGCATTCTTGTTACCGCTTGCCTTCATGGTTCCGCTGATGGGATAACCACCTTCTATGGTATACTGATTCATTTTTTCTCCTGCCTTGAATGTAAATAAGAGTTTGAATGCTGTCTAGACAGGCACTACCCCTTTTCCCTTTCAGTTTCCACGAATGAAGATTGGATTTGTAATGAAAAATATGCTACAATTTACGAAACAAGGTTCGACAGCGGCTGGCGTCTTCAACGAATGGCACGAATTAACACGAAGGAGAGTGAGTTTATATGAATTTTGATGTGGAATTTGAACAGGAGGAAGACGGGCGCTGGATAGCGGAAATATCGGAAATTCCCGGCGTACTTGCCTACGGCGTAACCCCATTACAGGCAGGGATGCGTGCTCGTGCATTGGCTTTGCGTGTTATTGCGGATCGTATGGAAAATGAATCGTCAATTCCAGGTATTAACTCAATAGTATTTGCAGATCGTTATGAGATGGCCGTCAATTAATGCCAAACACACAGGTTTAAAGAATGATGATTTATAATTCGCGGACATTCGCGATATTCGTTGACGATTTTTGGAGGAGTTTGAAATGAAGAAGATATTAGCCCTTATAGTTTTTCTGTTTGTGATTTTAGCGCCTGCGGCTTTTGGGCAGACGGATGCGATGTTGGATTTGAGAAGCTATAGCTCGCTTTTTCTAAGCTCCACTGGCAATGTGCCGCGCACTTATACTAGACCAGCTTCTAATGAGGATGTTGAAAGAATTGCCGCCTTGGGTGGAAGTGAAACGAGCATAGATACCCCATTAGAAATTGCTCTGCTATCTAACAGCGCAGGTGTGGTTGACGTACGTCCGGCAGAAGCCAATCAAATGCTCGGCACACCAAGACAAGCCGATTTAAAACTTGGCTCTGCAGTGTTTATGGAAATGCAAATTTTGAGATTTTTGGGTAATACCAATGCCGTGGGGAGGCACGAGGGCGAGTTAAGATTCATCACCGACCGTGGTAATGTCACACGCGCCGAAATAGAAACTTTTTACCGCAATGGCATACGCACCCTCATCTCCTCCACCGTAGATGAGGAGTTTAATCGGGTAAGTTTTCTTTTGGAAAATTCACGGACATTTTCATCTGCAAGAGATCACAATGCCGTATTAACACGCAATCCGCAAAACGGTCACTATACATTAACCTACGGAGGAGCATACACAAACAACGAAACCAGGATTATAACTGCCAATTCGCTAGAAGCATTATCACATGAAATGCGAAATGGTAATAACAGAGCTGATTTTGACGAAACTGGTATTAACGCAGTCCGCACTCAAGCCGGACTAATACCGGCAATGACATTGAGTGACACTGCGCTTAATGAGGCAATAAATATTTTGGTTAATTTTTATATCAATCCTAGTCCAGAAAATTACAATCTAGTAAAAGATTGGTATGTTATATACAGTATGACAGGATTAAGCACTGGTAATGAAAGATATATATATTTACAAAGAAGCACTGAATCATTGCTCGCAGAGTTAAACGAAGCTCTTAAGCAAAGAATTCTTGCTGACACGAGCAGATAAGCACGTCCAGTTGTTATCGACAGAATACAAGAGGGCAGGTTGATACAGTTGCGCTGACCTCACTCCTCTGTGAACGCACGGTGTCAGTCACCAAATTTTCATGGTGCTGAATTCTATAAAGTCATAGGTAACGCTTAGGTGACTTTAACTCAGGAGGGTGGCCTAAGAACCGAAGGCCGTAGGTAGTCATCCAAATTTCCTTGTAAGCCACCCGGACGGGTTAGCAGAAGATCACTGCCCCGGCGCAAGACCTTCGGCCTTCGGTGTCCCTTTCGGGTGAATTTGTTGATTATCCCCTTTTTATTTTTTGAAAAATTTAAATGCTTTATTTAAACCCGATAATGGTTTTTCCGTCCCAGCGGCAGCTTTCCCTTCCGATGCTGGTGAAGCGGAAGGAGGTGCGGGTATTAAGAATCCAACAAAGGATTGGGAATAAGGGGCGTTTTTTTCATCGAAATTTATGACAAGCGCAAGCATTCCGCCGCCGTAAAGCAGAGTGCTCTCACCTGCGTTTCTGACTTCTCCCACTTTAACATTGTTCAAATCGTAAGCGACGCCTATGCTGTCATTACCGCTGCCAACTACTTCGACCCTGCCAATTTTAATTTCTTCGGCCTTTTTTTTATTTTTTATTTGACCCTTGCTATATATACTGGCAATGCCGTCTCTAGCATAGTAAACATAGCCGTCTTCAGTAACGAACCCAACTACCGGTAATATTTTGCTTCTTCCGTACAGAATCCTGTTACCCTCTTCTTTTTTGTAAGAAACCCCGCCAACGCTGAAGCTGGTGTTATATATAGATGTTCCTTCTGCGAAGCCGATTCCTAAACCTTCGGAATTATAAAAAACAATGGCTCCTTTCTTTTCGTTCTCGAAGAATAAGTTCTTGCATTTACGCTTATCCGCATACTTTGCGCTTAATTCCGCTTCCCTGATCTTTTTTTCTTCCATTTCCTGATTTGTATAAGTTTTCATGATAAGATCTCCTATATCCATGTTCTTTTGCGCTGTGGATTACTCCTTGCCCCGGTGCAGATGAAAAATGCAGGTACCAACATTATATTCCCCAATTATTTATATATCTACCCCACAGAGGCAGCGGTGATGTCGGTTACGCTGGGGTGTCCTAAGAACCGTAGGCCGAAGGCCGTAGGTAGTCACCAAATTTGCCAAATGACAAGTGGTATGAAGATTTGACTTTTAATAAAGAATGGATTATATTACATAAGGGAGTTTTACATGGGGATTGTACAAACTGAGATTACATTAAAAAACCTCTTCGATACAGAGAAAGCCCGGGAAGGTCTTCTTGAAAAAGATAATATTAGAACGGCGACTGTAACAGCGGTGGTGGATACCGGTTCCCTGAATTTGGTTATTACAGAAGAGCTGCGCCAAAAACTGGGGCTTGCAGTGAAAGATGAAAAAATTGCTCATATTGCCAACGGGCAACGGGTAAGCTGTAAAGTAACCGATGCCGTGGAAGTCCTCTGGAAAAATCGTGCTACCGTTGTACCTGCCCTGGTTATCCCCGGGGATGAAAAAATCCTCCTTGGTGCTATTCCCCTTGAAGGTATGGATCTGATGGTAAACCCTGTCAGTCAGGAGCTT
>Ga0099364_10002814_pt1 | contig 27532 bp, 22 predicted proteins | sample TergutTh196P3_FD_73070 | JGI IMG/M metagenome (GOLD analysis project Ga0099364, IMG submission 73070) | Microcerotermes parvus P3 segment gut microbial communities from Pointe-Noire, Republic of the Congo - Th196 P3 | ecosystem: Host-associated > Arthropoda: Insects > Digestive system > Gut ... | reverse complement strand
TCCACTTTGCCCCATCTGCAATAAATATTGTGCGTTTGTACGGGTCTATATATGGCTCAAATTTTCTGAAAAATTCTTTGTTATTGCCTAAGGTACATACATATACAGAATCTGTTATCTCCGTCCGCTTCTCCTGAATGGATACAAAAAATCTTTACAGCGACAATTTGAAATACACCCCGCTAAAATTCGAGCAACTCCGTTATCCACTTTTTTCGTACCTTTGCACTCCGTAAATTTAAGATAGAACTCCATGTTTGAAAACCTGAGCGACAGATTAGAAAAATCGTTTAAGATACTGAGAGGGCAAGGGAAGATCAACGAGATCAACATTGCCGAGACGATGAAAGAGGTGCGACGGGCGTTGTTGGACGCCGACGTCAGTTTTAAGATTGCCAAACAGTTTACCGACGACGTGAAACAGAAAGCGCTGGGACAGAACGTCATCCATGCCGTTTCACCAAGCCAGTTGATGATAAAAATCGTACACGACGAGTTGGCTTTGCTGATGGGCGAAGAGCATGTGGACTTGAACCTGCAAGGCAATCCGTGTGTTATTTTGATGTCGGGTTTGCAAGGTTCGGGGAAAACGACCCTGTCGGCTAAGTTAGCGAACTATCTGAAGACGAAAAAGGGTAAAAAGGTGCTTTTGGCAGCCGGTGACGTCTATCGTCCGGCGGCGATTGAGCAGTTGCGGGTTCTTGGCGAGCAGATTGACGTGAAAGTGTGGGCGGAAGAAGATGTGAAAAATCCGGTCAAAATCGCCAAAAACGCCGTTCAGCACGCCAAAGAGTATGGTTTCAACGTCGTCATCGTGGATACCGCCGGACGTCTGGCTGTGGACGAGGAGATGATGAACGAGATTTCCTCCCTCAAACAGGAACTCAAGCCGCAGGAGGCGCTCTTTGTGGTGGACTCCATGACCGGACAGGATGCGGTGAACACCGCCAAGGCGTTCAACGACCGTATCAACTTCGACGGCGTCGTACTGACAAAGTTGGACGGTGATACACGGGGCGGCGCCGCCTTGACCATCCGCGCCGTTGTCGAAAAACCCATCAAACTTGTGGGACTTGGCGAAAAGATGGATGCGATGGACGTCTTCTATCCGAAACGGATGGCGGACAGAATCCTCGGCATGGGCGATATCGTGTCGTTTGTAGAGAAAGCGCAGGAGCAGTTCGACGAAGAAAAAGCCCGTAAACTGCAAAAGAAATTCGCTCAAAACGATTTCAACTTCAACGACTTCATCGAGCAAATCAAGCAAATCAAGAAGATGGGCAACATGAAAGACCTGATAGGCATGATCCCCGGAATGGGCAAAGCGTTTCGTGATATAGACCTCGACGATAGCGCTTTTACCGGCATCGAAGCCATCATCTCATCCATGACCCCTTACGAGCGCGAACGTCCCGAAATTCTCAACGGCAGCCGTCGCAAAAGAATAGCCGCAGGCTCGGGCAATGACATCACCGAAGTAAACCGACTGATAAAACAATTTGAAGAGACCCGCAAAATCATGCACTCCGTTACCACCGGCAAAGGCGCCGGAATGATGAAGATGATGCGGGGAATGAGGAGACGATAAGATATGGCAAATTTAAAAGCAATACGCACCCGCATTGAAACAGTCCAGTCAACCGGACAAATCACCACCGCCATGAGGATGGTCTCGGCATCAAAGTTGAGAAAGGCGCAGCAGGCTTTAGTCGCTGTGCAGCCCTACTCCGACGCTTTGCTCGATGTCTCAGGAGAGGTGTATTCTCTTGTAAATCAACAAGAACAAAATTCCGTTCCGAATATTAAAGACGACAAAAAAGATGCATTAGAACAGATTTTGCTGGTCGTTTTTTCGAGCAATAAGGGGTTGTGCGGACCTTTCAATGCCAATGTCGTCAAATACACGAATGAGTTGATTAAAACTTCGTACCGGCAACATTTACAAGATGGCAAACTGCGCATCATAACTATCGGGAAAAAAGCCGGCGAAGTACTTGAAAAACAGGAACTTCCGGTTGTCGCCCATTATCACGATTTATTGAATCACATCAATCACAAAGATGTATTTTCGCTTTCCGGACACTTGTTGGAGCAGTTTCAGAGCGGCATTTATCAAAAAATCGTTTTGATTTACAACCGGTTCAAAACCGTTTTGACACAAGAACTGACCGAACTGCAATTTTTACCGCTCTTACCGTCGTCGCCGCGCACGGAAATCCGACAGTCGTCCGTTGATTTTATCATGGAGCCGGACAAGGAAACAGTGCTCAAATGGCTTTACCCGCGTATGTTGGAGATGACGTTGTACCGGACGTTCCTCGAATCCATGACGTCGGAAGAGGGCGCCCGCATGACGGCAATGCAGCAAGCCAGCGACAACGCCGCCGCGCTGTTGAAAGAGTTGCGCCTCTCCTACAACAAAGCCCGTCAGGCAGCCATCACCGGCGAACTTTTGGAAATCATCGCAGGTGCGGAAGCGCTTAGTAATCAGTAAATAATATTAGTTTTCATTAAAATATATTCGTTATGTTAAGTAAAAAAATTGAAAAAGCGATTAACGACCAGATTAATGCCGAGTTTTGGTCGGCCCACCTCTATTTGAGCATGTCGGCATGGCTTTCGGAACAAAATTTGCCCGGATTTTCCAATTGGATGTACATCCAATATAAAGAGGAAGATACCCATGCGTTGAAGTTTTTCCGTTATGTGAACGAACGCGGCGGCAGAGTAACATTGCAACCGATTGCGGAAGTTCCGTCGGAATGGAAATCCGCAGTGGATGTGTTTCAACAAACTCTTGACCATGAGCGGGTTGTAACATCGAGAATTTATAAAATCATGGAGATTGCGTTGGAGGAAAAAGATTATGGCACGGTGAATTTCCTGCAATGGTATATCAATGAACAGGTAGAAGAAGAAGCGACCGCCGAAGACTATCTCAATAAACTGAAAATGATTGAGAAAGACCCATCGGGAATGTACGCCATGGACAAAGAACTCGGCGCACGGGTCTTTGTGGATGCGACACTCAAGGGGGCGTGATTTAGCACACCATGCCTTTTATCCAAAACCTGTTGCATCATTCTAGCGTTTCTGTCGTCGGATTGGAAAAAAATACCGGCAAGACGGAGTGTTTGAACTATATCTTGAAAAGACTTAGAGATTCCGAAAAGCGGGTTGCCGTAACCTCCATCGGCGTTGACGGCGAGGAAGTTGACCGTCTGTATCACAATGCCAAACCGGAAATCACGCTCTACGACGGAATGTTTTTCGTTACCTCCGAAAAACATTATCGGGAAAAGAAGTTGACGGCGGAAATCATGGACGTGAGCAGCCGGAAAACGGCTTTGGGACGCTTAGTAACCGCCCAAGTCAAAAGCAGCGGAAAAACATTGCTCTCCGGTCCGCCTGACACGCTGTGGCTGCAAAAGATACTGCAAACGATGAAAGAACAGCAGATAGACCTGACTTTGGTTGACGGCGCACTGTCGCGTGTGAGTTTGGCTTCGCCGGCAGTAACCGACGCCATGATCCTCACCACGGGCGCATCGCTCTCGGAAAACCTCGCCAAATTGCTGAAAACCACACTGTTTGCCTATCAGATGATCGCTTTGGAAGAGGTCGCTCCAGCATTGAAACAAAAGTTGGAACAGATAGAAAAAGGTATTTGGGCAATAGACAAAGAGGGAGAAATCCACGACTTGAACATCCCTTCGGTCTTTGGGATGGGCGAGCGGATTGGCGAGATTTTCAAATACGGAAACACCGTCTTCGTGTCGGGCGCCATCAGCGACACTCTGCTGAACAGTTTGCGGATGCAACCGCAATCAAAAGAGATGACGCTCATTATCAAAGATTTCACCAAAGCGTTCCTTTCGGAAGATGCGTATAAGGCGTTTGTCAACAGGGGAGGCGTTGTCAAGGTGTTGCGGAAAACCAAACTTATTGCCGTCTGCGTCAATCCCGTCTCACCCAGCGGACGCCGCTTCAACTCCGACGAACTGCAACAGGAGATGGAGAAGATATTGGGTGTGCCGGTGTATGATGTGAGAAGGTTGATTGTGTGATTGAGATTAGAAAAAATAAGGGAATAGAGGTCTATCATATATGCTAAGCGGGGCAAACGCATTAAAATTTCCTGTTTTTCTTCTTTTTTTCGGAAAGGTATTAATAATCAAATGTTAATATAATAAATTGATTATAAGTCATTTGTATTCATTCTGCATTGGTGTTTTTCGTGAATTTTACTCATAATCAGAGAATTAGACCCATCATGATTCATATTCAAAAATAGGGCTTAATGCGGGAATACACCCCCGCTTGTGTGAAACCGCTCGTGCAGTGGCTTCCCATTTCGCTTTCTTTTTCATTCTAAAGAGCAAGTAAAAAACGTGTTGGTAATATTGCTCATCGCGATGTTCTTTTGTAATTGCATCGTAAGGAATAGTGGAAAAAAATGCCTTTAAGGAAATCATAAAACCGTATTTAACCTCTTCGTTTGGAAAACCCAAAACGTAAAAGTTGCCGTCTTGTTCGTATGATATTTTTCCTTAAATACCATGAAATCATACAAAACCGAATTTAAAATATTTTCGTACCTTTGCACCGTGATAAAAAGAAATAGTTATGAATGTGTTTAAACAAGGAATCCCCCCCCTCCTACCCCAGCCATGCACCTTGGATGAGAATGTTCCGCACGCCCCTAAAAGGAAAGACATCCTCAGCAAAAAAGAGAAACAGTTGGCGGTCAGGAACGCCTTACGCTATTTTCCGGCGGAACATCACGCTGAATTAGCAAAGGAATTTGCACAGGAATTGAACACATACGGACGTATTTACATGTACCGTTTCCGTCCGCAGTACGAGATGAAGGCGCGTCCGATTGCCGAATATCCGGCGCAGTCGCAACAGGCAGCCGCCATCATGCTGATGATACAGAACAACTTAGACCCGGAAGTGGCGCAATTCCCACACGAACTGATCACCTACGGCGGCAACGGCGCGGTGTTTCAAAACTGGGCGCAATACCTGCTCACCATGAAATACCTCTCCGAGATGACCGACGAGCAGACGTTGGTCATGTATTCGGGACATCCGTTGGGATTGTTCCCGTCGCACAGAGAGGCGCCCCGCGTGGTCGTTACCAACGGGATGATGATTCCAAACTATTCTAAGCCGGACGACTGGGAACGTTTCAACGCCTTAGGCGTTACGCAATACGGACAGATGACCGCCGGATCGTACATGTACATCGGTCCACAGGGCATTGTACACGGCACCACCATCACCGTCATGAACGCCTGCCGTCTAACGCAAAAGACGGAACACGACTCCACTGCAGGCAAACTCTTCGTTACCGCCGGATTAGGCGGCATGTCGGGAGCGCAGCCCAAGGCAGGTAATATCGCCGGCGTAGTGTCGGTAACGGCGGAAGTCAACCCCGCCGCAGCCAAAAAACGCCACGCCCAAGGATGGGTGGACGAACTGATTACCGACATTAACGAATTGGTTGTCAAAGTAAAACAATCGGTGGCAAAGAAGGAAATCCGCTCGTATGCCTACATCGGAAATGTGGTGGAAGTGTGGGAGAAATTCGACGAAGAACAACTGCATATTGACTTAGGCTCCGACCAAACCTCGCTGCACAATCCGTGGGCGGGCGGCTATTATCCTGCCGGATTGTCGTTTGAGGAGTCGAACCGCATGATGGCTGAAAATCCCGAAAAATTCAAAGAACACGTACAGGCGTCGTTGCGCCGTCATGTAGCCGCCATCAACAGACATACCGAAAAAGGGACCTACTTCTTCGACTACGGCAACGCCTTTCTGCTCGAATCGGGACGCGCCGGCGCAGACATCTTTAAAGAAGACGGAACGTTCAAATACCCATCCTACGTGCAGGACATCATGGGACCGATGTGTTTCGACTTCGGATTCGGTCCGTTTCGCTGGGTGTGTACTTCGGGAAAAGCCGAAGATTTGGAACTGTCGGACAAAATTGCCATGGAAGTCTTAGACGCCATCGCCAAACACGCCCCCAAAGAGATACAACAGCAGATGCACGACAACATTCAATGGATAGCGGGCGCCAAGGCAAACAAATTGGTCGTCGGCTCGCAAGCACGCATTCTCTATGCCGACTGCGAGGGACGCACCAAGATAGCCGCCGCCTTCAACCAAGCAATACGCGAAAAACGCATCTCCGCCCCCATCGTCTTAGGACGCGACCATCACGACGTTTCGGGAACGGATTCGCCTTTCCGCGAGACCTCGAACATTTACGACGGCTCGGCGTTCACCGCCGACATGGCGGTACACAACTTCGTGGGCGACGCCTTTCGCGGCGCTACGTGGGTTTCGCTGCATAACGGGGGTGGCGTGGGCTGGGGCGAAGTCATCAACGGTGGCTTCGGAATGTTGTTGGACGGCTCCATCGAAGCCGACCGCCGCTTGGAGATGATGCTCCATTGGGATGTGAACAACGGCATCGCACGACGCTCATGGGCACGCAACGAAGGCGCCGACTTTGCCATCAAACGTGCCATGGACGCCTGCCCAACACTGAAAGTAACGCTTCCCAACTTAGTGAATGACAATATATTAGACAATTTATTTTAAACTTAAAAAATATATCATTATGAAATCATTATTGAAACCTTTGTTGATTTTATTATTTGTTGTTTGTGGCTTTACGGCATGTATAGCCCCGCAAGGACCGCAAGGACCTCCGGGACCTCCGGGAACCCCGGGCGCCGACGGTTATGTTTATTTCGATGTGCAATATTACAACATTACGCGCTGGAATCTTGCTGCAAATGGAGAATATTTCTTTGCCGAAGTAAGCAATGCTGCCATCACCAATAAGGTTTTTCTTTATGGTGCAGTAGTCGGATACCTTGTTATAGACTATGATAAGAGTAGCGAATTACATATTCCGTTACCACACGAAATGTTCTTTAACGGATATTCGGAAACGGTTTCCTTTGACATCATGCCAGGGAGCATAGCCTTTTACTACAAACCATCCAACTTTGATACAAACTATACCCCGCCTCCATTGTGTTTCAAGATTGTGGCGATGTGGTAGGAAGGATGAGATATTTTAAGACCTTGTCTATCAGTTCGTTCATCTGGTCGTGATAGTCAAAGTTTGCTGTTTTGAAAAAACGGTGGGCGATGACTAAACAGACGGTGAGGGCGTTGTGTCCCATGGCGGCGCATAATCCGTATAAGGTACTTGTTTCCATCTCATAATTGCCCACTTTCGCACCGGCGATGGTCAGGTCCTGACTTCGACAATGCGAGCCCACCTAATCCTTTTCATGCGGAATAGTAAAACACTACATCGTTATTGCAATAACCTCATTTCCACCTAATTTTTATAACGAAACAACCTCAGTAGCAATGAATTACAAACAAATACCAACCTCATTACCTCATTTCAAACGCAAAGAATGAGGTAATGAGGTTTATGGTTAATTGACTCATTATCAGCTACTGAGGTTGTTTTCTTGTTTGAATAAGGTAAAAATAAGGTTTGTTCCGATTGCAATGCCGAGAAAAGTCTTATTTTGCGACCTTTGCGGTTATCCTTTGCGCCTTTGCGGTAAAAAAAACGCAAGGGCGCAAAGATTTTTCGCAAAGAACGCAAAGAGTAAAGATAAACTTCGTGTCTTGATGTCTTCATGCTTTCGTGTTTGAAAATAAGCACGAAGTGCAATTTGTCATACACCCTACAGGCTATACCCCACCTGCCATGTGGTTTAAGATTGCGGCGATGTGGTAGGAAGGATGAGATATTTCAAGACCTTGTCTATCAGTTCGTTCATCTGGTCGTGATAGTCAAAGTTGGCTGTTTTGAAAAAACGGTGGGCGATGACTAAACAGACGGTGAGGGCGTCGTGTTCCATGGCGGCGCATAATCCGTATAAGGCGCTCGTTTCCATCTCATAATTGCCCACTTTTGCACCGGCGATGGTCAGGTCTTCCAACTTTTCATTGATGTCGGGAAAAGCCAACGGCAAATTGACAACTCTGCCCTGTCCTCCGTAAAAGCTTGGCGATGTTACCGTTATCGTAGTCAGAAAATTTCCATCCAAACGGCGCAGGAAATAATCGGAGGCGGAGACGACGTAAGGATGCGGCAGTTTCTCCGACCAGTTCATCTTCCGGATAAATTCTTGGGTAGCCGCTTCATCTATCACGTTTTCAGTGTCATAGAAGTACAAAATCCCGTCAATGCCGATTGCCTTCGATGAGGCGAGGTGAGCGCCCAACGGAATATTCACATCGAAAGCGCCGCACGTGCCGACGCGTATCAACTGCAAACGTCGGGGAGTATCTTGGAAAAGTCCTCTTTTCGTATAATGAGCCAGCACGTTCAACTCGTTGATACAGATGTCAATATTGTCCACGCCCATGCCGGTTGACATCACCGTCAGCGCTTCCCCTTGGTACGTTCCGATGTGAATGGTGAACTCACGGTTTTGTTTTTTCTTCAAGACGGCGTCAAACTGGGCAGATACCATCTCAACCCGTCCGGGGTCACCTACTAAAATGATTTTGTCGGTCAAATCCTCCGGCTTCAAGCCAAGATGATAAACCGAGCCGTCGCTGTTAAGCGGAAGTTCTGATGAAGATTTCATACTATTAAAATTAAATGGTGTAATTTTGCATTGCGAGTGCAAAGTTACATATTTTTCGGGAAATTAGTCATACACTCACAATAAAGTTTTACCCCCTATCCCTCTTCAGCGCCTCGAAACTGCGGTCGTATCGTGCTTCGGCTGCTTTGCTGAAAAAGCACGCCGGAAATTCGCCTCCCCGCTGATGGTAAGCGATGCACTCGCAACACTTTCCCCGCCTGCTGCAAGAGTATGTGCAGGGACATTTCATCGCTGTGTTATGTTGGCAACTCATTTTTTCACCGGTATTCGTAAAACCGTTTTCCATTTTGCAACATCCGTTTTTCGCGGGTTGGACAGGTATATTTCGTGGTGTTTTCGTGTTGCGCTGAGGTCGCTTTGCAGACCGTTTTCGGTAATAAAATCGTTCATGAGTTTCAGCGTTTTCGGTTCATCGTCATACGCTCCGATGTGCAGACATTGCACGCACAATCCCTCGTTGATTATCAGCAGTTTCGCCTTTGTTGTGTCTATCTTCTTCTTTTTCGACACTTCGCTGCAAGCCCATTCAAAGACCTTCTCGTCAACAAATTCCGGCAAGCGTATCACCGAAATCCAGCGATATTTGGATTTGTTTTCTAAGGAAAAATCTTTATCATCGTCAAGCCACCAAAAGCCTTCCAACGGCGGAACGACATAGTCAAAATAGCCATCAGGGACAAAACTTCCCTTTTTACTCATTTTTATGGTGTATTGAATGCTGTACAAAACTTCTATCGCCCTTTGGTATTCTCCGTTTTCTTCGTTTGGATTTCCTCTGCCTTCGACGGCGACGAATGGCATTTCGGGAACGTCAATGATTTCCGGCGTCGTCTTGGGGGAATATAACGACTTGTGTTCTTTTTTGTAATCTTTTACGGTTGCCATCATTGTATTATTTTTTTTGTGCAAAGATACGAAGTTTGTCTTTACTCTTTGCGTTCTTTGCGAAAAATCTTTGCGCCCTTGCGTTTTTTTTACCGCAAAGGCGCAAAGGATAACCGCAAAGGTCGCAAAATAAGACTTCGTGCCTTCATCATAGACATTTATTATCTGCGAAAATCCGTGTTATCTGCGTCATCTGCGTGCTAAACCATCAATGTAGCACCTGATGCAAAATACTCCTCGACCGTACCGTTTCCATGCCGGGAATGTGCAGGGCGTAGTATTTCAACAGCATGTCCAACAGCATGTTGCGCTCGGATGCGTTGATTTTTATGCGCTCCTGCTCTGTTGCGGGCGTTGAAAACAGCATTTTAAACAATACCGTCTCTTCGTTGGAGATGGCGTACTCGTGCAGCGGTTTGGGCGACACCGAGACGCCTTCCCGCAAGTCGAACCATCCCTTTTTCTCAAAGTTCGGGACGATGCCGAAGTGCCGGGTCAGTTCCGCCATGAAAAAGAGGTGATTGTTGGAAAAATGCTCTTTCTGTTCATCCAAGGCGATGAGAAAATCTTTGATGCAGTTGAACAGCGTTTCGTTGGGTTGTTCCTCTTTCAGCGATTTGTATAGTATCTCGTTGATAAAGAGGATGATGGCGTTCTTTTTCACGTCGAAAGGGATGGAGTGATAGATGGCGGTGAGGGAGATTTCGCTGAGGTGTCCTAACGCTCCTGACTTTGCGGGACAGAAGACGATTTGGGTCAGGTTCATCGGTTGCAGCAGGGCGATATGGTTTTTGGCGCCTTTTTTTCTGACGCCCCGCGCGATGAAAGTGATAAGTCCGAACAGGCGGGTGTAGGCATGTACGATGACGGAGGTGTCGCCGTATTTGGTGGTTTTCAAAATCAACGCTTCCGTTACCTGGCGCATCATTTTTTCTTGAATATCAACTGCTTATACGATTCCTCGTTCCAGTCCAGCAGGAAATTTCTCACTTGCGGGTAATGAACGGGGATAATCAACGATTCCGAGATTTCGAGTTGACGATTGATTTTCACTTTGTTGCCGCTGACGGTGATTTCGATGGTATAGTATCCGAAACTTTTGCGGGATTCTTTGGAGAGTGGAGGCGTAACCAACGTAAAGCCTTCGGGGATAGTCAGTTCTATGTCGGTTGTTGTTCTTTGTGTTTGCAGTTGCAGGTGCGATGTGCGTTGCGTGGGCAAGGCGCCAAGGTCGGTTGCTTTGTTCGAGGCGGTCAATTCGGGGATGGTCAGGAAGTAGTAGTTTTCGTTGATTTTGCAGGCGTCGGCGAGGGTGAAGTCTAAGAGAACTTCCGTTTTTTGCTCGCTGATTTTAGGTTTTTTGGGGTCGGCAATGCTTTTTTCCGGTATGACGGTCAGCAGGTTTTTCAGTTTCTTGCTCTCTTTTTCGATGGCGATGTAGGGGTTCATTCCGCCTTCTATTTTGATGTCGGCATGTCCGGTGAGCGTGTTGTCTTCCTGCAAAGTCATGTTTACCGAAAGTTGATTGATGGGCAACGTAGCCGTGAACAAGTCGGGACGCAACGACTCAATGTTCACGTCGAGCGGACAGGCAACTTTGTCTTCCAAGTAGTTGTATTTCATATTGACGTCGGTGGGGAATATGGGCGAGAGGTAAAGTGGCTTCCCGTCGGCAAGGATGATTTTCACAACCCATTGATTGAGAATGGATAACACCGGAACATTCAGCGTATATGTCTTTTCATCGGCGACGGGCGCGGGGTAGGCTGTGAATCCGGCTTTTTTCAACATCAGCGCCATGAGGATGGCTTTTTCGCCTTCGGTAGCGTAGTTGCGTTGCCATACTTCGGATGGGGTGGCGTAGCGATAGCCCAACAGTTCGTCGGGAATAGCAACGGTGTTGATGTTGTTCATTACATACTTCTGTATTTCAAGGATTTGCATCAACTCCATCCGGTTTTCCTGTAAGATGTTATCCACGATTTTCTGAGCCGATTCCGGCAGTGTTTGCTGTTCAAAAGCCGGTTGTTGGACGATTTTGGTGAACAGTTGTTGGTAGTTGCTGGCGTCGGAGGCTAACAAAACCACCGACGTTGTTTCGGACGGCGGCATGTAGGCGTCTTTTGTTGCTCCGGGGAGGTTTTTGATGTTCCAACTGTAAACTTCCATCCCGTTGTCGTTGACGGGTTTTACCGTTGCCGTCGTTGCCGTCGTAATGCTTCTCAGGGGCGTTCCTGCGGGGACTTTGACGGTTACGTCGTAATCTGTTACGGGGTCGTTTTCTTTAAAAAGGATCATCTTGTCGAAGGCGAGGTGGAATCCGGGCTTGGTGGTGATGGTATAGTCCAACTCGACGACTGCGCCGAGTTCCAAGGCGGTGTGCGTAACGACCATCTCTTTCAAATGGTTGTACGCCGGCGCTTGTGCGGCAAAACGCGGCAGCACTTCGTTGAAAGCGTTGGACGGCGTCTCAACAACTTTGCCGTCCGCCATGGTGGTGATGGACTTGTTGATTTTTAACGTCTGATACTCAGGGTTATAGACGATAAACGTCTCGCCGTAAAGATTGTGGAAAGCGTGGTGCGTGTTGTACCGTATCTTTTTGTAGTAGTGGTACTCCTGACTTCCGTCTGCGTTGAGGATGAACGTCTTGGATATTTTTTCAAACACGGCTTCATCCACAACACGGGGCTGAGCAACAAGATGAACGGAGAGAGATAACAGAACTCCGATGAACAAAAAATGGATGTTTTTCATGGTAAGGTGTCTTTGCATTATGACTAAAATTATATTTATGACGATTTTTAATTACGGCTGCAAAGGTACGATTTTTAGGGTTAAGAAAACCATTATTTTTATTTTTAAACGCAAAGGTGCAAAGATTTTTCGCAAAGTGGGTATTTTCCGTTGTAAAATGAAAAAAATGAATAACAAGATAATTAAAATAAATCCCGGTTAGGGATTATCGCTCGGTAGAAATTGTGTAACGCCAAAAAGTATAACCAAAAAATATTTCGGAAATAACGCCAAAGCATGGAATAAAACGTCATAAAACATGTAACAATTTATTATAAAGTGTTGATATATTCATTACAGAAAAACATACTTTACATGAAAAATCTCCGTAACTTTGCGCCATCATTTAACATTAAAGAAATATCGTTATGAAGTTTAAATTTTTATCATTAAGTTTTATTTTAGGGATCCTGTCCCTAAGTGGTTTTGCGCAAGGGAACCCACCGGAATACCTCACTTTGCCTATTCCTTCGGGTGATGTGGAATATACGCCGCCGATTCATTTCGCTTACAAGGGTTCCGTAATACTTCCGGACACGTTACATCAGGGAGAAGGAGCTGAGACATCCGGTCCCGGCTCCGGCAGCACTATCTCCCGTTTACTAACTCTGACGAACAGCAAAGTTGGTATAGGTACTGTTGCCCCTCAAGCAAGATTCCATGTAACCGGTGGCGATGGATTGATTTCAGGACGGTTTGCCGTAGGCTCTTCCGAAACTAATTTTTACGGATTAAGCAAACTCAAACTGCTGCTTGGCGATTTATGGACGTTTTCCGATATGTCGTCCGCCAAAATCATGGGCTATAACAGCCTCTTTATAGAGAACGGCCCTCCCGGACGGCGTGTGAACGGATGCGCAGCGGCAATAAAGATGAACACCAACGGCTCCATACAATTAGGTACAGCGCCATCGGGAACTACAGATCAAGATTTGGTTTTCAACTACCTCACCATGCTCAGCAACGGCAGAGTGGGCATCGGCATAACCAATCCTGCCAAGACGTTGCATGTTGAGGGGGATAGTTATGTCAGCGGCGACGTCGGAATAGGAAAGACAAACCCGCAATATAAGTTAGACGTCAACGGCGACGCCGCCAGCGACAATCTGCATACCAATAATATCTATTTCCATGGGTCGGACATGAAAATCGCATACATAGGCCAAGGAACTCTTCCTTCTAAAGAAGGAGATGGTACGGAAGAAGAAAGCGAAGAAGATACCGGCGGCAGAGATGTAGGTAGTCCCGATGGCACCTATACAACAGACATCATAACCATAAATAGAATTGGAATGGTCGGCATCGGCGGTACATCGCCCAAAATAACATTGCATACGGACGGCATTATTAATGCCTATCATTTGACTCTTGCTGAAAAAGGGAAAATGAAAAATTTAGAAGTTACCAATCGTCTGGGCATAGGGACAGCCGATCCGAAAGTGAGCATGCAAATTGGTAATATATGGACTTTTTATGACGGCTCGACCAATAAAATCATTGGCAGAAACACTTATTGGAATGGCAGTAATTTTGTAAGGATGCAACAAGGTTATGCATCCCAAATTACTTTCGACAACAATGGCAACCTGATGTTTCACACAGCGCCGACAGGTAACGCCGGATCAATCGTCTCTGCTTGGAATACGGTTGCCGTGAAAAATAACGGCAGCGTCGGCATCGGCACAACCGACACGGGAAACTATAAATTAAAGGTTGACGGGGTAATCAATTGTACGGAAGTGGTAGTAACAGCGGGCGGACAACTGGACAAAGGCGACGAATGGCCCGACTACGTCTTCGCCGACGACTACAACCTGCGAAGTTTGGACGAGGTTGCCTCCTACATAGAACAACACCAACGACTGCCCGAAATACCCTCCGCCGCCGACGTCGCCGAAAAAGGCGTCAGCCTGCTCGAAATCAACACACTGCTGCTCAAAAAGGTGGAAGAACTGACACTCTATATCATAGACCTGCAAAATCAAGTTGATGAACTTAAAAAACGATAATCATGGAAAAGACCGTAATGATGAACAAGGCTTTGAGACACAAGATTTTGAGACACAAGACTTTGAGACACAAGACTGTTAGGTATCCCGTTAAGTCCCTACGTTACCTTTCTGCTTTCTGCTTTCTGCTTGCTGCTTTCTGCTTTTCCGGCATCTCCGCCTCCGCCCAACATGTAGTCTTCTATGGCTACGATGACTCCGGCAACCGCACCAGCCGAACTATCTCCATGCCGTCGTACACCCCGCCGCCGCAAGATAGCACCGAAAATGTCATCGAAGATGAGGAAGATATCGTTGCTTTCGGACAAGATATGGAAAACGAAGATGAAATCTCGCAGGAAATATCCAATGGCACCTATCCGAAAACCCAAGAAGCCCCGCCGCAGGAAATCTATACCGACGCGCTTTCCGAAACGCTTATCACCATCTATCCCAATCCGACGAGAGGATTGTTAACGGTGAAGATGTCCAACATGCCCCAACACTCCGCCTCAAGTCTGATGCTGTTCGACATGCAGGGAAAGGTTATCACACAGCAGCCATCGCTCGCGGAGGAGAACAAATTAGACATCAGCGCTCAGCCCGTTGGGACGTATATCATGCAGATTGCGGTGGGAGATGAAAATGTAAGTTGGAAAATTGTTAAACAATAATGGCAGAAAGCAGAAGGCGTGAAAGCAGAAAGCATGAAGCACGAAAGGAATTTAAAAATTTATGAGATGTTAAATAAATGTAAAAATCAGAAAAACGAATGCAACGGGCTTTCTGCCTTCTGCCTTCTGCTTTCTGCAAAATCAAAGATTTACGAGATGAAAAAGATAATATACCTTATAATATATATGACGCTCGCATTGCCGTTTTTGGGATGGGGGCAAGACGTTGAACGTACAGGAAAAACAATCGTACAGGGAACAATTACAGGATTTGACGGGGTATATAACATATACACCGCCAGAGACACTGTACGATTAACATCGGGATTTGATTCCAAAGATGTTTTGGGAAACAGAAACTTCATAGCACGCATTGACGAATCAATAATATGTGACGTGGATTATCAAGACCCCATTGACCCCGATCTTCCGGTGGATACCGACAAGCCGGTAGGCGCTATCGCCGGCGTGGTGGATGTGTCGCCCACAGGGGCGGCGACTTATCAAATACCCATCTTCACGCCGCCCGGGACGGCGGGGATGGAACCGCAGATTTCTATCGTCTATAACAGTCAGGGTGGCAATGGGCTGCTGGGCGTGGGATGGGATATTGCTGGGCTGTCGGCGATTACGAGGACGGGGCAAACGATCTATCACGATGGAAAGGTAACGCCGATAAGTTTGGATACTACAGACCGTCTTCTTTTGGATGGTAATCGGCTGATTTTGACTAACAACTCCATCTACGGCAGTATCGGAGCCACTTATGCTACAGAAATAGAAACTTTTTCGAAGATCACTGCCTATAGTATGGGAGGAAATGACCCCGATTGCAAGTTTGAAGTAAAAGCCAAAGATGGTCAAACATTGGAATATGGTTACACCGACGATTCGCGTTTTTACATCGGGTCGCTTGTCTCAGTGGCGAAAATCTTACAATGGCGACTTAATAAAATAACCGATGCTAACGGCAATTATATAAAATATATCTACAAGAAAGATAACACTGAACAGTGGATTGATAAAATAGAATATACAGGAAACACGGCAGCAGGGAAAGATCCTTATGCTTCTATTACTTTTCTTTATTCTACTCGCGAAGATGTACAAGGAGCGTATGTGTTGGGAACAGAATATACAGTACAAAGTACCAAACTGTTAAGAGGAATAAAAGTAGAAAGCGAAGGACAAGTTGTACGCCGTTACTGGTTTAACTATGCTAAACAAAACCGTTATTCGCATTTAGTAGAAATTATCGAAGAAGGAAACGATGGGAAAAGTCCTAATTCGACCATTGTACAATGGGGGGAAGATATGGAATATACTTGGGCAGCTTTTGATGAAGGTACTATTCCTAACTGGGAAACGATGGCAGATTATACACTGAATGGAAAGAAAAGTTTTTTTACCTTGGTGGAATCTTCGAGGGCTTGGAAAATATTTGGATTTAAGGATTTTGATGAAGGGATAGAAATATATCATTCAGGTAATATTGCAACTACTTATCAGCGAATCAATAAGTTTCACATATCGCATCCCGATAAAGATGGAAAAACGCATGTGTTTATTGATCAACGTTCTAACAACGGGAAAAAAAGTTTCCATAATGTAGCGGAATATATAAGCGACCAAAACGGACTGACAAAAACAAATACAAGCATATTATGTGAATTTGATGATACTTATAATAGGGAGTATCCGTATTTTTTCACAGGCGATTGTACCGGAGATGGAAGTATTCACTACATGCTTATTACCCCCAATCCCTTTATACTCTCTAGTATGGTATCAACGAACCTTAATATATCAAATTTATCCTTTCCTATACCTTTTCCCAATACAAATATGGACAAACTGATAAGAACCGTTCGCTTTGTTGATTTAACCGGAGACGGAAAAGATGAACTGATGCTGATAGCAGATTCCATAACTCATGTATATCGTTATACCAACAATTCTTTTGAGGAGATATTTTCTACAAACCTTGTTCTGTCCGGGCAGGAGATTTTTCACGGAGATTTTAATGGAGACGGGAAGACGGATTTACTATTGAAAAATAAAGATTATACCGCAACGATTCTTATTTCCACAGGGAAAGGGTTTATTAAATATGATGCTCCTGTTGGATTTAAACATACATATAATAATTCGGTATATAATAATTCCTTGGCTGTAGGAGATATTGACGGAGATGGGAAAAGCGATATTGCTGTCATACAAGCCGGAGATGGACTTATAGTTTTTTATAGCAAAGGAGATGGAACTTACGAAAACAAAGGCTACGGACTTCTAAATATAGAAGGTCTAAGCCATTATTATCCATATTATGCCACCATTGCTGACCACCAAGGTGTCGGAAACGGTATGTTCTGTGTACAGGGAATAATGAAAAATAGTGACTCTCGAAAATTATTTTTTGTCTCCTTTGACAAAACCTCACATGGCAACCGTGTAAAATCCATCACAAACGGCGTGAAAAGCAAAATAGAATTTGAATATAAAACACTTCCGGCAAGAGGCGATTTTTATACTCCGGAGTTCAAAGAGACTACGCCGTTGGTTGATGGCGTTATGCATTTTCACTATCCGCTGTGTGCTGTTTCTAAAATGACTTCATCCAATGGCGTCGGAGGAACAACCAGCGCTTCTTTCTCTTATAAAGGCGCCAAACTTCACCGCAAAGGAAAAGGTTTTTTAGGTTTTTCGGAGATGAAGATGGCTGATAACAGTATGGGAATTACAACTAAAAATTCGTATAAGTACAATAATGACACCTATTTTCACGTCTATTTGAATAAAGTCGAGACCATGCTCACATCCGATGTAAGTAAGAAAATAAAAACAGTTGACTATGAAGTCCTTTTACATGCATGGAATATAGCAGGAGGCAAAAACTTTTTCCCATGCCCCTCTAAAACCACGACAGAAGACCATTTAACCACCATGAAAACTTTTGAAAAATTCATTTATGATGGCGATAACGGCAATCTCAAAATACATGAAATAAAATATGGTGATCCTTTCATGTTTATTGATTCCATCTGTTATGACTATCAATCGTTTGGGAACTGGGGCGTCAAAAATAAAGTAACCGAAAAGAAAACAAAAAGCATGTATGCTAATAATTCGAGCATAAAGCCTTACCAACGACAAAGTTCATACAATTATAATAACAATGGCGTCTTAATCACCGAAACCTCTGATAACGGCGTAGTTACCAACTATCAGAATCTGAATGCTTTTGGACTTCCAAAAACCATCAGCACCACTGCTACGGGCGCATTGCCCTACAGTAAAACTTTGGAATACGACGACAACGGCAAATTTGTTACCAAAATATCCGATCCTTTGGGAAGTACCACTAAAAAACACGACCCTGCGGGCAACCTTCAATTTGAAATTGGCATCACCGGGCTAAAAACATCCTACAAATACGATGGTTTCGGGCGACAGACAGGGGTTAAAACTCCCGAAGGACATATCATCGCAACTGACTATAAATGGGGACAAGACGATAACATCCATTCCATCTCATGCGTGGAAGTTACCGCACCGGGGCGTCCGAAATCCGTTACCTATTACGATATTTCAGGTCGTGAGGTGCGCTCAAAAATAGAGGGTTACGACGGACGGATGATTGTTACCGATCAAGAATACAACGCACAAGGACAATTAGATAGAACTTCCTTGCCCTATTTCAATGGAGGGTCGCCGAAATGGACAGTCAACGAATATGACCAATACGGAAGAATAAAAACAACAACCGCCGAGTTGGGAACATATTTAGTTACCCAATATGATTACAGTAATAACACTACCACCGTTACCTCTCCCGACGGGAAAAGCGTCGCCAAAACATACGACGCCCACGGCGACCTTATCAAAATAATAGAAAACGGAAATAGCGACTATACCATTGATTATCTATATCACACTTCGGGACAACCGCGCGAAATCACCACCGGAGGCGCTACTTTCAAGATGACCTATGACCAATTCGGACGACAAGACACCCTGTTTGACCCCAATGCCGGAACCATCTCATACACTTACAATGCCTTTGGCGATGTGCTTACCCAAAAAGACGCTCGCGGAAATATCACCACCAATGTTTACGACAATCTTCGACGAATGGATTTCCAAAAAATAACCGCTGAACCCGACAAAAAATGGAACTACCACACCTCCGGAAACGGAAAAGGACAACTGAAATCCATCACCTCATCAAAAGTTGAGTTACATTACGACTACGGCGACTTTGGCAGGCTGACCAAAATGACAGAAAAAATAATCGGCGACCAATCCTTTGAAACCCAGTACGCCTACGATGAGTATGGCAACACAACCGAAATCACCTACCCGGGTGGTTTCAAAATCAACCAAATCTACAACAACAAAGGCTATATAACCGAAATCCGGCAAGCAAGCAATAATCAGATGGTATGGCAACGGTTGACAGAAAACGCTCAGGGACAGCCATTAACCTATAAAATGGGAAATAATAAAATCACTAACTACGAATATGATGAGGATTATCTGTTAGAAAGAACCCATACCCCCGGCATACAGGATTTTTCATACTCCATCAATTCCAAAAGCGGCAATATGAACTGGCGCAGGGACAATCTGCAAAACCTGCAGGAAAACTTTTACTACGACAGCGCCTATCGTTTAGACAATGTAAAAAAAAATAGCAGTATAACACTCGCCATGAGCTACGACTACAACGGTAACATCAAAACCAAGTCCGACGTAACAAGTGGCGAATACGTTTACCATAACACAAAAAATCATGCTGTTGAACACATTACTAATCCATTAGAAATACTGCAAGAAAGTGGTGAACAAACAATAATTTACAATTCCTACCACAAAACCACCCAAATCACCCAAGAAAACCGCCAACTTAAAATAGAATACGGAGTAGATCAGCAACGCATCCGCAGCCTGTATTACGAAAGCAACCAACTGAAAAAAACCAAATACTTCGCCGCAAGCTACGAAAAAGAGATAGAGCACACTACCGAAAAAACCAAAAACATCAACTACATCAGCACACCCTACGGCACCTTAGCTGCCTATATCACGGAGAACAATGTCGGGCAAATGTACTATCTTTACAAAGACCACCTCGGCAGCATCACCGCTATCACCAACGCTGCGGGAGCAGTTATAGAGCGTCGCTCTTTCGATGCTTGGGGACGTCTGCGCAATCCCGACAACTGGATTTACTCCAATATCCCAGCCATGACCATCCTCGACAGAGGATATACTGGGCACGAACACTTGTTCGGGTTCGATCTCATCAATATGAACGGACGCATGTATGACCCGATTATTGGCAGATTTCTCTCACCCGACCCATACGTACAGGCACCGTTTGCTACTCAGAACTATAACCGCTACTCGTACTGCCTCAACAATCCGATGAGATTTACCGATCCCAGCGGAGAGTTCTTCTTTGCTGCGGTAGGGATTGGCACTTTGCTTAATGCTATGTGTTGGGGCGCGGTGATTACAGGTGCGGCTTATGTTGCCAGTGTCGCTACACTTCCCGGTGGTTTCAACAACAACTGGAACTGGGGACAGTTTGGCAAGTCGGTATTGATGGGCGCAGTATCAGGATTAGCGACAGCCGGAGTCGGAGCGGCGTTTGGAGAAGTCGGAAGCCTTGGCTTCCTTGGAGAAGTTGCCAGAGCAGGCACTCATGCGGCTGCTCAAGCGACTATAAGTGCAGCATTCGGACAGGAGCCGACATGGGGAGGAGTTGCCGTTTCGCTCACTACTTCTATGTTCGGTTCTGCCATGGCTGGCGAGCCTGCGGCTGTGCAAATCGGCTTCGCGGGGATAATCGGCGGGGTTACTGCGGGCGCATCCGGTGGCGACTTCTGGCAAGGGTTCGCTACGGGGGTGACTATTGCGGGGTTGAACCATGTGAAACATCAGTTGGGAGGAGGCAGTGCGGCAAAATATTTTAAAAATAAGAAACCGGCTTATGCATACATGTGGCACCACTCTGTTGTTAACGGAGTACCAACAAGAGAAGTTTCTGCATGGGAACTGGAAGATGGAGGAATAATAGTATTGCCTTATGATGAAAATGGTATAGATTATAGTCATAATAATGCATTAAAAGTGGTAAAAATAGACGGCAAACGCTATGTTCAATTTAATGGAAAAGATTATGCAATCGCTACACATGTCCATACGCATCCTGAAATGGCAGGTCCCAGTGCTCATCCAATCGGCTTAAGCCAAAGCGATTTAAATCTACAGAAGCAAATGGGGGTACCAATAAACATTATATATAACAGATGTATCTATTCTATAGATGGAACTTATAACTATAGAGAAAAAGTTTGGAATTATAAATATATAGGAACATGGTAAAAAATTCAGTTATATTAATTTTATGCTTATTTATTTGTTCTTGCACAAGAACAAGTAAACAACAAGATGATAGTCTTATTTATTATATGATTAAAAATGAGGGACTAACGCAACAGATTCTTAATTATACGGATAGTGTAACGATTCCGTGTGGAGAGAAAATGCCATGTATCTATCTTCACAATCTTGGTTATGACGATGATATGAATAAGATAACGCAATACGATTTGCGTTATGAGACATGTGCATTTCATTTACTTTTCACTAATTCCGTTTATGTTAAAATAGATACTTTAGTCATATCAGTCATAAGCGATGATACACGGGATAAGATTTTTCTTTCCGATGATATCGGTTGGAAATATTTGAAAACCACATTCAAGAAAGATTACCAATACTATTTGGATTCTATAAAAACAACCACTCCTTCCGTTTATCCAATTACTTTCGATGATATTAATAAATATGGAATACCTACTTGGACATTGATATTTGAAAATGATGAGTTGATAGAGAAAATAGTGTGGTAGGTTATGAAAAAAATAAAATGAAAAAATTGATAATCATAGTATCAATAATATTGCTGCTTGTTGTTATTGTGCAGGGAATACAATGTTTTTTCTTTAGACATACCCCTGAAAGATTGTTGAAATGGCAATTTAATATCAGCTTAAAAGGTTTTGATTATACTATTGAAACTTTTGAAGAGCAGTGGTGCCCTAATGGAGACGGTCAGGCTCTTGTTATTTACAAATTCAACAAGCTAACACCAGAGAACATTGATTACCTAAAAAGTTTTGCTCTTAAACCATTGCCAATTTCAGAGAAAGATAGTAAATTAATGACATTTAATGAAATCCCTAAAGAATATTTTAATGTAGATACAGGTTATTACATTTATGAACCATTAAGCACACATGATCCTAGAGATTATAAAGTATTCGTGGTTGATACTGAGAAGAAAATGGCAGTTTTATATTATCAATATATGTAACAGTAAGAAAAAAACGATTAAAACCAATGCTTACGATAGGAGTACCCTATAACTTTAGTGATAAATTTTATAATTACGTATATAGATGAAAAGAAATATTTTTATAACAGTATTAATCGCATTTTTGCTTTTGACGAATGGTTATACTCTATTGTATTACAAGTCAAAGGAAAGGTATTTAGAAGTAACCCGAAAGTTCGAATATGAAAGAAAAAGGTTGAGGATGCAAACTTATTGTATGGATTATTTTTGCACAGTCAAAAATATGGATGAAATTAACCGTATGTATAAAGAACAAGAAGATCCCAATAGTTATCTGGAATTGAAACAAGGTATGCTTTGCGATATGTTTTCGTCCGAAAATAAAGATTATCTTTTTTTCCCATTATATAATCATCAAGGGGAGCAAACCTCTTTTATCCTGCTAAGCGCGGGCATAGATGGTAAACAAAACACATTCTTACGCCCGACAGATACACTTTATGTTGACGATTGGCACGAAAAATTAGCAACCTACAACTACAAAGAAGTGGAAATGGAGTATCATTTGGAATACCCTCGTGAGTATCAATTTAGTATGTGGGATTATTGGTTCGGGAAAAAAGATTATGTGGTCATGTTGGGATATAAATGTCCCTAAGAATATTTCTGAGTTAAAACACATACGCCACCCCTATTCCGGTAGCGTGCAGATTAAGTTGAAAATGGGATGATGTTGGAGATGTCAAAGAAAATTGTTGACGAAATTCTTCGAGAGCGTTTTTTTGTTTATGTTTTCCTACAATGGCTGTAGGAATACCTATTGCAAACAAAATGTCACTTATACCTAATAATCCGTATCCAAGTAAGAGCAAATTGTCATTGTTATCGTAACTCGAATAGCCGGAAGCAACAGCAGCAATTCCGACTAGGGTTGAGATGGAACCCAATACTATCAACCCTCGTCCGTTTCTATGCATTTCTTCTCCTACCTTATACTCTTGGTATAATTTGTTATCTTGCGCTTTCATTTTAAGAAGCACGTTTTCCCTATCCATGAGCGCAAGATAATCGTACATCGCAGGCGATAATGTTTCCGTGGCCTCCTGCGCAAAACAAGTACAGTTGAAAACGATAAAACATCCGATTGACACTAAACTCCTTTTTGCCACACAAATGATTCTTTTTGATTCTCTGTTCATTGAAATACCTTTTGTTTATTGAGACTGCAAAGGTAGTAATATTTTTCTTACCTTTGCCCTCGTAATTTTAATAAAGGATTTTATAATGACATAAAGATTGTTAAACCGCTAATAATTAAGGTGTTTATAATGAATTTTACTATGGAACCTAGACCGTTTCAATTATACCCAAAATGGGCAGGACGCTTATGTACAAGCGTGAGTTTGCTTATTTGGTGTAAAGGTAGTCTAGGACCTCATAGTAGATAAAGCTAATATTTTACGCTTTTTTATTGCCTCAAAAAATATAAACATGAAGAAATATTTACCCATTGGTTCCCTGATTCGTCAGGAGTTGAAAGCGCAGGAGCGTCCTATTGCATGGCTTACCCGGAAAGTGGATTACTCCGGCAGAGACGCAGAAGACCACTATAGCGCTATGTGCAAGATTTTAAAGCGGAATCATATAGATTCGGCGTTGCTTTGGAGTATATCCAAGGTGCTGAAATATGATTTTTTTGCGCGTTATTCCGCTTTTTTACGGGAGCAGTTGCCGGGCATTGCCGTAAAAACGCCCACCGAAGAAGTCATAGAAGCCGAAAGAGTGCCCATCGGGGAACTGATTTGTCGAGAGTTGAAAAGACAGGAGCGCTCCATCTCATGGCTTGCCGAGAAAACAGTTTATTCCCATGGCTCCTTGTGCATGACTTTGAAACGGGATTATATAGATACGGCGCTGCTTTTGAATATATCGAAGGTGCTGGAGTATGATTTTTTTGCGTACTTTTGCCTCGATATTTGTAAGAGATGAAGATCGCAATGGATAACAGGGAAATTATGGCGCAGTGCTGGGACAACGGTTGGTGTTGGGAAAACGCCTACGGCGTTGACAACCAGCGCATCCGCGCACATATGTATGGCATAACCGATCCATTGGGAATCATCTCCTATACCTACAACGCCTTTGGCGACATGCTCACCCAAACCGACGCCCGCGGAAAAGTTACCGTCAACACCTACGACAACCTCCGCCGTATAAAAACCCAAACCATGACCGGTGAACCACCCAAAACATACGACTACTATACCTCCGGACAAGGAAAAGGGAAGTTGGAATCCATTGCCTCCTCCCAATCGTTACAGAGTTACGAATACGGCGACTTCGGCAGACTAACCAAAATGACGGAAAAACTAAATGACGGACAAACCTTCGAAACCCAATATGCCTACGACGACTACGGCAACAAAACCGAAATCACCTACCCGGGCGGATTCAAAATCAAACGAATATATAACAACAAAGGCTATGTAACCGAAATCCGCCAAGCAAGTAATAACCAGTTAATCTGGAGACGCCTTACCGAAAACGCGCTGGGACAGCCGCTGACCTATCAAATGGGCAACGGGAAAACCACCACCTGTCAATACAACGGATACAACCTCCCCACACGGGTAAGCATACCCAATATTCAAGACTTTGCCTATAACATTGATTCCTTAAACGGCAATATGAGATGGCGTCAAGACAGGACTACGGCAAATGTCAAAACAGAAAATTTTGATTACGATGTACTTCATCGTTTGACAGTTGTTAAGCAAAACCAGTCCGCTGTACTAACCACGGTGTATGATAATAATGGAAATATCCTATCTAAAACCGATGTGGGACAGTTATACCAGTATGACCATCCATCAAAAGTTCATGCATTGACACGCATTGATTCTTCAACTTATATTCTCTCTAACAGCGGCAACCAAACCGTCTCCTACACCGCCTTCCACAAAGCCGACACCATCAAAAATCTCAAAACCAATCAACACTTAATCATCACCTATGGCGTTGACAACCAACGCACGCGCACACGCCTCTACGACGAAAACATCCTGCAAAAGACCAAATACTTCGCCACCAACTACGAAAAAGAGATAACCCTCAAAACCACCCGCGAAATCAACTACATCAGCACGCCATACGGCACCTTAGCCGCCTACATCAAAGAAAACAGCGGCGCCGGACAACTGTACTATCTCTACAAAGACCACTTGGGCAGCATCACCGCCATCACCAACACCGCAGGAACAGTGCTTGAGCGTCGTTCTTTCGACGCCTGGGGACGCTTGCGTAATCCCAACGACTGGAGTTTCAATGGCACTTTCGCCATGACCATCCTCGACCGTGGCTACACCGGACACGAACACCTGCCGGAGTTCGGCTTAATCAACATGAATGGCAGACTCTACGACCCGCTCATCGGATTGATGCTCTCGCCCGACCCATACGTCTCAATGCCCGAAAGTATGCAAGGGTTCAACCGATACAATTATTGTCTCAATAATCCGTTGAAATATACAGACCCCAGTGGGGAGTTTGTACATTTAATTGTTGGAGCAGTTATCGGAGGATTGATGAATATGGCAATAAATGCAAGAAATATTAGTAATGGTTGGCAAGCACTTGGCTATTTTGGCATCGGCGCAGCAGTAGGAGCATTGACGGCAGGAATGGGAAATGGACTAAGTGTGGCTATGGCTGGAGGCGGAGGAACGTTTGGTATGGGCTTTGTAGGCAATGCTTATAGCATTGCTCAAATGGGATTTATACAGGGAGCAGTCATGGGAGGCATTACAGGATTTGCCGGAGGCTTGCTAGGCGGAGCCGGCAATGCCTGGATGCAAGGCGATAGTTTTATGAAAGGGCTTGAAAAAGGAATGACAGCGGGAAATTGGGGCGCTTTGGGAGGCGCGGTGATCGGAGGGATGACTACAGGTTTGTTTAATGGAAAAGATAACCGGTTTTTGGATGGTGAACCTAAACCGAAAGTGGTACATTCGCCGATAGCCTCAAGGGCTGGAACATCAAGTGGAACTTGTTTTATTGAAGGGATGGATGCCATATCGTCTTCTTTTGGTAATACGGATCATGATGTGTCTTTTTGGAAAAACACGTATGAAATATGCTCTGGATCGGAATACGGTGGAGCCACGATTACCGGACAGGTTGATTATGTAGAACAAACAATTAATTCCGTTGATGGTTATGATGCCATGAAAATCAATCAAGATAAAATTTTCGAATCAATGAAAGCAGGGAATCGTGTAGGAGTATCAACGCGGATGCCTATTACAAAAGTGGTAGATGGAGGGTATCAGCAAGTAATTGAGCCTCATTTTATGCCTGTTAAAACAATGAAAGTATGGCCTAATGGAACAGTAAAATATGTTATGATGAATCCTAATGGAGGGTTAAATTATGTTATTAAAACAAAAGTTGGATTTACAAATGAAATCACAGGAGCTTGGTCAATCATGTATATCAGATAAAATAAAAGACATTGTATTTATCGTTATTATATTGATGCATTATTTGTCTTTTTCTCAAAAAAAGGACAGATATGATGGTTCGGATGATAACAATATAATAATAGAATCATCCTATCAAAAAATTAATGTAGAACACAGTCCAAATATTTTCACCTTTATACTTGTCGATAAAAGTGATACCTTAACTTGTGTGGCTTTTGCGAATATTTATTATCAAAAGAGCAAAAAACATATTGGAGGAGGTACACAATCAGATTCAGAAGGAAATGCGCAACTGTATATTGAAAAAATGCCTATGGATTCCGTTATAAGAATAGAGGCACTTGGATATCAACCCTTAAAAATTCCTATATTTGATTTGGAAGGCACTGCATGGAAGGTTTTTTTGCAACCTTGTGAAGTAATTATTCATTAAAGCAAATACTATTTATAACATCGAAGGAGGATTTTGGTCCACTTATTATGGAAGATAAACTGCGAACAGTAATTTTTATAATAGCGTCGTTATTAGTGTATCCCATTTTTGCACAGAATTTGGATGATTATAATTATTCTGACAGTCATAACTGTCCCAACAATTCCATAAAAAAAGTTCATTGAAAAAGATTACCTTTGTATGAGTAAATTACAAGTAATCATCAATAAACTTTTATGGGTA
>Ga0099364_10002813_pt1 | contig 27532 bp, 31 predicted proteins | sample TergutTh196P3_FD_73070 | JGI IMG/M metagenome (GOLD analysis project Ga0099364, IMG submission 73070) | Microcerotermes parvus P3 segment gut microbial communities from Pointe-Noire, Republic of the Congo - Th196 P3 | ecosystem: Host-associated > Arthropoda: Insects > Digestive system > Gut ... | reverse complement strand
CATTCCCACGAAACGCAACCGCTCCTTGCCCTGATGGCAATGGTGGCCCTCGTCCTCAACGGTATCTCGCACGTGCCCGAGCGCCCATTGATGGGCAGCCTGCAAGCTGGACTGGGTTGCGCACTGGCCATGCTTGCAGGCGGCATTCCGGGAATGCTGCTGACCGCGCCGTTGTTTGCCGTCGTCATCATCATCAGCCCCGAATGCCGCAATCACCGCGCCAGCGGCAGCCTACTTGCCGGGTTGACCCTGGCCGTGTGCCTGGGGGGGATATGGCCGCTCCTGCTTCACCTGCAAGAGCCGGAACTCTTCGCCGTCTGGCGGCGCAGTCAATGGCTGCAAATTGCCGGGGGAGAAGTCTCCATCAATGGTCTCATCCGACTCATCAAACTGTTGGGCTGGTTCTTGTGGCCGCTTTGGCCGCTGGCTCTCTGGTCGCTCTGGCACGAGCGCCAGCGACTCTTTCAGTTGCGCTGGCTGCTGCCGTTGCTGGCTATCGCGTTCACGTTGATCCTATTGTTGTTTTCTTCTGATCGATCCCAGCCTGTTGCGCTTCCGCTCCTGCCAGCGATGGCCTTGCTGGCCGCCGGGAGCATTACCACCCTGCGGCGCGGCGCGGCCAGTGCCTTCGACTGGTTCTCGGCAATGACATTCGGCGTGTTCGCGATCCTGGTCTGGATTGCCTGGACGGCCCAGGTCTTCGCATGGCCGTCAGGGCTTGCCCGCCACATCGCCCGCGTAGCGCCGGAATTCGTGCTTACCGGCATACTGCCCAAAACCCTTTTGGGTATCAGTATCTGCGTGCTGTGGTTCTGTCTCGCCTGGGGGATTCCGCGCCGCCCGTCGCGCGGGGCCATAAACTGGGCAATGGGGATGACGATGCTGTGGTGCCTGGCAGTCACGCTACTGATGCCGTGGTTCGATCATACCCGTAGCTACCGGGCAATGGGGGAAGCCTTCAACAAGGCTCTCGCCCCATATGCCGGGGAATGCGTCGCCAGCGGCGAACTACCTGACCCGATCCGCAGCATGCTCGACTACTACACCGGTCGGCGTCCTCTGCCCGTCCGTGACGGCTTTGCCTCGCCGTGCAGTCTACTGCTGATCTACACCGACCACAGAGCCAAAAAACCAGTCGAACTCGAAGGCAAGGAGCCTGTCTGGTCTTTTCAGCGCGGCAGTCGCAAGCAATTTGAGGCTCTGTACCTTTATACTCGCCCGCATCATGAGTGATAGAGGCGCTTTCACCCCGCCACAACATCTGTCCGCGTGGTCGGCGCTTGCCGCTCACGTACGTCGGCTTGCGGATCGACCGCTTTCCACCCTCTTCGCCAATGATCCGGATCGCGCCAGTCGGTTCACCCGGATCTTTGAAAATCCGACCGAACTCGATCAAACCGCGCTGATCGTGGATTTTTCCAAACAGCAGATCGACGACGAAATTCTCGCCGACCTCATCGGGCTTGCGCGTGATGCGCGGTTGTCTGAAGGCATTCACGGTCTCTTCCACGGCGAACCGATCAACTTCACCGAAAAACGCGCCGCCTCCCACATGTCCATGCGAGGCGGATGTCCTGCTCCACCCGGCAGCGAAACGGATACCCGCGCCATGCGCACCTTCGCTTTCGACCTGCGGGAAGGGTTGCTCACCGGCAGCACCGGAAAAACCATCCGCCACCTGATCAATCTCGGCATCGGCGGTTCCGACCTCGGCCCACGGCTCGCGGTCGAAGCCCTTGCCGATCCGCGCGGCAACATCGTCGGCGGCATCGAACTGGCGCGAGTCGATTTCGTCGCCAACGTCGATCCGCGTGAATTCGACACCGTACTTGCCCGTGCCGATGCCGCCAGCACGCTGTTCGTGATCTCCTCGAAGAGTTTCAATACCCCGGAAACACTTGCCAATGCCGAAGCCGCCCGTCAATGGCTGCATGCACAACTCGGCGACGACATCGACATTGGCGAACACTTCGCTGCGGTCAGCAACGCATTGGAGGCCGCCGTCGCTTTCGGCGTTCGGCCTGACCGTGTTTTTCCCCTGCCCGAGTGGGTTGGCGGACGTTATTCGGTGTGGTCGTCCATCGGCCTGCCGTTGCTCGTCGCCATTGGCGGCATGTTCGACGACTTTCTCGTGGGCGGCAGGATCATGGATGACCACTTTCGCCTCACTCCCTTCGAGCAGAACCTGCCCGTCTGGCTGGGACTCATCGGGCTATGGAACAGCAGTTTTCTGGGCATTCAGAGCGTTGCCGCGCTTCCCTACGCGCATGGGCTGCGCAACTTTCCGAGTTGGCTCCAGCAACTCGAAATGGAAAGCAACGGCAAACACGTCCTGCGCGATGGCAGTCGCACTGAAGCCGACACAGCCCCCATCATCTGGGGCGCTGCTGGAACCGTCGGCCAGCATGCGTTTCATCAACTGCTCTACCAGGGAACCCGCAGGGTTGCGCTCGATTTCATCGTTCCGGTCGGGGAAGACGGCGACCTGCGCCAGCGCATCCTTGTGGACAATGCCATTGCCCAGGCTGCCGCGCTGATGGCAGGCCGTGACCTCGATGCCGCCCGCGCCACGCTCACCCTCCGTAATCTGCCTGCCGCCGAAATCGAACAGCTCGCCCCCCATCTCGTCTGCGAAGGCAACCAACCCAGCACCACGATCATGTTGCCCCGGCTCGACCCCTTCCACCTCGGCGCGCTACTCGCGCTCTACGAGCACAAGGTTTTCGTGCAAGCCTGGATTTGGGGCATCAATCCGTTCGATCAATACGGCGTGGAACACGGCAAGGAAATCGCGCGGGCGCTCGCCTCGGGAAAGATTGGCGAGCAGGACGACTCGACAGCGCAACTTGCCCGGCTGGCAGAGGAATTCCGGCAGCGGATGCGTTGATGCTCTGCGTTTCTCTTGCCTCCATAGGAGGGGAATTTAGCACTCCGTGGTTGCGGGTGCGGCTGCGGCTCTGGTGAATGACATCATACTTGTGGGTAAACCCGAGATCCAATGAGGGGAATGGCTTCGCGCCCATCATCTCACTCAGCAACCCGGTTGCCCTCCAAAGGGCGGGGTGGTCATTCCCCTCCTTCGGAGGGGTGCCCGAAGGGCGGGGTGGTCATTTTTCTCCCGATCCAGCGTGCGAAGTCATCCACGTAGGTAAACACCACCGGCACGATGAGCAGGCTCAGGAGCGTGGAGGTGACGAGCCCGCCGATAACGGAAATGGCCATCGGGGCGCGGAAACTCGTGTCGGACGCGCCCAGCCCGAGCGCCAGCGGCAGCATGCCCGCCGTCATTGCGACAGAGGTCATCACGATGGGACGCGCGCGCTTGCGGCAAGCATCGATCAGGGCGTCGAGCCGCTCCAGCCCCCGGTCACGCTGCGCGGTGATCGCGTACTCGATAAGCAGGATGGAATTCTTGGTGGCAATGCCCATCAGCAGGACGAGACCGATCAGGGAAGGCATCGAAAAACTGGAGCCGGTCAGCAGCAGGCCGATGAAAGCGCCGCCAAGCGACAGGGGCAGGGCGGTCAACAGCGTGAGCGGATGCAGGAAATTCCTGAACAGCAGCACGAGCACAACATAGACGCACAGGATGCCGGTAAAGATGGCGAGCATGAAATTCACGAAGAGATCATTCATGGCTTCGGCATCGGCGACTTCCCTGAGATTCATGCCGGGCGGCAGCGCCTGCACGGAAGGCAGAGAGAAAACACGCTTTGAAATTTCGCCCATTGGCATGCCGCCGAGTTCGATCTCGAACCGGACGGAGCGCGAGCGGTCGTAGCGCGTGATCTGCGCCGGGCCGTCGGACCATTCCAGGGTGGCAATCTCACTGAGCATCACCGGGCCGTGCGTGCCGGGCAGGGGCAACCGCCCGATCATGGCAAGATCGCTGCGGGCATTGTCGTCGAGTCTCACGAGAATGGGCACTTGCCGTTGCGACAGGTTGAGCTTGGCCAGCGCCGCGTCGTAGTCGCCGAGGGTGGCGATGCGCAACGTATCGGCAATGGCCAGGCTGGTGACGCCGAGGTCGGCGGCACGGGCGGAATCGGGCCGAACGGCGATTTCCGGGCGAATGAGGCTGGCGGTGGACTTGATGTTGCCAAGCCCCTTTATCGCGCGTAGGTCGCGTTCGAGGGCAAGCGCCGCAGTACGCAGCGCCTTCGGGTCGTCGCCCGTGAGGGAGAGAACGTAGTTTTCGCGGGAGTTGTCCAGCCCGACCTTGAGGCGTACACCGGGCAGGGTTTCAAGCGCGGCGCGAATTTGGTGTTCGATGATCTGCTTTCGCGGACGCTTGCCGCGCGGGGAGAGTTGGATCGTGAGTGAGGCTTTGCGCACGTCGCTGCCCGCGAGCAGGGACGCAAAAGGGTCGGCCCCGGCGCTGCCGCCGCCGATGGTGGAATAGATGCGCTCCACGTGCTCCAGTCGCATGAGCCGCTCACGGGTTTCTGCGGCGAGTTGACGCGTTTGTTCGAGCGTCGAACCCGGCTGCAGTTCGAGGTAGACCTGGGTTTGAGAATTGTCGTCTCCCGGCATGAATCCTTCAGGGAGCAGGGGAATCAGCATGATGGAAGCGACGAAGAAAGCGCCCGCGCCAAGGGCGGTGAGCGCGCGGTGTTTCAGACACCATTCGGCCATTTTCGCATACCACAACACCCATTTCGGTTCGCTATGATCCCGCGTGAAGGGCCGGAGCGTGAAAGCGGCGAGGATCGGCGTAATCATCCGGGCGACGACCAGGGACATGATGACGGCGAGCGAGGCCGTCCAGCCGAATTGCTTGAAGAACAGCCCAGCGATGCCGTCCATGAACGCAGTCGGCAAAAAGACGGCCACCAGCGTGGCCGTGGTTGCCACCACGGCAAGACCGATTTCCGCCGTGGCATCGAACGCCGCCTGCCGGGGCGTTTTTCCCATGCGCAGATGACGCACGACGTTTTCGACCTCCACGATGGCGTCGTCAACGAGAATGCCAACCACCAGCGACAGAGCAATCAACGTGACGAGGTTGATCGTGTATCCGAACAGGTACATGCCCAGAAAGGCAGGGATTGCCGAAAGAGGCAGCGCCAAAGCGGAAATGATGGTTGCACGAGGGTCGCGCAGGAAGAGGAAGACGACGAGCACTGCCAGGATGGCCCCCTCCAGGAACATGCGCATGGAGCCTTCATATTCTTCCTGTACCGGGCTGACGAAATTGAAGGCTTCGACGATTTCGAGGTCGGGATTGGCGGCGAGAATTTTTTTCAGTTCGGCCTGCACGCCCGCGCCGATTTCGACCTCGCTTTCACCCCGGCTGCGCGAGATTTCAAACCCGGCGACGGGAATGCCGTCCAGCAGGGCGATCGAGCGCGTCTCGGCCACGGTATCCTGCACACTTGCCACATCGGAGAGCCGGATGCGGCGGCCATCCATGAGCGGGATTTGCATGCGCGCCAGTGCTTCGGCAGAAGCCACGCTTGCTATCGTGCGCATCGGCTGTTCGCCGCCGCCCATGTCGATGCGCCCGCCTGCGGTTTCGGTCTGCATCTGTCGAATCTGGCGCGAGATTTCCGTTGCCGTTGCGTTCAGCGCCTGCAAGCGTAGCGGATCGAGCGTCACCCGTATCTCGCGGCTGACGCCGCCGACTCTTTTTACGGCGTTGACCCCCTTGACGGCGAGTAGCCGCCTCGACAGCTCATTGTCGATGAACCACGACAATGCCTCGTCATCCCGGCGCGGCGAGCGCACGGCGTAAGCGAGGATAGGCTGGGAGGCCATATCCACGCGGTTGATGACCGGGTCGAGCAGGTTGGACGGCAGATCGGAACGGACGCGCGACACAGCGGAGCGTACATCGTCGACCGCCTCCTGAATGTCCTTTTCCAGCCGAAACTCGACCAGCATCGACACCCGGCCATCCTGAATCGAAGTGGCAATGTGCTTGAGTCCCTGCACCGTGGCGATGGAATCCTCGATGCGCCGCGCGACATCGCTTTCGAGCTGCCCCGGCGCGGCTCCGGGCAGCGAGGCCACAACCGACACGATCGGCATTTCGATGTCGGGGAAATTCTGGATTTTCATGTGATGAAAACCGAAAATCCCGCCCACGCACAGCATCACGAAAAGCATGATGGGCGGGATCGGATTGCGGATCGACCACGCCGAAACGTTGATGTTCATGCGTGGCTGCCGCTCATTGCTCGACGACCCGCACCCGGTCGCCGTCGTTGAGAAAACCTGCGCCCATTGATGCGATTTTCGCCTCCGGCGGCCAGAGCAATGATGAGGCAGCGAAAGGATGAGGCAACCGTGGGCATGGTAGAGACAGGCATCGGGTGTGGCATTGGGGTAGATTTTTAAGGAGGGGTTTCAAGGTTTTTTCTTCCCCTCCAGTTGCCGGACTTTGGTGTCCGCAATCAGCAGCTTCATCTGCTGTATTGCAGTCTGGTTCAGTAGTTTCAGTCGTTCCGCTGGCACAAGCCCCTGATGGATGAAATGCGCGTTCAGTGTTTCCAGATTGGCCAGGCACACCAATTGCGCGGCGTTGGCCTCGTCGCGGATGTTGCCTTTGCTATCTGGGTTCTCATCTCGCCATTGCTTGGCGGTTTTACCGAACAGCGCCACGTTCAACAGATCGGCTTCGCAGGCGTAGATATTATTGATTTGTTGCGTCGTCAGTTGCGGCGGAATCAACCTGACTTTGATGGCGTCAGTATGGATGCGATAATTAATCTTGGTCAGGTTACGGCGAATGTCCCAGCCTAGTTGCTCGCGTTCGGCTTGTTTGAGGCGCTGGAACTCCTTGATGAGATAGATCTTGAACTCGGCGCTGATCCACATGCCGAACTCGAAAGCAATTTCCTGATGGGCATACGTGCCACCATAGCGACCGGCCTTGGCTACAAGCCCGATGGCATTGGTCTGAAGCACCCATTCCTTGACACTGAGCTTGTAGTTGTTGAGACCTGCCTGGCTTCTAATTGCGGCGAATCCGCCATAATTAAAAGCGGGGTTGTGTACCTGCTCCCAGATGCCTAGAAACTCAACGGTGTTGCGGTTGCGTAGCCAGTCGGAAATGAAAAAATCCCCCTCCTTGGCTCTGAGCATGTCGGTCAGGGAAATGAAGTCCATGTCATTTTCTGAGTAGACCGTAATGGATGTTCCCTGGACATCAATTTTCGCCATATTCATTCTCCGTCCCACCTCTTACTTCTCGACTCCTCACTCCTCGACAACCCGCACCCGGTCGCCATCGTTGAGAAAACCCGCGCCCACCGAGGCAATTTTCGCCTCCGGCTCGAGGCCATCGAGAATTTCCACACGATCCCCGGCGTGCCGACCCGTCGTCACCTTCAACTGACGCACCGATCCGTCCGGTTCCAGCCGGAACACATAATTGAACGCTTCGCGCATGCTCACCGCCTGCAACGGCACGGTCATGGCCGTGCGTTCGCCCAGATCGAACTCGCCGCGCGCGAACAATCCCGGGCGCACCGCCGCATCCGTCGGCAGGTCGACATAAGCGAATCCCGTGCGCGTGCGCGCATTGAGCGTCGGCGCAACCATCCGGACGGAGCCTTCGATGGTTCGACCATCCGAAAGCGTGAGCCGTACCCGCGCGCCGGGCGCGATATTTTCCAGTTCTGTGTCGGTCAATTCCGCCCGCCATTCCAGACGTCCCTGCCGGATCAACCGGAAAAGCTCTCCGCCGGGGCTGAATACCGCGCCCACCGTCGCGGATCGTGCCGAGATTACGCCGTCATCCGGCGAGAGCACGCGAGTGCGGGTCAGGCGCAATTGCTGTGCCGCAAGCGTTGCCTGGGCGGCGGCAAGTTGAGCGTTTGCGCTTCGCTCGGTGGTCAGGTATCTGGCGATGAGTTGATCGCTCAATGCCCCGCTGCCGCGCAAGGCTCTTGCCCGCTCTGCATCGTCCTGGGCGGTCTCCAGGGCGCTACGCGCTTGCGCGAGCGCCGCCCTTGCCTGTGCAACCTCGATCTTGACCGGCTCATCGTCGAACACCGCGAGCACCTGTCCTGCCTTCACCGTGTCGCCCACATCCGCAAGCACCTGAGCCAGTCGCAAAGCCTGCACATCGGAGCCGACCACGGCCTCCTGCCATGCCTCAACCGTGCCGTTAGCCGGGATGCGAACGGGCCAGGTTTCGGTGACAGGGTTTGCCACCGTTATTGTCAGCGCCGGACGCGGCGCGGGCGCATCCTCGTCCTTGCTGCAGGCCGCAAGCAGGGCGACGACCGCGAGCGGGACGATGAGGCAACGGAGGGATGAGACGACCGTGGGCATGGTGACGCGCGTGAAAAGCATGGTAGAGACGGAGGATTATCCACAATTCCTCCATGACATGCTTGCAGGTAACACAAAAATAATGCGGCACACCGTGTCTGGAGGCGGACAACCGCTCGGGTGGCGTCGTCGAACGCGGGAATGCTTTTTTGGGGGGAGATCGTCTCAGTCATCCATCTTCTGGATCACAGTAGGGAGGGGGTAGAAACCGGACAGAACGAGACAAGTAAAATCGGGCTGAAACCCGCGTGGTTATTGGAAAAACCAGCCTCTGAAAAGAATCTTGATTTCCGGACGAATTAGGGGATTTTTCGGGGGAAATTCGGTATGAAAATGCTGGAAAATTAAACCGTGCCCGGTGGATTTTTCCCGGTTAGTCGTCTCACAAAATACCGACATGTAACGGTGCGGGTGCCGTCAGCAAATTCAATGAGTACTGAATTCATCTTCCCTGTTGCCATGATCCGACATGGCTGGCCGTACCTTTCCGGAAGCCATTTTTTTACTCGCCAAAAGTGCGTCATTGTTTCGTGTAGTACCTCGTTAAAGCCCGTTTGAAACCGCTTCAATGTGGTCTTGGGCAACCCTTTCAATGAGCCTTTGATCGCTTTCAGGAAAGCCAACAAGGGGGCGCGCAGGCAGACCAGGGTGGCTGACTCGCTTGCGGACGACACCCATGAAAGCGAGCGCCTTTTTGTTCTTCGCCTCAATGGCGTGGGCGCGTGAACCCTCTTGATGGTATTTCGCCGGGAATCCGTCTCCACCATCAAAACCGAGCCTGAGCACGTCACCATCAACCTGATAGTGCAGGTTTGCCAGCATTCTGCCCGTCTTGTTGAGCGGGCCTCCTTTGCGATTACCGTCCGGGCGTTTGAGTGCCACCCACGGCGAACCGTCAGGTGATACGCCCTGTCTGTGTCTATCACGGTTGACTCTCAGCAGCGACTCCCCAAAGCTGGTCAACATGTCTTGTGGATCGTCCAGTGCTTGGCGCAATGCACCCATCAGTCGGGAAAATCTGTCGGTATCAAAATCAATGGTGTACTGCATCAGGGCGCTCCAGTTACCAAGTTACCGGTATCCATCCGGATATTTCCACCCCCGCTTGTTTGCACTGATTGACCTTGAAGAACAAGGCCAGGAGCAAGGCCGACTTTCAACTGCGCGTTGATGTCGACATCCTGCTTTTGGGGAAGAGGCGTCGGGGCCAGCATCTTCTCGATCTCAGCTTCCTTGTCCCCGTTGAAAAGGCTGTACAACCACGTTCCGAAGGTTTCATGCTCGCTGCCGGTTGCCTTCTTTGCTGCGTAGTTTAGTGCGGGATTAACCAGATACTTTCCTGTCGCGTACCCGGCTGCCCCCGCTGCGGCAACCCCCGCAGCCGTTGTCGCGGCACCTGCGGAGGCCGCGCCACCCGCCAGCGACATACCTTGTGTCGCTGCAATGCGTGCCGCTCCACCGGCTACAGCTCTGACTGCGCCTGCCCCTAGCGATTTCGCTGCGCCCGCAGCCTTTCCAATACCAATCCCTTTCCCTCCCATCGCAATCGTCGCCAGCCCAGTAGCACCAGCGAAAGCAGTCAGAGCCGTTGTTGCCAGTGTTGTTGCACCAATCAGTTCAGGATACTTTCCCGCCAGAGTGCTGAACGCCTCGGCTGCTTCGCCGATCTTTTCGTTGAGATTGCCAAGTGCTCCCTGTTGCGAGATGGACAATGCCTCACCAGCTTGACGGGTCTTGAAACCCGCCCGACTAGCGATAACTTCAAAATTCCTGTCGACTGCACCGCCAGATGCCACATCGTTTTCCATGATCTGTCGGCGCACATCCTGCATGTAGCCTTGTTCATTCATCATCGCTAGAAGGGCCATCATTGCGCGGCGGTTGGTGACGATGTTCCCGATGCTGGAACGCTGCGCAATGGCTGCCATGCCTTCGAGCGTCGCTGTGCGTTCTTCGTCGTTTTTCGCGCTCGCCAGCTTGACCTGCAAGGCTTTATAGCCACTGTTCTTCTCGACACTTTTTTGCAGCAGGCCAGCAAAGGCGTCGAGCGAACTGACGCCCTTTGCTTTTTCAGATTGAAGGTGTTTTGACAGATTTACACCTGTCTTTTTTTTCAGTTGCTCCGCAACTGACTTGTCGTTCAAAAGACTCAGGATGGTCTGTACATTACGTCCGGCTTCTTCCTGGTTCCCTGCCGTGCGTAGCGCAGCCTGGTTAAGCGCAGCAAGTGACGCAAAGTCGCTACGCCCGGACATGCCGGACGCTGCCGCTTGTGCCATGTGTCTCGGCAAAAACTGTGCGAGCCCGCTCAACGTAAAACCACCAGCCTGTCCGGCAGCAACGGCTTGATTCAGGATGTTTGGGATTTCCTCTGCCGTGATGGCAAACGTCCGCATGGAAGACAGGGCAATATCTGTCAACTCGCTGATGTCCGCACCAGATGCCGTTGCCGCTTTGGCAAGCTCTGGCAACATTTTGGATGCTTCAGAAACGCTCATCAGGCTCGATGAAACAAGCGTATCCATCGTATCCGCCGCGCTATCCTGCGAGACACCACCCTTCATAACAGCAGAATTGACTGCCGCACGAAGTTGATCGATGCCTTGAATCCGCCCCTCTCTATCACGTTCGGCGAAGGCGTTGTTTGCAATGTGAGCCAGTCTTTCGTCGAATGACATCGCTTTCGATATGGGTGACTTCAACACCATCCCGGCTGCGCCTATTCCTGCCGCCATGGATGCGCCGCCTTTCAGTGCCCCCACTGCCTTTTGCTTGGCGGTGAGCCTACCCATCTCATTAGTGAGTTGAGTCACCCGCTGGCGCATCTGCTCGGCGGCACGGCTCTGCTCACGCCATGATGCTGTGCCGGAGCGTGCAAGTCGGTTATAGGCGGCGACCGTGCGGTCGATCTCGCGCTGGATGGTTCGCTCAGAGCGAATTCCAAGCTGTTCGCGCGCCTGCGCTGTGCGCTTATACGCATTCCGCTGCTGTGCTGCGCCGCGTTCAGCCGCCGTTGCCGCTTTTGCTGCCGCACGCTCGGTTGCCGTCGCGGTTTTTTCTGCGCCTTTCTGGGCATCCTGTTCGGCTTTCTTTACGCCTTGCGATGCTTCGTTGTTCAGGCGCAGGCGGATTTCAACATCAGCGTTTGCCATTTTTTACCTCAATCCGTGCAAGCGCAGTCCATGACTGCGAAATCGTCAAAGCCCGGAAATTCATCTTGCTCTTCAACGATGCGGAACATGTCCGCGTAAGAAGGGCGATCTTTACGAAACAGGTGTCCCTGTCCGCCGGTGGTAGTAATCCGGCTTTCCTGCTCCATCCACCATTTCGCCCGACTTGGGCATTCCCGGATCAGTGACATGATCTGGCCTGCGCCTTTCAGAAAGCACAGATCACAGTTTCCGTGCATCGTTTTTCCGTTGTGGTTCGGTAGCTGTAAGTCAAAGGGTTGCGCCTGCCAAAACGCAGATACATCGACGGCAGTAATACCTGCCCGCGCGAGAGGCGCGAAACGCTCATATGGTTCTTTATGTGGTTTGGAAAGCCGCGCAACCCTGTGCAGCTCATCTGCGCGGAACCCGATTGCAACATCCCATTCAGTCCATCCGAGAACCTGCTGTACGTATAGTTTCTTCGGGCGAACTTTCAGGTGTCCGGTGCACATCCGCATCACTGGATTCGGCAGCATCTTCCGACGCCCGATCATCGCGGCGAACGGCTCCCCATGCCGTGATGCACTGGCGTAGTCCACGATTTTCCAGCGCAGTTGTGGGTCGTTGTGATCGGCGTACTCTACCCAGGTGATTGACACATTCCACCGTTGGCTGCACTCCTGCACGAAGTCAAGCGTCTCCGGCATCTCTTTGCCCGTGTTGGCAAACACGACATGTATATCATCTGGCAGTTTTCCGTCATGGGCTTCAAGGATGCGGTACAGCATCAGGCCGGAGGTTCTACCACCGGAAAAAGAGATGATCGTCGGGCTGTCGATCCTGTAAGCCGCCACTGATCGACACGGCCCTTTTTTCACATCCTCCACCATTTATCGGGGAAGAAAATAAGCGCAGCCATTACGCACGCGGCAGGAATAGCAAGTGTTGCAAGTGCAGTCAGGACGACACACAACATGACAGTCTCCATCAGGTTGATCGGAAGTGAATTGATCGAAAGATGCGCTGGCATCATGACGCACCCGCTTGCCCCCTCTCAGGCTGGAAACGTTTCCCGCCTGCGCCTGTGCGATTGACCGTTTGATACTGCGGTCATCACATCATCCGGCAAAGCCATGCCCTGGACAGACCGTATGTCCCGCGCCACATTCCGGGACTTTGAATTTCTCACCGAGAGCCACGACGCCAAGGGCGGGCGGCGGCTGGTCGTGCACGAATACCCCGGCGCGAATGTGCCGCGCGTCGAAGACTTCGGCGAAAAGGCATGGGACTGGAGCCTGACCGCTTACTTTATCGGCCCGGATTACGACCAACCACGGAACGAGTTTCTGACGCTGCTGGCCGAACCCGGCCCGGACTGGCTCATCCACCCGTGGCTCGGCTCGTTATGGGTGCGCGCCCATGAATGGTCAGTGTCCGAGACGAACGAGAAAGGCGGTTATTGCACCGTCAAGGTTGAGTTTGTGCCCGGTGGAGAAATCCTTCAGCCTGAACTCGATTACAGCGATGTGGCGCAAGCGGCTTGCCGGGATGCCGCTGCCGCAGCGGTCGAAGATTTCGACCTGCAACCCATGTCCGCTAATGCGCTTCAAAGTTATGTCGCCGCCGTCCATCAGCGGCTTGAAGGTTTGCGCAAAATCATCTCACTCGCCACGCTGCCGCTTGCCTGGGCATCGACAGCGATGAACGTGATACAGGGTGTCAAGGCCGATCTTGCCGCCATCGCTGCGTTGCCGAGCGCCTACGCCAACGCGCTGCTCGGCATTGCTCACGCGCTCGGTTTGTCGACCGGCGACGGGCGAAACATTGCCGCCGACCTGCAACCCGGATCGCGCGCTGGGATCGTCGGGCGCATCGGAAAGGCTGCCGGGACATCACGCAAAGCGGTCACGCTCACGGGCGCAAGCGCGTCGGATGCGGCGATGCTTGCCAATCTGCGCACGGAATACGCCCTTGAACAGCGGTTGATTGCCGCCGCCGCGCTCTCGGTTGCCGTGGCCGATTACCCCTCCGAGACTGACCGCGATCAGGCGCTTGCTGCTATTGACAAGGCGATCAACGGCATTCTGCCGTCCGCCCCGGATGACGTGTTTCAAGCGACAGAAAACGCCCGCGCCGCCGTTGTCCGTGCACTGCTCGACCAGGACATCAAGCCTGCCGTCAGCCGAAACGTCGCGCATCCGCTGCCCGCCGTGCTCATCGCGCACAACCTGGGCGTCGATGAAGAAATCTTCTTGCAACGCAATGCCGTCCGTCACCCCTTATTCGTGAACGGAGTGGTCAATGGATGATGCACAGATCGAACTCCAGTTTGACGGCATCCGCTACGGCTGGTGGCAGCGTGCCGAGGTGCGTGCCTCGGTTGATGATCTCTGTGCCAGCCTGAATCTCTCCATTACCGCACCGGGAACAGGGAACAACCTCGGCATCACTGCCAACACCGTCATCAAGGTGCTCATCGGCAATCAGCTTGTCACCACCGTGCGGCTGGATAAGTTATCCCGCAGCGTTGGCAGGGATAGCCACGACATCTCCATCGAGGGGCGCTCGATTGCGCGTGAACTGATTGACACGCAGCTATCCAAGACGCTCTCAGGGCTTACGTTGGGCGAGATTGCAAAGCGGCTTTGTGATGAATTAAAAGTGCCTTTGAAGATCGCCGCCAAAACAAAAACGGTCGAAGAATTCGCCATGCAGTGCGAAAACCCCTCGAACGCCCTCATCAACGCCGCGCGCACCGCAAACCTGTTGCTCTACCCGACAACTGACGGCGGTCTGATCCTGGCTGAACCGACAAAGGCTGCGCCTGTCGCAGCCCTCATCTATGGCGAGCACATCCTCGAATATGAAGTCGTTGATGAGTACAGCCTACGGTTCTCGGAGTACTGCGTGAAAGGCTATAACTCTGACGAAGACGAAGCCATCTCCGGCAGAGTGTGGGACAGGGGCATCAAGTTTTACCGCCCGATGCACATCATGGCGGATCGTCACGGGCATGGCCTTGGAAGCTGCGAGCGTCGCGCCGAACTCGAACGCAACCGGCGGCTTGCCCGTGCACACCGCATTGAACTCACCGTGCAAGGCTGGCGCTATCGGGCGGAAGAGGCGTGGCGCTTGTGGGAGATCAACACGCAAGTCAGGGTGACGATTCCGGATGAAGGCATCAACGACGTGTTTTTGATCGGCGAGCGCGCTTTCCGGATCGATGATCGCGGCGGGCACATGACGCGGCTCACCGTCATGAAACGAGATGCCTACGCGGGAAGCGGAGGAGGTAGCGGAAGCGGCGAAGACGATGAAGGGGATGATGATGTCTAACCAGGTGTGGCGACGGCTGCAACTGCTTGTCGCGCGAGGCGTGGCGATGCTGGTTGGAGACAGCAAGGTGCAGGCTCGTGTGCTTGCCGACGAAGTGCTGCCGAATATTGATCGCGTCGAACCCTACGGTTTTTCGTACTACCCAAAGGCCGGAGCGCAAACGTACCTGTTGTTTCCAAGCGGCGACCGCTCGCACGGCATCGCCATCGTTATCGGTGACAAGCAATACAACATGGCCCTCAAGGAAGGGGAAGTCGCCCTGCACGACGACGAAGGGAACTACGTCCACATACAGCGCGACGGCAACATCGAAATCAACGCCGCCACGAAGATCACCCTGAAAGCCCCGGAAATCGTGCTCGATGGTCAAGTCTGGGCGACGCAATCTGCAACCGTGAATCAAGGGTTGTCTGTACTCGGACAGGAAGGCACTGCATCAGCCATTACTGGGAACTTCCAGATTGTCGGGACGATTACCTGTAACGGCAAAGACATCAGCGACACCCACACCCACACCGGCGTGCAGCCCGGTGGCGGGTCAACGGGCACAGTAGAGTGAGGCAAAAAATGAGCCATCCGGAATACAAGAATATTGGCACACCAATCGACCGATTGATTGAAGAAATGGCGGAATTGACGCAGGCGCTTATCAAGATTAAGCGATTCGGTCTGTTCAACAATCATCCTGATCGCCCTGCTCAAACAAACATGTTTGAGGCGCTCTTGAGATGAAAGACGTTATCGATGCGATGGCGGGCGTTCAGAACTCATGGGCGAAAGAGGAAGCAGTTAAATGTTAAAACTCATCCAGACCGCCCCTTGCGAGTTCGACCTCGCGCCAGACGATCCCGCCGACGCAAACACTGCTGCCGCGACGCTCGTTTATGCCGCGCTCTTCACCGATGCCGAAGCCCCGCTGCGCCGCGTCGGGGAACAGTGGGACAGGCGCGGCTGGTATAAAGACCCGCAAGCCGGTAGCGGCCTCTGGCATGTGCGCCGTCAGCCGCTCACCGCTGCCGCGCGACTGGAAACCATCGCCATCATTGAGCGGGTGCTCGCGCGAGCAACGCCTGCACTGCAAGGCATCGCCGTGCGCGAGGTAATACCCACCGATCCGGCTGGAAACATTTCCCGCCTGCTGATCGAAATCACAGGATTGCACAATGGCCGCAAGTTTTTAGTGCGCGTTCCATTGTCCGATGCCTGACTACCAACGTCCCTCCCTGCTTGAGCTTGACGCCCGCATCCAGGCCGACCTTGCGGTCATGCCTGCGGTACTGCGCGGGCCGCTGTCTCACGCCTGGGCTCGCGCATGTCACGGGCTGCACGGGCATCTTGATTGGATTGACCGACAGTGCAGCCCGCTGACCTGCGAGTTGGAGCGCCTCTACGAGTGGGCCGCGCTTTATGGCGTCGCACGCCTGACCGCCATGCCCGCCATCGGCACGGCACTTGCAACCGGCTCGCCGGGTAGCGTCGTACTGGCCGACACGCTTCTGCGTGGGCCGAATGGACTGGATTACCGCGTCGTATCTGCGAACTTCATGGCGAATTCGGGGGTGGCAAACGTGTCGATTCGCTCGGTCGACACGGGTGATGCTGTCAACCTGCCCGCCGGAGCAAAGCTGACGCTGGTTGACCCGCTCCCCGGCGTTGCCAGTACGATGGTCGTGGATGATGACGGGCTGACCGGCGGCGCTGCAGAAGAAACCGTCGATGACTGGCGTCTACGAGTCGCCGACGAATGGCAGGCCATGACCGTGCGCGGCGCGCGTGGCGGACGGCCAGATGATTACAAATACTGGTGTAGGTCATCTCATCCGGCTGTCAGCGGTGCGCTGGTGTTCCCGCACGCGCTTGGGTTCGGGACGGTGCTTGTCTACCCGGTCTGTGACGGTGCGATCAACCGGCAACCCCCGCCGGGTGTGCTGACAGCCATTGCTGAGTTTTTGGCTACGGTGGCTCCTGCCACGGCAGACTGGCGGCTGGCTGCGCCAACCCTCCGCCCCGTCGACGTGATCCTGCATCTCGATCCGGCCATCGATAACGCCCTGATCCGTGACCGTATCGCCGCTGCCATCAATGCTGCGGTACTCGCCGAAAACGAGGAAGCCTCTGTATTCAACATGGCCGAACTCGACGCGGCCATCGCCACCATCACCAACCAGTACACCCGCATCGCCCCGACGGAGAACATCCAGGTGTCGCCGGGTGAAGTGCTGGTGCTCACGGGCATCGAGTGGCGATGAGGCTGTCACCGCACACCGCTGATGACTTTACCGGCGCGCTCCGAGCCCTATTGCCACCGGGTAAGGCGTGGGAGTGGCCGGAGAGCGGGCTTGGCGCGGCCATGTTGCGCGGCACAGCAGAAGAACTCGCGCGGCTGGAATCCGGTATTCCGGGTGTGCTGAAACACGCCATCGATACGCACGATCCGAAATACTCAAGCTGGCATATCAGCGAGTACCAGCGCGTGTGTGATGAGGCGCTGGCGGCTGCGGGCATCACTGAGACGCTGCCGAGAAAGACATGCGCTATCGGCGCACGTATCGGCGACCGGCTGTGGAGCGCCGACGCGCCAAATACGACTTTCACTGTTCCGCTGGTTCAGTGTTTCCACCTTTTTGCGCCCATGACCATCGGGCGGCACGCTGGCGACGGATCGGGACGCGATCCGGCTGCGCGCCTCTGGTCGGTCGCCGGACGCGCCCGTTACGTGTTGCTGGTCAGGTATTACCGCTCTGTCGTTGATCCGGAAATCCTCCGGGCGGCGCTCGAAGCATTCCGCCAAGCGCATGTCGCTATTTGGTTTGAAGACATTACAGGAGTTGGAGGCAACTATGCACCTTATTGACGGCGCAGGCCATGTGAACAATCAGTTCGTTCCTGAAGACGTGGCAACCGGACGCCCGCCGACCGAGATTACGACTGATTTCATGAATGCGCTTCAGAATGAAATCGCCAACTTCATTTTGTCGGCAGGGGTTTCGCTCAACAAGAATTCCAATACGCAACTGCGTGATGCGCTCACCAATACTTTCGCGCGCCGCGACGGCACGATTCATTATGTCGGGCAAGTGTGGAATATCGTCGCCAATCAGCAAACGCTTGCGGAGGTTCCGCTGCCGCTGCCGGAAGGCACGAAGATTCTTGTGACCAGCTATTACGGCCCTTATCAGGCCGCAATCGTGACGATGGTCGCCGAGGCATGGATCGACACGCCGACCCCGCTGAACGTTTTTGATCTGTATGAAACGACCTACGATAACCACGGATACTACTGGTTTTCAAATACGTGGAACCTGTTCGACGTGGCGACGATGCAGGTTGAAGAAGCGACCGAGGTTGAGCAAGGCATCATCAAGCTGGCGACCTGGGCGGAAGTGCTTGCCGGAAGCCTTGCTGCGGTGGCTTTGAGGCCAAGGCACATGAAGGACTACATCGACAGGATGTTTGTTGGCGCGGTGGAAGATTTCAGTGGCACCAATCCGCCGCTTGTGTGGGTGCCTGCTGCTGGCCAGTTAATCAATCGTTCCGAACGCCCGTTGCTGTGGGAGTTCGCGCAGGCGAGTGGCAACATCGTTGCCGATAGCGAGTGGTCAACCAATACCGGCAAGTATTCGACCGGCAACGGCACTACCACTTTCCGCGTGCCCGATTTGCGCGGGGAATTTCGGCGGGGTTGGGATAACGGGCGGGGGGTTGATGTGGGGCGTGGGATCGGGACGAAACAAGGCGACGCATTCAGAACGCATTGGCATTACGGAAATATGGTCGGAACGAACGCTGAACTCAAAACGGGAGGAGCTTCGTTGTGCCGTGGCATCGCCGGGCAAAGCGTAGCTGGCGGCCCTGTGCCCTCAAAAGCGCAAACAACTTTCGAGCCAGGCGAGGGGGCAGGAAATGAAACCCGCCCGCGAAACTGGGCCGGGTTGACCTGCATCTATGCGGGCACCCCGGCGTCGTCGTAGCCACCGACCATTTTGCCGACGTCGGCAAAATGGTTGGGGGCTACCAGCGTATTCCTGCGAGATTTCATTTATCCCTGTTCTCAGGCAGATCAAACATACCGACAAGCTGAACAGCATGAGCAACGCCGCCGATGCTGTTCTCGTAATGCTGCTGTCCGGCAACGACGCCGCAAAACCGGGCGTTGCTGTTCTGCACGATTTCGCCGGTCGACTGTACGGCGATAAAACGATAGATGTTCCCGGAACCGCTGAACATCCCGCCAATAAAGACTTTATGGTCTGGCACAGTCCGATCCAGGGCGATTTCGATTACTTGTCCTTTGACGCACAGCCTCTTTCCACGATGGGCGTCTGAATCCTTCATCACCAATCCGTATTTTGTCTCCGGGACTTTCTGAAGCTCCGACCAGCGCAGGTTCTCCGCGCCCCAGAGCGCAAGCCATGCCGCCCCAACACTCACATCCGCACCATGAACATCTGTCATCTGAGGTTGTGCGGTCGAAATAACCTGATCTAAGGTTTTCAAAGACCCAAGCATCTGCATGGTCAATTTCATGGCGTCAGCACTGTCAGTGCTGGCCACTTCTTTGGGCGTTTCTGCTACAGCGCGTGGCGTGGACTCCCCGCAGGCCATCACGGCAAGCGCCACAGTAGTGGCTAAGAGCATTGTTTTTAAGAACGGCATGGCGCGACCTCTCTGGAAGAATTCAAAGCGCCACAGCCTCCCGTAACGTAGGTAGCGCGTCAAGGCTTGTTTTTACGCCGCACCTTCTTTTTTTGCTCAGATTCCACGGAGCGTTGCCCGTCGCTATCTTCTGACGCGGCTGTTTCGGACAGATCAACACCCTCGTCATCGTCGCGGACTGCTGTTGAGGCGAGCAACGCTTTAATACCTTTTTTCACATCCTTGTGGCTCATTCGGTAGTCATGAATAAGCCGCATCTCTGTCGTTGTGATCTCAACGCTAAGACTGTTCCCGCCGCGCAGGATGTAGACGATGTCGACACCCAGATCGGCCAGCTTCGCCAGCACTTTCCCGCCGGGCACCTGATCGTCCGTTTCGTAACGATGAAGGCTGTTTCGCGGGATGCCAAGCTCCTCCGCGAACCGCACTTGATCCATGCCAAGTTTTTCACGCGCCTCCTTGAGACGCGAACCTATCGATTTTGCCACGCTGCTACCAAAAAGAGGTTGACGTATGTTCCCAAAAAGTTGATCATCTGGGCTACCAATCAGTTGCATTGTAAAGCAACTTACTAGGAGTGTAGAACATGAACACAGAGCACGTCAAAGCCCGTATTCGGAAGGAGGGTAAAACCATCAAAGAATGGGCGGAAGAACGTGGCGTAACCGACTACCCAGCCGTTATCAGGGTACTGAACGGATTCAACAAGGGGACGCATGGCAAGGCGCACAAGGTTGCTGTAGCCCTTGGGTTGAAGGAGGGCTGCCATGAGTAACGATGAAATCGACCTCGGCATCGGCGGCAGCCTCGAAAAAATCAAAACGGAAACCGTTTCCGTTTTGGACAGCAGTGAATCCCCTTCATCTCTGGCGGGTGAACTCGGATACGAGGGCTCACTGGCGGTCGACGTACTCGAAGAGCGCATCCGGTTCTACCAGCGCCGAACAGTTGAGGATGCAATCGAATTGGGTAAGTACCTTCTTTTGCTTAAAGCGGTTACGCCACACGGCGAGTTTGAGGGGCGTATCGAGCACCTTGGTTTTACGCCACGAACGGCACGGAACTTCATGCGGTCGGCGGCGCGAGTTTACAAAAGCGAAACCGTTTCACTTTTGGCAAAGCGTGTGAAGGGCATCAAGGGGTTCCTTGAGATGCTCACCCTCGAAGACGACGACATTCAGAACATCCTCGAACTGGATGATCTTGACCGCATGTCCGCCTCGCAGTTGCGCGCCCTCGCGCGAAAGCTACGCGAAGAAAAGGACACCGCACAAACGCGGCTCAATACCGCAGAAACCCGGATTGAGCGCCTTCAGCGTGGCATCTCTGCTACCGACCCGGATATGCCGAAAGAAACCGTCATTGCCCGTGCCTATTGCATGGGCGCGATGAAGACGGCAGAACTCAAGCTAGAAGGGTTGTTCCGGAATTTCGCGCAGGAAGCCAGCGGAGAAACAGAAGACGCCCGCTTGCGGCTGGAACAGGAATGGGTCGCGGCCAATGCCATCGCCGCTCGCGCTCTGGATGTGATCGCCCGCATGCGCGAACTGGCTCCATTCGAGTTGCCGCCCCGGATCATGGGGCAGCACATCCTGACGCCCGAAGAGGCCGAACGCTGGCTGATCGACTCCCGAATGCTCGAAAACGCCGATGGAGTCGAAGAAGCGTCACTGCACGAACCTGCGCCAGAACGGCGCGGTCGTGGTCGCCCCCGCAAAGAGGCATAAATCATGCGCACCGCAACCCTTATGAAGATCGTCCCAGGAGACCCGCGCCGCCCTGCCATCCGGCCCACGGCGCAAGTGTTGATGCTCCGCGAACGTGATCCGTGGAAAGAAGCCTCGGATCGCGCCCGACAGGTGGCCGTTTGCCGCGAAACCATCGTTCTGGCGATCCGGAACCGACCGGATCAGCACTCGACCCTGACCTCTGCCATCGCAAACCTGATTGAACGCGCGCATGGGTCGGTACTGTCGCCGCATGTTACGAGCGCGTTGCGCAGCGCGGCGAAATCGGGTCGTCCGACGCCGGGGCGATCCGCCATCTTCGAGTGGGTGAAACTCTATGAAGAGGGCGGCATCAACGCCCTGTTGCCAGAGCACAAGGGGCGCGTCACCGAATCCGCCTCTTGGTGGGGGCCAGCGCTCGAATACTTCAACCAGCCATCGAAGCCGAGCATGGCGGCGGTCTACAACCGTCTGCGCGAAGTCGATGGTTTTGTCGTCACCTACGACCAGGTGCGGGGCTACCTCTCATCAGTCCCTGCGCAGGTTGGAAGGTACAGTCCGGCACGGCTGGGCAAGAAACTCTACCGGCTCACCGAAAGGGCATATGTTCGACGCTGCACGGCGAACGCGCTGCCCGGCGACGTGTATGTGGCCGATGGCTACCGGGGCGACATCTATCTCGCGCATCCCGTAACAGGCGACATCTGGAGGCCGGAGTTTACCTGCGCCATCGACCTGCGTAGCCGTGTGCCGGTGGGTTGGCGCGCGGATGAGCATGAAGGAACCTATGCCGTCCAGAACATGTGGGCGGAAACCTTTACGCGCTGGGGGCATGTGCCGCCGATGCTCTACGTCGACAACGGTAGCGGCTATAAAAACCGCTTCATGGATGGCGAACTCACCGGCTTCTATTCCCGCGCGGGCGTCCAGCAGATTATTCACTCCATTCCCGGCAACCCGCACGGCAAGGGATGGGTCGAGCGGTTCTTCCGCACCGTCAAGGAAGATTTCATCAAGATTGAATTCCCGGCCTTTTACTGCGGAGATGACGCCGCGCCGGACGCGCTGAACCGTATCGTGCGCGAAGTCAAGGCGGGCCGGTTGCAACTGCCGTCTCTCGCCGAGTTCACGATTGCGTTCAACGCATGGATCGCTCGGTATGTGCGCCGCGCGCACCCCGAAGACAAGAGCGTGACGCGCGCCGAGTTGTGGGGCGAATTGCAACCGTTACCGCCCGCCGCCTCTGTGGCCGAATTGAAACGCCAAGCCGTCACGCTCACCGTGCGCCGCGCGTCGGTCAAGCATGGCCGCAGGGAATACGGGCATCCCGATCTGCACGCCTACAACCACGCCAAAGTGATTTTGGAATACGACCTGATGGACAACGCGGTGGCCGTTGTCCGCGACCTGAAAGGCCGATGGATTTGCGACGCCCGTCTCATCAGTGCCATCGACGCCATCGACAAGACCCGGCTCGACGAAAAACGCGAGCAGCGCGCGGCAGACGCCATGAAGCGGCTCGAAAAGAAGATGGCCGAGCAGCGTGCACGCGCCGGGGTTGTGCTCGACGCCGACGCCCTAGTGGATTCGGCTATGCCTGCAATCACAAACGACCCAAAACGCCTGCCGCCAGCGGATGGCGACGAAATCACGCTTTTTGACCTTTAACGACCCCCGTTTAACACCCGTTTAACAGCCTTTTGTAGCGGAGAACAGCATGGAAGCCATACTCGAACCCCAAGCGCAATCAGAAACGGCCTCTACGGCCCCGTCCGAAAGAAACCAGTACACCTATAGCGAAGAAGACATTTACAACATCGGCTGGATATTGAAGTGGTTGCACCAGAGCGGATATTCACGCAACGCGCTCGCCCGTCTGGCAAGGGTATCGCCCGCCTCGCTGTCTCAAATACTCAATGGGATGTACCCGGCCTCTCCCACAAAGCTGCTGAAAAGCGTCACAGCGGCCATCGAACATACCGACAAGGCCGGGAAATTTACTGAAGCCGTCGAAACGAGCGTATTCCGCCTCGCGCACATGTGCTGCGACATGGCGCGGCGTTACCGCAACTTTTCGGTGTTCACGGGGTTTGTCGGCACCGGAAAAACCTTCGCCATCAAGCATTACGCCAAGACGCATCCAAACACCTACATCATCGAGGCGAACCCCTGCATGACGCCGCAGACCCTCATCAAGCAGTTGGCGCGGATGGTGGCCGGGATCGAAAAGGGTTCCATCGCCGAAAAGTTCGACCAGATCGTATCGAGCCTGAAGGATACGGACTCGTTGGTCGTGATCGACGAAGCCGAAACGCTCACCCCCAACCAGCTGCACACGATCCGCCGAATCAGGGATGTCGCCAACGTTGGCGTGGTGCTCGCAGGCACGGAGCACCTGTCCGGCCTGATCCGCCCTGCGCACGGGCAATTCGACCAGATCAGGAGTCGTGTCGGTTTCTGGCCGGAAACCGTCAAGGGCATCAAGGAGGCCGACGCCGCCGCGCTCGTACAGGCGGCGTTCGGCACCGAGGAAGTCCCCGACGAAACCGTTTCTCGGCTCTTCGCTTACTCGAAAGGGTCGGCGCGGATGTTGGTCGAGGGGCTTGTTGCCGCAATGAAAGAGTTCCGCCAGGGACGGGCGCTCGACACAAATCTGGTTGACGCCGTCGCAAAACAGGCGCTTTGCCTGCAATCACTCGCATAAGGAGATGTAGTGAAAACCACAGACAAGACCACAGACGTTCGTATGTGCATTCAGGGAAAAGAAACCACCCTATTCGCAGATGCTGTTCTTCCAGCGTGCGATTGGAGTCGAATCGTTCTCGTTTTTGAGGCGCTGTCCAGTGCTTGTGAAAAGCATCCAACCTGGCCTACCGACCCGATGCATGCCCTTGCAGTGCTTGCCGAAGAACTCGGGGAACTCACCAAGGAGGTTCTTCAAGCGACATACGAGCCGGGAAAAGGGGCGACTCTGGAATCCATTACCCAGGAAGCGGCACAAACCGCTGCAATGGCGCTGCGGTTTTTTCTGATGCTCTCCAGCTACAAGTTTCAAGGCTGCAAACAGGTATGACCGTGAAAAGAACTCCTGATGACACTGCCGCAAGGCTTGAGGCGCGATGGGGCATCAAATCATGGACCGGCATGTCCAAGCATTCCAGGCAAGAACTTACCTCCTGTTGCCACTGCAAGCACTGCGGCACTACGCGCGAGATAGGGGTGGTCTGCAAGCACCCGGATAACGAGTTTTTCAGCACCGAACTCGATGCCACATGCAAGCGGTTCTATATAAGGTTCGACCCGAGGGGAAAGCGATGAAAACGCGCTGCCCGTGCTGCGGCGCAACGCTGAGCCTCGATGCGCTGGTCGCGCATGAGTCCGCCCGCACGGCACTGGCCGACTGTTTCAGGATCGGCGGCGAATTCGGTGGTGCGGTCTGCCGCTACCTTGGGCTTTTTCGGCCCAAGCAGCGGGAACTGTCGATGGAGCGCGTGGCCCGCCTGCTGGCGGAAGTCGTCGAAGACATGTCCGCTGGCAGGATCATGCGCAACGGGCAAGTCCACGACGCCCCGCCCGAAGCGTGGGTATGGGCCGTCAATCAGGCGATTTCCGCCCGCGACGCGGGCCGCCTCAAGACGCCGCTCAACGGGCACGGCTACCTGTACGAGGTCATTGCCTCATGGCGTCCGGATCCGACGGCGCTTGCGCCGCTCCCGGCCCTGCCCGCAACGCCGGGTAAAACATCCTACGCGCGGGCGGCCATAGAAGTCTTGCGGGAGAGGGCGAAATGACCGCGCCCGAGTGGCTTGCGCGTGAACTCTCGAACGGGTTTCAAGCCCTGCTTTCGCTTGGGCTGAAACGCGCGCCCTCCGCCGACGTGATCGGCATGACGCTCGACGTGTGGCTTGTCCCCATCACCAGACGTCTTGGCGGTACAGACGAAGAGCGTGGCACCAAACGGGTACGCACCGCGTTTGCGCGGCTTTTTGAGCGGCGCGAATGGCCGACTCCCGCCGACTTTCTGGACGCGCTGCCTGCCCCCATCCATCTGCCCGCGCTGCCTGTGCCCAAGCAGACAGAGGCCGAGCGCGCCGTAAGCCGCGAACGCCTCGCGGCGATTGTGGAACAGTTTTTTCAGACCAAACGAATGAGGTGACACACGCATGGCCAAAGCCAAAAAAACCGCCGCCCCACACGCCTGCCAGAGCCGGGAAGAAACGATGGACGCCATCAAGACGCTCGGCGACACCCAACGCGAACTGGCGCGACTGGAGACGTCCATCAACGACGAAATCGCCGCCATCACCCAGCGCGAGAAGGGGAGGGTTGACGCCCTGAAGGAACGTATCGACGCGCTCACCACGGGCATTCACTGGTGGTGTGAAGCCAACCGGCTTGCGCTCTGCGCGGGCGGCGGCAAAACCGCCAACCTCATCACCGGAGAAGTCTCATGGCGACAGCGCCCGCCCTCGGTTTCCTTGCGCGCCGTCGACAAGGTGCTCGAAACCCTGAAGCGGCTCGGACTGGATCGGTTTATTCGCACCAAGGAAGAGGTCAACAAGGAAGCCATTCTCGCCGACCCCCGGAGCGTGGCAGGCGTGGCGGGCGTTACCGTGGTGCAAGGCATTGAAGATTTTGCCGTCACGCCGTTTGAAATCGACATCGGGGGTGCGTAGTGAGTAATCCGTTCATCCGCACCCTGAAAAACGGCCAGCGCCGTGAAGCCGTCTCCTGCGCGGATCGCATCGCCGACGTACAGAACTTCGGCACTCGGCAATGCCTGGACGCGATGGCGCTGGAGTGCGTCCAACCCGCCGTGCGTCAGGCGATACAGCGGCGTCTTCGGTTTCTCGACCGTAAAAGCCGGGTGAAGCCATGAAGCGCGTCTACGTGTCCGGCCCCATGACAGGGCTGCCTGAACTCAACTTCCCTGTCTTTTACGCGGAGGCGCGTCGTCTGCGCGAGTTGGGCTACACCGTCATCAACCCCGCAGAACTCAACAAGAACGAGACTCGCCGCGCGCAGTGCATGCGGCGCGACATCCGCGCGCTCACGCTCTGCGACGCCGTCCAGTTGTTGCCGGGGTGGCGTGCATCGAAAGGCGCGGCGCTGGAACTGGCTGTCGCCAAAGAGTTGGGTATGCAGGTGTTCGATCATTACAACCCGATCATGGAGGCATGCAATGCCTGACCTACTCAAACACCAGCGCCAGTTGCTCGGCATCGCCAAAGGCTGGGCGCTGAAAAGCCTGCCCGGATGGACGGACGAATGCCACCGCGACCTGATCGCCCGACATGGCGCGAAACGCATAAAGGGCGTACTGACTGGAAAAGACACGTATGTTCCTGGATCGTTTTGCGGACGTCCTGTTGTCGAACTGCACATCTCATCACTCACCATGTCGCCCGCACAGATCGCGGCGGCACTCTCTGACTACGAGGCGCGCGGCTGGCCGCGCCAGCGCAATTACAGAGTGGGCGGGCAAACGAAGCCAGTGCCGCCGCGCATCAAGCGCATCGTGCTCCTGTGGGGGCGGCTCGGTACGGCGGGCAAGCTGAAGCGCGTCACCCGTCCGGCGCTGCTCGCGTTCTGCGCGCGCCAGACACGACGCGATGTGCGCGACCTGGACAGCCTTAGCTCGGCTGAGTGCACAGCCATCACCGAAGCCCTGAAAAGCTGGCTGGCACGCGGATGAAAAACCAGACGCACGTGCCCAACCTGCCGGTAGTCGACAAGAGTCTCCTGGAACTCTTGCCGCCGGTGTTGCGTGCGGTCGTGCGGGCGCTTGGCGTCAACCGGGCGCGGGAATGGTTAATGGAGCGTGGCGGCAGGAACGTCTGTGTGCCTCTTGGGCGCTCAAGCGCGATGGTGCAGGGGTTGAACCAGGAGGAAGTCGAACGGATGAGGTACACGCTCGCCAATCACATGGACGAGAACGGGCGCGTGACCCTGCCGAAAGCGGACAAGCTGCTCAACCATTTCCGTGACCAGCAGATACGCAGGGAGAGAAGGAAGGCTAGCCTTCCCGCGCTCGCGCATCGCTACAACCTCACCGTGCGTCAAGTCCTGAACATCTGCCGCGAAGATGATCCCGGCAAGCAGTTCGTGCTTTTTTAACCTTGAAACGCTGCTGTAAACACCATATTCTTTTCCGGTCGCTGAAAACAACGGCGACCGGGTGTGGAAACCCGACGTGTAGCAGCGGACAGACAACCGCCAACGCATACCTGCGAACTGGCGGATTTTTTTGTCCGCGGCATGGCATCTCCCAATGGGTGGGCCGTGCGGTAGGGCTTCGGCCCTGCCGGTTGCTACATGCCGGTTTTCCACCCGTGCGGTTCCGCCCACCACTCCCTGTCGAGTGTGCGGGCAGAAATGAAT
>Ga0099364_10002812_pt1 | contig 27533 bp, 19 predicted proteins | sample TergutTh196P3_FD_73070 | JGI IMG/M metagenome (GOLD analysis project Ga0099364, IMG submission 73070) | Microcerotermes parvus P3 segment gut microbial communities from Pointe-Noire, Republic of the Congo - Th196 P3 | ecosystem: Host-associated > Arthropoda: Insects > Digestive system > Gut ... | reverse complement strand
ACAATTTAGGTAACTCTGGAAAAATGGGCAACTTTTCGTTTCTTTTCGGCTGACAATCTTGCGTAAAAGATGGGCAACTTGTTTTCTCCAAACTGCTCATTGTCCCATCTGCCATCGCTATCACAATACTGCCTAGCCTTTGCATCTTGCGTATCTTGCCTGTGCATGCCAAAGTCAAATACTTGTGGGGTATAACGAGGGCTAATGCCCCCCGCTCGCTTGCGCAATGCTGGAAATATCCACAAATTTTTTACACACCCCAGAGCGTAAGCGCCGATATTTTTCAGTCTCGCCCCCCGATTAGATTCCCCGTTCCCCCTATGTTAATCGTCTGATACATAAGATAGAATGACGTGGAGTGCCATCCTAACCCACACACAAATTGATGAAACACATTTCTTTTCTCTCCATGCTCCTCTGTCTTGGAATTGCGGCGAATTTCGCACAAGCACAATCTCTGATTGCTCAGGGAGCAACTGTCGTTAAGCTTGCCGACGGCTTCCGCTTTACCGAAGGTCCCACCGCCAATTCCAAAGGTGACGTCTTTTTCGTGGACGATCCGAACTGCAAGATTCACCGCTGGTCGGTCGCCGATAAAACAGTCTCCGTATTCATCGAAGAGTCCGCTCACGCAAACGGAATGTACTTCGACAAAAACGACAACCTTTACGTCTGCGAAGGCGGGACGGGCAGCGTCGTCATGTACACGCCGGACGGCAAACGCACCGTCGTCGCCAACAAATTCGGTGCCCGGAGTTTTAATAAACCTAACGACCTCTGGATTGATTCCAAGGGCGGTATTTACTTTACCGACCCGCAGTACGGCAACAATTTTCACATCGTACAAGACGGTCAACATGTTTATTACATCTTGCCTGACCGCAGCAAAGTGATCCGCGTGATTGAAACGGGAGAAGGCAAAGGTTTTGTGAAGCCCAACGGCATCGTCGGCACACCGGACGGCAAACTCCTTTATGTAGCAGACATCGACGGCAGAATGGTCTATCGGTACAACATTCAACCGGATGCGACGCTCTCGGGCAAACATCCTTTTGCTCCTTTTCCTGTCGATGGTATGACGGTTGACGAAAAAGGAAACCTTTACATTACGGCGGTCAATCGAGAGGATCGCGGAGTGATTATTTTCAACCCGGAGGGTAAAGAAATCGAACGCATTGCGGTACCGGAAGGCGTCTCGAATGTCTGCTTCGGCGGCACCGACTTCAAAACTTTGTTCATCACAGCCCAAACAGGATTGTATGCCGTAGAAATGAACGTTAAAGGAGCAAAATAAGATAAGGGAACACCTCTAACAATACAAAAAATCTTTGCGTTCCTTGCGTCTTGTAAATTGGACAGGGCTTTGCGTACTTTGCGGTAGAAAAAGATTTAACCGCAAAGTGCGCAAGGGACGCAAAGGATTTTTTTATGCCGTTTGCGGTATATTTATTGGCGAAACCTAACTTTTGCAAAAGCCTATCCCTAGTTATGATTCAAACCGAAGACCTCACTAAGCAATACGGCACGCTTTATGCCGTGAAGGATTTAACTCTCAATCTTGAGGCGGGAGACCTGTACGGATTCATCGGTCCGAACGGTTCAGGTAAGACGACGACGATGAAAATCCTTGCCACTCTCCTGCAACCGACCTACGGCGAAGCATACGTCTGTGATATGTCTATCTACACCAAGCCGAAGGAGATCCGGCGGCTCATCGGTTATATGCCCGACTTCTTCGGCGTCTATGACGACATGAAAGTCATCGAATACCTCGAGTTCTTTGCGGCGGCGTATCGTATCCGAGGAGAAAAGCGAAAGAAGGTCTGCGACGAAATGCTCGAACTCGTTGACCTCGGATACAAGCGGGAAGCGTTGGCGACCAGTTTGTCCCGGGGAATGACGCAGCGGCTCGGATTGGCAAGAGTGCTACTGCATGATCCGCAGGTGTTGCTCTTGGACGAACCCGCCAGCGGTCTCGATCCGAGGGCGAGGATCGAAATGCGGGAACTGCTCAAGCGGCTCGGCGGACGGGGAAAAACGATTATGGTTTCGTCGCACATTCTGCCGGAACTTGCCGACATTTGTAACAAGGTTGGTATCATTGAACGCGGTGAACTGTTGGTCAATGCGGACGTTGCCGAGGTAATGCGTAAGGTACGTGATCACATGGTCATCAACGTTGAGGTGGCGGAGCGGATTGACGATGCTGCCAAACTGTTGGAGCAGCACCAATCGGTCGGTCGTGTAGAAATTTTAACGGTTTACGGCAAGCAGCACATTCGGGTATCGCTGAACAAGGAACAGGGGCTGGACGATTACAGTGATTTGCCGACGTTGTTGGTGCAGCATGGTTTCAGAATTCGGTCATTCAAAGAGGACGAAATCAATCTCGAAACGGCGTTTATGACGCTGACAAAAGGAATTACGGCGTAAAGAAAGGTTGGTGAGGGGTGTGGTCGGCAAACGTTTGATTTGTAATATGTTGATGCTCGGTGTCGATGCTGGCTCCGTTTGCGGTCTTGGAAAACTTTAGTATAGGAACAGGAGCGGGGGGTGTTTTTTTTGTTCCAGAGGGTATAATTGATGTCAGAATCGTCGGCAAATGCCGTCGTCAACCCTTCGGAGTGTACAATGTTGCTGTTCCCTGAATTACCGTCTCCTGATTTTATTTCGTTGCTGTTTGATTGGAATATGTTTTTCTACGGAGCATGGCTCGCTCTAGGAGCCGCCGGACTGGCATCCGTGTTCGCGCACGAACGCCAAGAAAATGTCGAACTCGATTTTATCAAGAGACAAGTTGCCGAACTGGAATCCTTGTCCACTCGAACACTGGAACAGAACGATACCCTCGCCACCCTCTATGCAAACTGGGCAATCGCCCTCTACGATGATGAGGACAGCGAATTCGAAGATATCGTCGAAATGTACGGCAAAGCCGAAGCGATCCTCAAAGCTACACTCGCTCAAGGAGACGATTCAGAAGCCCGGAAAAATCTCGCTGCGGTATATCTGGATTGGGGAAACGTCAACAACACTTTCGGCGAAATTGAGACGGCAGCCGATACCTATCAGAAAGCGGTCGAAGTCTTGAAGCCGCTGGACGATGCAGGAGACGGAGAAGCCAAATACGACATCGCCGGTACAAAATTGAATCTCGGAGTTGCTTATCGTGAACTCGGTTACCTCGAAAAGGCAAAAACGTGCCTCGATGAGTCTTTCACAGCGTACCGAGCCCTCGAAAAAATCACGGATGACGATACCCGATTCTATATGGCAACGGTTAGTGTGCAACAAGGAAACCTGTTTCACGAAATGGGAGAACCAGTCAAAACCGTCGTCGATGCCTATAACAGAGCAATGCGGCTTTTCGTTGAAGTTATCGAAGACCAAGGGCAAATGGAACTCGAAAAGGACTTGGCGAACGTTCTGCTCGACCGCTCAATGGTAACGTACGAAGACTGGATCGACCGAAAATTTGAATCTCAAGAAGAGAGGGAAACCATTATTGACAACGTACTGCTCGATATCAGCCGGGGAATCGAACTGCTCGAAAAACAATTTAACGAAGGAAACGACGCCGCCCGGTACGACATGTTTCACGCAATCGTCTTGAAGGGCAAAGTCTTGTGCGACGCTGAAGATTTCCCCGCTGCCAAAGAATACCTTGACCGGGCTATCGAAGAATTCGCGGATCTCTGTGAAAATGACGATATGTTTCTAATGCAAACGGCGATGGCTTATGCGACTCGGGCAGTCGTCCAAATGGCTCTTGGTAATAAAGAGTTGAGCGAACAAGACTGCCTGAAAGGTTCGGAACTGATCAATCAGCTGTTGCAATCGAACAGCAATGACGAGGAAATTCAAGAACTCCGAAAGCAGTTTGAAGAACTGCTCGGACAGTTGTAAGACGAAAACTAAGGTTTTCGCTGAATAATGTTGCACAGCAAACGAAGACAGTCGGATTTTTGCCTTTGCGTCTTTTGCGTAGTTTGGGGGCTAATAAAGGAGAAGGCTTTTGAGCGGACTCCGTTACGTTTGGGGACTTGAATTACTCCCGCTATTTAAGGTATAATGCCCAGCACGTTTTCGACTTTGCTCTCCGAATGAGTACAACGGTTCAGCCAGTTTCTTCTCAATCCTCCTTCGCCGTCTGCGGTGAAGTTCCCGAGACATTTGCCCTAAAACAAAAAGTCAACGAAACACCGGATTGCGATACCTGGGAAGTCTTCGATAGAACAAAAAAGAAAAAAGGTTTTCTCAAACGCTTCAAAACTCTTAACACGCCAGAAACCTTCGAACAATTCAAAACGAACATCCAACGCTGGGAACAAATCCGCGAAGATATTCCCGAACTGCCCGGCATCACCGCCCTCGGTCAAGATACCGAAGGTATCTGGCTTATCCGCGACGCCGCCGAAGGAAAAGCCTACGCCGAACTCGTCCGTCCCGACAAACCGATTAAAAAACACGAAGCTGCAAGACGTGTGCTTGCCCTCACAAACATTCTTCTCAAATTACATCAAGCCGGTTTTTATCATCGCAATCTCAAACCGGCAAATGTCTTTTCGGCAGGAATCGATGACAGTGTGGCAGTCGATCCCGATTTTAGTAGTATAGACGACGGCACAGCCGCCGCCTCTCTCGATGTGCAGAGTCTCGCTGCGCTGCTGGCGTTTTGTCTGACGGGACAGACACAGTTTAATCTCGAACAAGTACCGGCAGCGTTTCGTTCTTTAATTGCTTCGGCAGTACAGGAGACCCCAGCCATCATGCTTGCTGAGTTTCGTACCGAACTGGAACATCTCGTTAAAACGACCCGACCAAGTACCTTTACAACCGAAGCAGCACCGGCTGCTCCGCTCATACAACAGACATCGCAACAAACTCCACAACAGACTCCCGTCGCCGCTCTGCCGGTGGATGTTCCGCCGCCGGACGCCGTCTGCCCACAGTGCCGAACCGCCGTCAAAACGATTGCAGATAAAATATGTCCGCAGTGCGGACGCCCCTATTTTGAACCGTGCTTGAATTGTCAATCGCTGAATCCGTTTTGGATAAAAAATTGCCGAAGTTGCGCTTCGGATTTGCTGACACTGAAACAGCATATGTTTGCGAATCTCAATTCGCATAAACAGCAGATTCTTAAAGACAGAGAATCTTACGGGCACGATAAAACCCTGCCGCTTCTGAAGTATATCTCCACGGTCAATCATCCTGACTTCGTCGCATTTAGAGAATGGGCAAAGAGCATGACCATGCTGATTCACAAAGAACGTAAGGACATCAAAACGTATGTCGAGGGGATTCGAGAGCAAGTTAACACGGCGATGGAATCGCAAAAATATGAACGTGTCCGGCAGATTCTCGAACAGGTACCGCGTCCGCTTTTGGACGAACAGTTGCGGCAACTCTACGTCGATGCCGGAGAAGCGTTGACCGAAGTCGATTCGCTCATTAGGGAAATCCGAAATGCTATTTCGACGAAGCAATACAGTCAACTGTTGTCCTGTGTACAGCGGTACTTGGAACTCAAAGCAAACGATCCTGAAGCGCAGAACTTGCAGCGTAAAATCGAAAAATTGACGACGATTACTGCCCATAATGAAATGAAACTGCGTCGTCTTCCCAGCGGTAAGTTTTACATGGGATCGCATGAGTCGGATGAGTATCTTCGGAATAATGAACATCCGGAGCATCGTGTTTCGATTTTGCACAATATGTTTATGGGCGTTTATCCTGTAACGCAAAAGCAGTTTCAGGATTTAATGGAGTTCAATCCGAGTATGGTTGTAACTAACGACGATTGTCCGGTGGACAGTGTTCCGTGGTATTCTGCGGTGGAGTTTTGCAACAAGATGAGTGAGGTGGAGTCTTTGCCTCCTTATTATGAATTGAAGGCGGTTCGGCGGCGTGCCAATAGTAATTTGATTGAGGCGGCGCGGGTGTCGGTTGTCGGCGGCGATGGTTATCGTTTGCCTACGGAGGCGGAATGGGAGTATGCTTGCCGGGCGGGTAGTGTTTCGCCGTGGTGTTTTGGTGATCAGATATTGGAGGTTCCTTTTTATGCTTGGTATTTTGACAATTCGTCGATGGAGACGCGTCCGGTCGGTTTGCGAAAGCCGAATGCTTGGGGACTTTACGATATGCATGGCAATGTGATGGAGTGGTGTTACGATTGGTACAATGAATTTCAGTATCAACAGGCGTCGGAAGAGGAGGAGAATCCTTCGGGTCCGGCGGATGGTGCGTCGAAGGTACTTCGCGGCGGTGCTTGGCAGTTTGGTGCTGAGGCGACTCGATGTGCTTATCGTAACAGTAGTTCGCCGGATGCGGTTGCGGGTGTCATCGGTTTCCGTATCTGCCGCAACGCCAGCGACGACGCAATGTGAAATTGTACGTTGGAAACAATGGCAAAGGTGTACTTGTAAGAAAACGCACGCAAACTCACTCGTCGAACATATTCGACAGAACCTCTCGGATTTCTCCGACCGTAATTGGCATCGTCATAACCATACGATTAGGCAGAGACTTTACCGAATTCGCCAAGTCAAGTTGACCTGCGTCTAACATCAGAATCGCACCGACGTCTCGCAAACCTCTAAACTGCGAAAAATCGTTGAACGCACGAACCGCCCGAATACCAAGCGACTGTCCATTGAAAAGAATACACTGGGCGGCTAAATCATCCTTCACAAACATCTTTTGAACGTCATCAGGACTACTCATGCACAGCGTCTTGTAGTGCAATTTTTCCATTAACGTTTTCAAACTTCCCTGCGTTTGCGGATTGGAATCGACGATTAAAATCGTTTTCTGTTTAAGTTGCTTAACACGTTCCGTTCGGTCTGTTTTCTGTCCGAGCCGCAGCGACGCCACCGCTTCGGCACCGTCGCCGCCTGATTCTAACCGCCGAGCGGCATTGCGCAGATCACTGAGCATTTCTCCTGCCCTTTGATAGCGTTGTTCCGCATGAGGCATCAAGGCTCTGTTAATCAATGCGGACACGACGCCAGGCATCTCCGGCTCCACGCTTTGAATCGGTCTGATGTCGAAAAATCTGCCGCGATCCATCCGTTTTGTGCGGTCTTTCGTTTCGACAAAGGGGGAGTTGCCACAAAGCAAATGATACAGAATACAGCCGAGAAAATAGAGGTCGCTTCGGTCATCCATTTTGGGCGCACCGGACGCTTTTTCCAGAGCAATGTAGTCGATGGACTGCTGATTTCTCAAAAACGGAATGTCTTGCCCCGCTTTACCTTGTGCAATCGATGCTAAACCGAAGTCCACGAGTTTTGCCTGTCCGCTGGAAGACAAAATGACGTTGCTCAATTTCAAATCACGGTGCGGCAGTTTTTTCGTGCGTAGTGCATAATCCAAACCGCTGCACGCGTCGATGCCGATTTGTATCGCGGTTTTCGGCTCCACTTTTTTTCGGATTTTGAGAAACTCCCGAAGCGTTTGTCCTTCGACAAATTCCATTGCCATGTAATGGAGATGTCCCTGCGATTCGGCGGTGTACACTGGAACGATGTTCGGATGTTTAAGTTCGGACACGAGTTTTGCTTCTTGTAAAAAGTGATTGATGAAGGCGGCGTTGTCGCTGAATCTTGCCCGAAGAACTTTAACGGCAACGACATTATCGTTTTGTTCGTGTACACATCGAAAGACTCTTGCGAATGTTCCTGCACCGGCGACGTAGAGGGCTTTATAGGGACCGAAGAAAAATCCTCGGTCTTCACCGCTGTTGAGGCGTTCAATTTGGTAGTTCGTGATCCAACCGCGTCGGAGAGATGCGTCTAATAGGTGGTCGGCGGTCGGATTTTTGATACGGATTTCCGCTTGGAGTTCGCTTATCTGTTGTTGCGACAAAATGCCGACAGAGAGGATACGTTGAACCATTCCGTCAAAGGAATAGGCGGGCATACGTGAAACGAAGATTTGGAGAAACAGGATACGTTCCGCTATTATCGGCGATGGGAAGGAAAGAATCAATTCCCCCCAGACAAAAGCTGGAACAGGAGGGTGTGTAAAAATAAAGTGGGTGCGGCGCAAGAGCAGGGGACGTTAGCCCGCCGGTGAGTTTGAACCAACACGCACAACACCGGGAGGCTAACGCTGCCCCGCTCTTACGCTATGTTGAAAATACCCACAATTTTTTGACACACCGCCAGGACTCCGTTTTGATCTTGCAAGCGTCCGCAAAAATATGTATGATTCGTCCGGTAAAATAGCGCTTCGCAGCTAAAATGTATCCCGGCTACTCAGGTTTAGTACAGTATGGTCATCGCTTGTTTTTAATGACAGCACTCGGCTTTGCCCTGTTGTTGAACGTTTTTATATTTGCTAATTTCTATTGGACAGCATTGTTAACGACGGGTCAACGCAACTTTTATCTCATCTCTCTATTGGGGATATGGGTCGGTTTGACGGTGTTCTCTGCATTTTGGAAACAGCATATTGCTTCTGTAATGGCAGTGGAACAGAACGATGAACCTTTTCGTCTGACCATTTGCCACTACTTGCGCGGCGATTGGTTCGCTGCCGAAGTTCAAATGTTGCGCTATCTCAAAGCATATCCGAAAGATATAGAAATGTTGTTACTCCAAGCGACGATGTATCGGCACACGGAACGTTACGAAGAAGCTCTGCTGGTTTTGAGTAAACTGCAACTCTTGCAGGACAGCCGATCTTGGTATGCCGAAATCGAAAACGAACGAAAATTAAATGATGCTGCGATACGTTCTGAATGAAAGCGTGACGTAGTCGTAAGGATTGAAGTTATTTTTCTGTACTCTTACGAATGCATAAGGCTTTCGCAATCAACACATTTCCATGTTATACTAAACGCACCAGAAATTTCGCAGCGGTAAGACCATGGAACCCGAAAAATTTGGTCCTTTCACAATTGGTCGTGTGCTCGGTCGCGGAGGTATGGGGGCGGTCTACGAAGGCACCTCTGATATCGACGGCTCTATCGTTGCCGTCAAAGTATTGTCCGACGTCCTCGACGATGACGCCGAAGACCGACTCCGATTCGAGTCCGAAATCGAAACACTCAAACGGCTCCGCCATCCTAACATCGTCCGTCTCGCCGGCTTCGGCGAAGAACAGGGACGACTCTATTTTGCGATGGAGTACGTCGATGGAACGAGTTTGCAACAGGAACTCAAAAAGAGACGAATGTTTCAATGGTACGAAACCGCCAAAATCGGACTCGAAATCTGTCAGGCACTGCGGCACGCTCATGACCGAGGAGTGATTCATCGGGATATTAAACCGGCAAACATTCTTTTGGATCACGAAGGCAACATCAAACTTTCCGACTTCGGCATCGCCCGATTCTTCGGGGCACAGCAAATTACCGATGTTCATAGCATCATTGGAACGCTGGAATATATGTCGCCGGAACAGACGCTCGGCAGTCCGATCAGCGCCGCCGCCGACCTGTATTCTCTCGGCTGCGTGTTGTACTTTCTCCTCACCTGCAAGCCGCCTTTTTCAGCCCGGACTTTACCGGAACTTCACCGCAAACATCTGAATTCTTCGCCGGTGCCGATATACATGGTCAGGCAGGATGTTCCCAAAGAGTTGGGACTCATTATCGGCGACTTATTAAAAATCCGTCCCGATGAACGACCGCGTAATGCGGTGCTAGTATCAAAGCAGTTGCAATCTCTGTTACAAGCTTTACAGGGATCCCCTTCCGAAATCAAAGTCTTGCCGATGTCGCCGGACACTCCCCGCTGGCAACACCTGCCGGTCTTTCCAAAACCAGAAGGTGCGAAACCAGATGGGACGAAACCAGACCTCAAACCTCCTCAACCCATTCTCCCGTCGGAAGACGGACTCGACAGAGTAAGAGATCCCGAAAGTGTTGACCTCCTTGACGATACGGTAACGTCCTCTTCCCTAATGCCGCACGACGAATTGGAAGGAGTCGTCAAACGACAGCTGGGCAGCAGCGATAGCCGACCGGCAACCTCGGATAGTCTGTCGAAATCAGCAACCCGATTTACCGCCGTTACAAGCACGAACAGTGATCCATTCGACGAGGAGGCGCAAGCGCATCCTCTCTTTTCGCTGCCGACGATATTGATTTCCGTAACGCTGATGGTCGTCGGTTTGATAGTCTATTATGTTATACAGCCGATTCCGCCGGAGGCTCTTTTGGCAAGGATTACAGTCCGAATGCAGGAAAGCGGGTCGGAAGGTCTTACCATAACTCAGTTGCGTTCGGCACAAGACGACGTTCGCCGATTTTTGGCAGATTATTCAGACCACCCTTCGGCGGAGCAGGTTCGGATTTATCAAGATGAGCTGGACTTACAGGAACATGAACGCCGATTGGAGCGTCGAATGCATTCAACAGGATTTCGTTCATTGAGTCCAGTGGAACGGGTTTTCATAGAGGTGTTATCATCGTCGCCGTACAATCCTGAACAGACGGCGGAAAAGTTAAGGGCGTTTATTGCGGCGTTCCAAACGATTCAAACTCCTGTGGAAGAGTCGGCGTCTCCCTACCGTTATACATCGAGTCCAATAGAAATCTGCGTGGAATTGGCGCGTCGGCGGCTGCAAAAATTGGAACAAGAGCTTGAAGAAATCAACGAGGAGCAGGAATATGTTCTTCGACGACGTTTGGACGAAGCGGCGGACTGGGATTCAAAAGATCCGAAGCGTGCCGAAGAAATCCGACTGGGTATTATTGAACTTTACCAAAACCACCGCTGGGCAAAGAATTTGGTCGATGAAGCAAAAAGGTTGACGGAACGTTAACAGAGCTTCGTTCGCAATGCCGAGGTCGAGGGGGCGACTCCCTTTCGTTTCCGTAGACGTAAAGTCATACAGTAGAAAGATTTACAGTGTTGGTAGGAAAAAGATTCACAGAGCCCGTAACGTCGGTTAGGGACGTCCCCGGCTTACGCCACGGGTTCTGTGAACGCAGCCATAGAAGGGCAATAAGAAGTCGGAAATGATGGTTTTGTAGTGGTAAAAGTTTGAAGGTTGTACGTTCCCTTCGATGTGGGCGATGTACCCGGCACATAACTCCTTCATCGTGACGTCTTCGCCTCCGCATGGCATAATGTAACTGGCGGGGTTGTTTTGGATTTCGATACAAAAGCGATGGTAGGCATTTTTTGCCTCTGGTGTGCCGCTTTTGCCCATGATGTGCATGTTCCCTTTCCAATGGACAACGGCACGTCCGTCTTTCCGTTCAGTCAATTTTGGTTCGGTCTTTCTTGGCAAGCAAAATACCAAAATTTGAAAACTACAAAACCCTCTAAACCCTTGTATTATAAGGATTTACGCCATAGCCCTCGGTGAAAATCGAATCCACAACCTCTGCATTACGAATGTCGCACTGTTTGGTATTCTGTTCAATGATACACCACCTCATAGTAGACCGCCTTCGTCTCGCCGCCGTCGAGTAGAAGATTGCCATCAGGAGCAGCAAGCGTCCTGCCCGTGCGGCGACCATCGTGGTCAAGTATATGCACCGTCGGCGTACCCAGTCGATTGAACGTCCCCTGTCGATTGAACGTCACTTCGCACACCACCGGCTCCATCAAAATCGGTCCCGTACCCCGATGAATCAACGTACCCGCAATCATCTTCATATCCGTATTCCGCGCCCGGGCTATCGTGGTTATCAAAAGATGCTTCGAATTTCTAATCTCTACATCGTCCAAACTCGTTACATAGATTGCCGAAAAGGGAGTCCAAGTTGCGATTGCAACATCTCTGAGTTCCGCCCCTCTTGCCCTACCAGGCGTGAAACGACCAATCCACGCCTGCGTTTTAGGTGTGTTAATGTGGATGTCATTCCCATTCGGGTGCATGCCCCCATCAATTTCGCCCTGCCAAATAAGTTCATCGGATCTGAAAAAACTGGCGGCTTCCTGTAAATACCCAAGTTCAACCGTCTCCGTTTCCTTCGCCTCATCAACGAAATCGACGACCACTCGACCGACCGCCAATGCTTGCATCGGTATCACGTCCGTTGTAAAACTCTTTACGTCGTAATCCTGCTCCACCCTGTCATCGAAGTTCAGCCGCCCCTTTTGGAGAGACTCAAAATCAACATTCATCGCGAAAACAGTTTCCGACTCTTTCACATCGCCGCGAATCACCTGCCGCGACACCGCCGGAAAGAGTCCCAAAACCTGCGGAGCAACGACATCCCACGTCTCGCCGAGCGATTGCCGAAAATGTCCCCGATCAGAATTCTGAAACATAAATGAAACATCCCAACCGTTCAAGCCCATGCCGTAAGCACCGATAATCGCGGGCCCCTCGGCGGCAAACTCATTCGGAAAGGTATGAATCCACTCCGAAAACATAAAGGGACGATCCGCCGCCTGCTGCATTCCCGTCGAGAGCAGCCCGGAGCCGGGTATCGCCAGCATTGAACCTGTCCCCTCGAAATAATTGTGCCGGTCAATCATTCCGACACGCCAATCAGAATGGAGATTCAAGAAATGACTCGTCCCACGCCCCGCCTGCCAGTTGGAAGCAACGATTTCTCCTTCGTAACCAGTCGCACGAATGGCGGCGACGAATCGATCATAGAATTCGTTCTGCTTGTCGCACCAGAAGAACATCGTATCGAGCAGCCGTTGCTTTCTGGCAGATTGCGAACCGCCGTCCATTTGCGTCGGATCGTAAAACCAGGGATTGCCCACTGGGTAGATCGGACCTTCGCCATCATTCCATGCTTCGCCGGTCGCTCTTTCGTTGACGAAGACATTCAAAACATTTCTCCACGCTTCGAGCAGAGCGGCTTCGGTATTATACTTCGCTTTTAACCAAGCGGCAAACTCTTTGCCCATCCTTGCTTTGAGCGTCGGCGATTCATTCATCGCCCGCATCGTGTTGTAGAAGAGTGCGCTGTCTTCGTTGACCAATTCGACGCAGAACACGCAAGGGTCTTCGGCATAAGTCAAGCCGGTTTCGATGTTCTTGTGTTTCAGAAGATTGATCAACTGCTCGATTTGAATATCCTGCAATTCTCTACTGACAAACATCGCACCGCCGCCGGGGTCGATGATTCCGCGGTCATTCGGTCGTCCGAATTCGGCGGCGTAAGGCACTCTGGCGATGTCATCACGGTACATTCTCGCTCTGCCGAAGTTGGCGGAAAGTTTCACGTAGATTCCCCGCTCTTTAAGTTGGGCAACGTAGTAATCCATCAACGCAAGTTTTTCGGGATTGTATTTCGTGTAGGAATGGCGGTCGAGAATACCATCCCAGTCGGGACCGTCGGCAAACTTGTGCAGCCGCACCGCATTGATTCCATACTTCGCATAAAACGCCGCCCGTTGTGCGGAGACTTCCTTCGTCGAGGCAATCGCTTCGTAGCAAGTGTTCACTCCCCAGAGTTTAATCGGCTTACCGTTGTAAATCAGTTTATCGCCGACGCTCATAATCCGACCATGCTTACCGGCAGGGGCTTCGAGCAGTCCCGATGCGTCAATGACGCTGGGCGTTTTGACATCGGCGGTTGCCGTCCAGGGGAACCAGCGATCCCAGTCGGGCGGGTCGGGAATGCTGTCCGCCGTGAGATAAAACGCTGCATCTTCCGGCAGGTCGAGGGTGAGTGTGAACGTTTTTTCTTCGTTTGCTTTGCTTTGATTTTCCGCTAATGTGATTCTGATTTCGCCGTCGTGATTTGCCAGCACGGGCTGATCGAAGGAGATGGTATAAACTTTTCCTTCGGCATCTTTGACACTGATTTTTTGGAAAGTTTCGGTGAGTTTGCCGATGCCGAGCGGAATGTTAATGTTTTTTTCACCGGTTGCGTCGGTGTAGGTGCCTCGATTTTCTCCTCGCAGAGGCGTGTCGAAGACGAGTCCGATGCCCGCCAGCGTTACTGCGGAGTCTTCGGCAGTTTTGAATTCTCCTTCCATTTTGAGTTGCCGTTTGCCGTTGGTCGTCAACTTAGTGTGAAATGTGAAGGGAACGTTGGAGCGTCCGATTTGTCCATCGAATTGTCCGAAAACTGCGGAGCGTGCGGAGCGTTCAGTGAATATAATACCGCCGACAATTTTCTGATAGTTTCCTTGGATTCCTGTCCATGCCCAGTCGGGTCCCCAGAGTCGGTATCCGATTCGTAGGATGTTTTGTCCTTCCGGCGTGATGACGTTGAGGTTGTGTTCGTGAGTATAGACAAGCAGCGGTTCGTCGGCGAAGATTTTGACGTGGAGCAGGAGGAGCAGAAGGGGGATTAAGAGGGTACGCATCATTTTTGCGACGGTTAAGAGTGTGTGATTTTAAGGATTTCACCAGACAGTAATATACCTCAAACAGAGGCAATGTTAAACAGGGGCAATGTTATTTTTTTGCGTCCCTTGCGTACTTTGCGGTTAAGCCTTTTTTTACCGAAAATGACGAAAAGGGTTACACAAAGAACGCAAATATTTTTTGTATTATTAGAGGTTCCCTAAAAAAGATTTCGGGAGGTCGATAAAACTTTTTTTGATGTTGCCGACTCTATCCTTCGACGGGCGATCTCGTAATACTTTTTTTCGATCTCGAATCCCAAAAAGTTACGGTCTGACTTTATTGCTGCAACACCGTGCGAACCGCTGCCTAAAAAAGGGTCTAACACTGTTTGCCCCGGTCTGGTAAATAATTTTATCAAATGGGCAATCAAGCAAACCGGCTTAACAGTCATGTGTTCGATTTTCTCTTCGGTTTCGTTTTTTCGCACTGATTTTGATACTTTCATGACTGTACCGGGAAACATACCGTCCAGCGATTCTTTTGTGTTGACTAACCCCAGTTGGTATTTTTTCCAATTTTCCACAAAAGTTCCCTCTTTTGGTTTTTGTGCTAAAACCATCGGTTCGATTTGCGGTTTTAATTGCGGCGTTTTTAATCCATCGAGTTCCTCGATGAGTTTTTTCTTTTCCTCATCGGACATCGTTTTATCTTTTCGGATAAAATGGCTTTGTGAAAACGCTTTTGCTTGTCCTTCATATTTCCAACCGAGCATATCACGAATTTCAAATCCAGCGAGTTCGAGAGCCATTGCAGTCCGATGATAGAGTCTGCCTTGTGAAAAAACGACACAAAATCCGCCCGGCTTGAGAACCCGCATAAAATCTTTGCACAAAGGTTCTAAAAAACGTTGCAGATTCTCCCCCTGCGCTTTGTCAAATTTCATGCCGACAGGTAGTCCACCGACAACACCAGATTTTGATGCTTTGTTTTTGAGTTTCTTATCATTCCAAGCATCATCCATACCGTCAATAAAGTATGGGGGATCGGTTACGATAAAATCAATAGAATCATTTGATATGTTGTTTATGCCGATTCTACAATCTTCGTTAAATAATTGATATTCTCTCTCTGGCATCGACCGTTTTATGCCGCACCGGGAAGGCTACCCGTCATTCTACCGCAAATTGTCGAGATAACAAGCCCCGTACTCTTCTCTTGAGGGAACCTCTAAAAATACGAGTCATTTGCGTCCCTTGCGTACTTTGCGGTTAAAAAAAGGATTTAACTGCAAAGGGCGCAAAGATTTACGCAAAGGACGTAAAGTACAGATTTTTGCATTTACGGTATAAACCAAAATGTAAAATCAATTTTTAGAGGTCCCCTTAACATTGCCTTGGACTACTCCTTAGCGGCGCCGGGCATCGCAATGGGATAGTTTCCATTTTCATCCGGCATCACCGGAGCAGGACCGTCCATCGTCAACGAATCGAGATTCGGCGCCAATTCGTCAGCCGCATTCATCGCTTCGTCCCAAGTGATAGTCCGACCAGTTTCGGCTGCCATCCGTCCCAGAACGCCGACCATCGTCGCCATACAGCAACGCTCCGCCTCGTTGATCGGCTTGTTGTTCCGAATACTGTCAAACAAAACGTCCTGCTCGATCTGATATTGATCCTTTGCTTGACCGTCTTTGTATTCCCAGAGCAAGTTGGCGGCATCAGGGTTGTGTCCCTTGTAAATACGCGGATTCGGAACCCCTTCGCCGATGACCGCACAGCCGGTCGTTCCGTGAATCGTCGATTGGAAACACTCCCAAGTTCCCTGCTGATGTCTTCCTTGAGCAAACAGCCGAGTACCGTCCTTGAATGTGTATTCCACTGCATAATGGTCGAAGAGTTGGTCTTGCGCTGTTCGAGTCTGTCGTCCGCCCGACCCCTGCGCAGAAACCGGATATTCCCCCTTTGCCCAGCAGCACACATCAAGGTTGTGTATCAACCAATCAAGCAAAAAGGAGCCGTTCAGCCAAGTGAAACAACTATAATTGCGGATTTGATGGGCAACAATGCTTTCTCCTTCTCGGCGTGCGCCGAAACCGACGGGACCATGCATCCGATACGCCCAGCAAGTAACCCGATCGCCGATGATTCCTTTGTGCAGTTGTTCGACCGCCTGTTGCAACGGAATACTGTGCCGGCTCATCAATCCGCCGACGATTTTGAGGTTCTTTTGTTGGGCGAGTTCACCGGCTTTGAGAATCTTCCGTACTCCAGCCGCGTCGACGCCGAAGGATTTTTCCATAAAGATATGCACTCCTTTGTTGACGGCATACTCGACGTGCAAGGGGCGGAAAGCGGGTGCCGTTGCCAAAAGGACTACGCCGCCGGGTCCCGCTGCGTCAATCGCTTGTTTGTAACCGTCGAGTCCGCCGAGCATTTGAAGATTGGAATCGACATCGTTAGGAAACCGCTCTCTAACGGCATTAGCCAGAAAGTTGACTTTGTTTGGGAAAACGTCGGCGAGTGCAACGAGTTTTGTAGGACCTTCGGTACTGAGTGCTTGCATGACGGCGCCGCCTCCGCGTCCGCCGCACCCGACGAGGGCAACGTTAATTGTGTTCGACTCTGCCGCATGGACGCCGATATTTTGTGAGGCTAACGATGCTCCGAGAACGCCGAGACCGGCACTCTTCAGAAAATCACGGCGTAAAAAATTACGACGCTGATGAGACATAAGATTATCCCTTCTGTAAAAGTAAAGATTCACCCAAAAAGATTTTAATTGCTCTCATATTGTACGTCAAGAAGGGAAATCATGCGGGTGTGGGTGGGTAAAAAATTAGTGGGTATTTTCAACATTGCGCAAGCGAGAAAGCGAGCGGGGGGCTAACGCCCCTCGCTCGCTTATGTTGCTCGCTTATGTTGTGAGTCCACATAAACTTTGACACACTCCAATGACAGAGGGTCTAACGGGTATATCACTTTCCAGCGGAAGCCTTATCCCCTTGAAACCATAGAAAACAAGGGTTATGCAACAGGTCTACTACACTCGGGCAGAAATTGGACGTTTTTAAGACTCCCAAGACTCGTGTAGATACTAACGGTTCCCGCCCCTTTTTTAGCATTTTTTTCAAAAAAGTGTTGACATCCGACCAATTGTGGTGTAAAATAGGGACAAGCCGGTTGGCGTTCTTTTCAACAATCCAAAAATGGAGGAGATTATTATGAACAAGTTTCGGACGAAAATGTTAACTTGGGGGGGGGGGGCAATTTAGGCAATTTAGCCGCCGCGAGCGGGGGGGGTCAACCCCCAGACTTACGCGAACAAATCGGGGGGCTAACGCCGCCCCGCTCGCTTCGCAGAGGATTCACCCTTGTCGAACTCCTCGTCGTCATCGCCATCATCGGTATGTTGATTGCCCTTTTGCTCCCTGCTGTCCAGGCTGCCCGAGAAGCAGCAAGGCGAATGGCATGCTCGAACAATATCAGGCAACTCGCCCTTGCCGCACACAACTTTCACGACACCCACGGCGAACTCCCCTCGGCATCGCGGCAACCGCGACTCAAGGACGGTACACAAGGCAACATCAACCGAATCAACGCCTTGGCGATGCTTACGCCGTTCATCGAACAAACGACCGTTTGGAGCGGAATCAATGCCCTCATCGATGAAGGAATTCGTCGGTTCACCAGCGGTGACGCAACTGACCGTAGCTTCGCAAACCCCTGGGATTACAATAACGGGAGACAACCGGGCGGTGCTTTCAACGGCTTTGCTCACCACATACAGGCATTCAGATGCCCCTCGGATGGATTCAGAGCACAAGACAGATACGTTACGAATTATAGAATGAACCGGGGGGATATGTGGGTGCCCGCCGACTGGCAGGAAAGCCGAGCCGTGTTCGCCAATGGACAGTACGTCGTACAAACATTGGGAATGTCGGACGGTACGTCCCACACCATGATGTTTGCCGAAGGAGCAGTCGGGGTAGAGAGAAGTTCGAGAGTCCTGACAGGTATTGCGCGTGATATACCGATGCATATTAACGACGACCTTTCAGGAAAGGTTGTCCCCTCTGCGTGGCTGGCACTCCGGGGACAAAACGGCAACTTTGCATCGGGAGTAAACGGGTCTGACACTACGAATACAACCCGTTGTCTTGGTTGGCGTTGGGGAGATTCACATAACGTTTACTCCGGTGTTTTCACAGTCCTTCCTCCAAACAGTCCCTCCATCAGACGTTCTGCTGATAGCGAAGACTGGAGTATGGTTTCGGTCAGCAGTTATCATCCGGGCGGTGCTGGAACCGTTGCTTGCGACGGGTCTTACCGTTATGTTACTAATAGCGTTAACACAACGAATTCGGGCATCGCACGTAAGTCAGGTATTACTGCGCTGGGATTGGACTTGTCCTTCGATGATTTGCAAGGTGTCGGTAACAGACGGCAGGATTACAGCGGTCCGTCGCCTTACGGCGTTTGGGGGGCTTACGGCACTCCCAGCCACGGAGAAGGAAGCGTGTCGCTGTAGCGGCATTACAGCCCTGGCGGGGAAAAAAACTTCACAGAGCCCGTGGCGTAAGCCGGGGACGTCCCTAACTGACGTTACGGGCTCAGTGAACTTTTCTTCTGCCAACCCTGTAACAATACCCGTTTTTTTTCAAACAATCACTTTATCCTAATTTTTACAATGCAGTACAACAATTTTTTTGCGGCAATCCTCGCCGCTTTGTTCGTTACGGTACTGACCGGTTGCAGCAATCCGGACAGTAAATACTCCTATGTACAAGGGACAATCACTTACAACGGCGAGGCGGTCGCTGAGGCGTCTGTAAGTTTTCAGCCGGTTTCTCCTGAGGGTGAGTCCGCATCGGGAGTTACCGATGCTAACGGCAAATTTACGTTGACTTCCGTTGGAGCGGTCGACGGCGGTCGAGGTGCGATGCCGGGAGAGTACCGTGTTGTCGTTACAAAATGGGAGCCGACGCCTCCCGACCCAGATGAGGAAGCGCATAGACGGGGAGAGATCACCTACGACCAATTACAAGAGCGGTTGGCTGTCAAGGCGTCCCGAGGGTCTAGCGGTGTGGTTACTAAAAGTTTGATTCCCGAAAAGTACCGGACGGCGAGCGGCTCTGGACTAACGGCGACGGTAGTGAAAGGAAAAAATCCGCCGTTTGAGTTTAACTTGACGGATGAGTAGCCGCATTTTTTGTGACCGAATTCATTCGCACCGCACGCGAGCGCAATGTTGAAGATAGCCACAAATTTTTGACACGCCCCCGTAACTTTTGCGCGCACGTCCGCCTCTTGCAAAACGTCTTCAAATCTGTAATAATACGGATTGTGTTTTTTCTGATTATTCTCTAACTTAATTTTACAATGATATGAGTATCCATGACTTTATCCTACAACCTCTCATCGCCTGGAACGATTACAACCGCAATCCCCTTTACCTAGACAAGAATACCCGATGCTACATTTCTCCCAGACTGTCCGATAAATCCGGTGTGTACGAACCTGTCCACGTTGACCGAATCGAAGTCGAACTCTACCAAAACGTCGAACCCTTCTACCGAAACGTCGGCGCACTCGTTTCCATTCGGATGCTCGACGCACCCTCGAAAAATACCAATCCGAATTCCAGCAACCCCTACTTCATGTGGTACAGCAAAACCGCTGGAAAGACTGGGATCGTTATCGAACCATACAAAGGAGACTCCCTAGTACAAATCGTCCGCACGCCCAGTTCCATCGACACACTCATCAAAACCCACTCGTTGCTGATCCCGCCCGTCGGTATTTTGACCAAACAGATTCTGATCGAAAGCAACGGAATTCTCTATGGTCCGCTCGAACATTCTAAAATCGACGACCATTACATTCGGCTCTCTGCCCGAAAAAATGACCGATACTACATCGCAAAATATAACGCCGAAGATTACGAGTCGAAATTCCTCTTGATAACCGAAAACTTCGGCGGACTCGATCTGATTGACATTCGGCACCTTCCGCCGATGAGCGAACAAAATAAAGTCGATTTCTTCAGCGATGCGGAACTCCGCGATCTTTTCCTCGCCTCACTAGACATTAAATCGCGGGAACAGATCGAAAAACTCCGAACCTTTTTCAAGACGGTTGACGCACAAATCGTTTCCCCTGAACGAGAACAGCGCATCGGTCAGATTTTACGCAATGTTGAACACCAGGATACTACGCTTCGGCAGATCGCTTATTACGTTTTGGCATCAAAGGATTTGTGCGAAACCGTGATGGACAAGATCATCAAGGAGCGGCTCGATGTAGTTGTGCGGAACATTCCCGAAGGCGGACTCAAACTCGGCAGCATTAGTCCACCCGACCAACCGGACACCGAACCGGACTCCGCCTCCGCCAAAGTTTCGACTCCCATTGCGGACCCAGAAGTCGAGCGGCAAATTACAGAACGAAAAGCAGAGTTACTCCGCCTGAACAACAGGTATGACATTCTTCGGAAAAAGCATGATTTGGCGGATGACATCGACTCGTTGAAAGGCGAAGCCAAGAGCATTCAAAGTGAGTTGAATTCAGTCGTGAAAGCGGCAAAAACTGCTCAAGAAAATCTTGACCGGATTCGGGCAGAAGCAAAAAGAGAGGCAGAATTCATCGCGGACTCGGTCGATAAATCCGTTCTCGATCTGGTGCTGCGCACGCTCGGCGACCAAGAGTGGGAAGACCGAAAGACCGCCCCGTTTAGTCCGGCGTTGCTGTCGAGTGAATCTCGACCTTCGAGAATTATCGACCGCGTGCTGGACATTATGCAGCGTTCCAACCGGACGTTACCCGGCGATGACATCGGCAGCCGAAACGAAGTGGCGAATTATCTGATTTGTCTTACACAGGGTTTTATCACGACTTTTGCAGGCGATCCGGGTACGGGAAAGACGTCGCTCTGTCATATTCTTGCCAAGGCGTTGGGGTTGGTTCGGGAAGACGATAACAATCGGTTCGTGGAAGTTTCCGTCGAGCGGGGTTGGACTTCGCATAAGGATTTTATCGGCTATTACAATCCGTTGAGTAAGTCGATGGAGATCAGCAATCGGGAAGTATTCAATGCTCTGACGGTTCTGGACGGTGAATATCGGCGGCGGGTGGAGGATATTGCTCCCTTCTTTATGTTGCTGGACGAAGCGAATTTGAGTCCCTTGGAACACTACTGGGCGGCGTTTCTGCGGATTAGTGATTTTGACTCTGCGTCGGTTCGGACGGTCAATATGGGCGGACAGTCGATTTTACATGTGCCGAATCATCTTCGGTTCTTGGCGACGGTCAACTTCGACCATACAACAGAGGAGTTGTCGCCGCGATTTATTGACCGAAGTTGGATCATCTCGCTCGCCCCGGAAGATATTAACACGAATCAGGCGGCGGCATTGGATTCGCTCCCTGCCAAGATTGTGTCGTTCAATTCGTTACTCAAGGCATTTTCGCCGAAAGATCAGAAGATTGACCCGACGATTTTGGAAGAGTGGAACGCAATCCAAACGATTTTCAGCAGTAATAAGATGCCGATTTTCCCGCGTAATTTGAAGATGGTGCGTAATTATTTTCAGGTTGCGTTTTCCTGTATGGACACGAGTCGTGAGGAGAATCGCTTTGCTCCTTTGGATTATGCGGTGTCGCAGAAGATATTGCCGACGCTCAATGGGACGGGCGACAAGTACGGCGGTTTGGTCGATGCGTTATTGTCTCGTTGTTCCGGTAAGTTGCCGTTGTGTTCTCAGCATCTTTTACGGATACAGGAAGCCGCAGAAAATAATTTGGGTTTCTATCAGTTTTTTACGAAGTAATTCGAGTCGGGAACGTGTTTTTACGAATGCGTCTCTACGGACTTGCTTAACATTGGACTCCATTTATGACCGACATTACAAAACAGCGACGTGTTGTCCTCAAGGTTTCTGGGGAATGTTTTTGCCCTCCTAATGAGCGGGGCATCTCGATGGATTCCGTGATGCACCTTGCCGAACAAGTTGCAAAGTCCGCTAAGGAAGGTATTCAAATTGCTATCGTGATGGGTGGTGGGAACATTTTACGCGGCGGACAATTCAAAGCGGCGAATGCTGTCATTTCGGAATCGACTGCCCACTACATGGGTATGCTGGCAACCGTCATCAACGGATTGGCACTGCAAGATGCGATTGAACTGGCAGGACATCCGACACGTTTGATGACGGCTTTTGAAATGGGAGCGGTTGCCGAAATCTACTTTCGCCGTCGTGCGGTGAGACATTTAGAAAAGGGGCGTATCATTCTGTTGGCGGGGGGAACGGGCAGTCCTTTTGTAACAACCGACACCGCCGCTGCCCAGCGGGCGTTGGAGCTCGGTGCAGAAGTCTTGCTCAAAGCCACCAAAGTTGACGGAGTGTACAGCGATGACCCCGAAAAAAATCCGCATGCGGTGTTGTACTCCGAATTAACTTACGAATCGGTCCGGCAGCAACGGTTACGGATCATGGATCAGGAATCGATTGCCAAGTGCGGCGAACATGACATGCCGGTGATGATATTTAATTTCCGCACACCAGGTAACCTCGAACGCGCTCTGCGCGGTGAACGCATCGGTACGCTTATTGGAAATACGGTAATAACAAAGACGCAATCGTAATAAGAACACACAGAATTTTTCCGCAATCGTCCCAGAATAGGGTGCCAGCCCGCGATACTGCACCCGGGGAAAAATGGGACATTTTTTCTTTGTGAATCAGTGTGTCCCTTGTGCTCTTTGTGGTTAAAATAAAGGATCAACCACAGAGAACACAAGGAGCACAAAGAAGAATAACGTCCATTTTCACACCGTTGGCAGTATAGAAAGGAAAACGAAAACGGAATGGGTACAATCTCCCCCGTTACGAATACTGCTCTGTTGGTTCCGAGTCCCGCCTCTGCTTTTCGTTCTGCGCCGCTACGTAAATCATACGGAGTTCGTGCAGAACCTTTTCGAAAGTCTGTGTTTCGTCCGCTGTTTGATTGCCCGAAGTCTTTTCAGACAACAACGCAATCGTGTCAATAAAATGTTTGCCCTGGTGGAGTAGAATCCGTGTTTGTCCGTCAACCGGATTCGGGAAAATGCCAAGCGACACCATCGCTTGAGCTGCCAAGCCGGTGATCAGTGTTATCAAGGACGGTTCAGGAAGGGGAATGTCGTGTTCCATAGTTAGGAGTTAGGAGTTAACGGAACCGCAATCGTGGAGTTGCGTTTCACCGGGTTTTATGCCACGCGGTCAACTTGGCTGCCGCTGCTGGACGTGCCGCCTTTGGAACGCGGTTGATACGTCGTTTTGCCTCGTCCGCGAGTTGCCAAAAGCTCTAAAATCTGCGAAACGTGAATCTGCGACTTCCGCGTCATCGTCCAATTCGTGTAGGCAAGGAGATGAATCTGCTGCGTTCGATTCTTTGCTTCGATGAGTAATTTTTGCACGTCGAAATTATGGGAAAAAAAATGTTCACACAGTTGTTCAATCGAATCACTCCGAATGTTTTGCAACCGGGCTGAGGTCAGCAATTCCTCTCGGCGATTCAGAACCTGCTGCATCGTTTCAAGAGCTTCCTCTACATCTACAGAAACCGTTGCCGCTGTTTCTTTCGTAGGACGGACCAGAATCGTCTGTTGCTTGTGCAGCACAGTAAGCGTTTGCGTCTGGGCTTCAAGCAGTTGGTTCAGAAAGTCTAGTATTTCTGTTTTCATTTAGATTGTCGGTTTAATTCTCCGGTTTGTAAAAGTGTAACAATCAACAGAAATTGCGTCAAGCCTAAAATCATTGTTCGCAGAGATGCACTCGTAAGCCTAATGTTGTACAAAAGGGAAATAATGGCGGACTTCCATCATGCAAGATTGCAAATCTGTTACCGGACGCAATTTTGCGAGGACGCACTCACGCCGCAAACAAACTTTGGAATCGCGGGTCACGGAAGAGTTCGTCTTCTTTTGTCGGCGTCTCTTCCAACAGTTTTTCGACGAGCATATCGGACGAAAAACCGTCGCTCTCTGCCAGAAAACTCATCACAAGCCGATGCCGCAACACCGGCATTGCCAAGGCTTGAATGTCTTCGCAAATCACATGCGACCGACCATGAAGCAACGCTCTTGCCTTGCCTCCCAGCACCAAATACTGCACCGCTCGAGGTCCCGCTCCCCAAGCAACATACTGACGGACGATGTCAGGAATGCCCTTATCCTGGTCAACCCGCGTTTGCCGAACCAACGCCAGTGCATATCGGGTAACATGATCGCTCGTCGGAACTTGCCGAATAATTTTTTGCAGTTCAAGGATTTCCGCTGCCGTCAGAACGGATTGAATGTCGCTCTCTTCGAGCGACGTCGTTTTTCGGACGATTTCAAATTCTTCATCAAACGAAGGATATTTGACGAACACTTTGAACATGAACCGGTCCTGCTGCGCTTCCGGCAACGGATAGGTTCCTTCTTGTTCGATAGGGTTTTGCGTTGCCAAGACGAAAAACGGTTGCGGCAGGGAGTGCCGGTTGCGTCCGACGGTAACGCGGTGTTCCTGCATCGCTTCGAGTAGAGCGGACTGCGTTTTCGGGGGTGTCCGGTTGATTTCGTCGGCGAGAATGACATTGGCGAAGAGCGGACCTTCGAGAAAGCGGTAGTCCCGGCTGCCGGTGTCGCGGTTTTCTTCGATGATGTCGATACCGGTAATGTCGGCGGGCATCAAGTCCGGCGTGAATTGAATACGGCTGAACCGCAAATCCAGTGTCCTTGCAAGTGTACTAACCATAAGGGTTTTCGCCAAGCCGGGCACCCCTTCGAGAAGACAATGACCGCGGGAAAAAACGGAAATCAGTAATTCGTCGATGACTTCGGTTTGACCGACGATGACCTGCGATAATTGTTCTAAAATTTTTTGCCGGGCGGTTTGTAACTTGGAGACGACAGCAGTATCTGACATGGGTAAAGCAAGCGAATAACAAAAGCGGACAGCCGGTATTGTCTCAAATTGCGTCGGCTTTGTCAAGACGGCGAAAAACAGAACACAACTAGTGCTGTGTTTCTATTCAATGATGGGATATAGTGATTTCAGTTTTTCTCTTGCCTTTTCGACGTTGAAGTGCCATTGAATAACGATTCTAAATTCAAGCCCGCCACAAATTTGGGGATGAACGTCAGTTTGTCCAAGTATGGAAGTTATTTTTGTACCGCCTCGGCGTGCTTCGGTAACGAGTCGGGCGATGGATCGATAGACATCCCAGAGCAGACTCGAATCGGTCGGATAGTGAATGTTGCTTTCCGTAACTACACCGTCATTCCAAATCAACGTTCTTCGGCGTTTGTTTTGTATTCATCGGGCAGATAAAACGCTGGAGAATTTTCGATATGCCAACCTGCCGCAGTGAAATCAGACGATGCCGCAGGAAAAGAGCGCTTTCCGGCAATACGGACAAAAAACGTTTCCATTCCGCCTGACTCCGCCGGAAAAGTTACCGCGTAAACAGAGGCTACCGTGTCGTACTCCCTCGAAGAAATGACGCTCAATGTCTTGTAGTAAGAAACCTTCGCTTCACTGCCCAGAGCCATCAATACCCGAATTAGTTTATTCTCAACGTACATGTGTACCGAACGATGAGCGTACCTTTCTCCGTATTGCGCTTCCCACCATTCGTCCGCCGTTGCAGCTTGGGAGCGGTTCGGATAAAGAGCTTGATATTCTTTTGCCTTTGGAATATCCCCTTCTAAAACGGCAGCAAACCAAAGGCGGAAAAATTGGTCGGCTTCCTGACGTAATCCATAGTGATAGGCGGACCAGAACACTGCAATGGAAACCAGTGCAGCAACGGCGCTGCACAATCCCACGTAGGCGAACGTTGTCCCTGTTAGAATACCTTCGCCGTTGCGTATTGTCCAAAAGGCGAAGAGGCTGAGCAGGATCGCAATAACACCGAGGAAAAAGAACCAAGGGGAAAAATAAACGAGGAAGGTGCTTAACCCTAGTGCAGAAGAACCCAGAGCCGACACGCTCGGACGGGTGTAGGGAGTATCCCCTTCGGACGCATCATCCCATTTTTTTTCAAAAATTGAACTGCTAGTCATTTTTTTTTCAATCAATACCCGAAAAAGCTCTCGGCATTGTATTCTTTTTTGGTACGTCGTCAAGAGTATGGTCAGTTACAGTCTCACTCGCGACAGTCCGTTGACAGGTTTTACGTTAGTCACCGCTGTGTTTTCTCAAAGTCTTTTGTACTAAAGGGTTTAGAGATTTTTCATGAATTTTCACGGAAACGTTTACGGTAAATTTCGCACGCTCTAACGTCAAATGCCGTCAAGATTTAGCAAAAATCGACGAATTGAACCAAAACAAAAAGTGTCAGACGAAATCTGGGGATTTGCGTCATTCACTCTAAGAGCGCAGATTCTACCAAAATTGGAAATTGTGCAATGCCGTCGCTAATGCGTAAGGACTTTTAGACACCTATTTACCACCATGTTACCAGCAATAATTTCACAAGTCTCACAGGACGAAGTCGGGAACGTTGGAATAGCGATTCATTCGCAGTCCGGCGGAGTTCGTCGTGTGCCTTTGATGACGGCATCTCTGAATGTAGATGACGACGGAAATCTTGGAGTTTTTGCGGCGGACGGAATGCCCGGCACGGGCGGACTCTCCGAAGAACAAGTCCAAGCGTTAATCGACGTTGAAATCGAAAAATTGCTGACGACTGGCGGATTGACTGAAGCACAAATTCAAGCATTGAACACCGAACCCCTCGACCACAATACCATTAACCAAATCCTGCAAGAAACAGGATTCCCAACCCAAACTTTACCATGACTACAAAACTGAAACTAAACGGCGACGGCTTACTGCAAGTCTTACAGGGTTGGCGGGTAAAACTTTCTCTAAAATGCGGAGTTTAGTTAAACTAGGATGTTTCGTTGGTTCCTATCGTTTCGGAACGAAGTATGAATAGGTAATTTAGACAAACTTCGTCAGACATGAAAATTTCACCCGCCCGGGCTGTAATTCCTGCCAAACATAGAGAACAGGTCTAGTATATCCCCTGATCTACGAGAGTAACCAAACAGATCAACCTGCGGCATCAAACTCCTCCCATAAAGCATCCAAACCCGCTTCCACAGGCGTACCACCAAACGCAACCACACGGTAACGCAATCGCAACTCCTCTCCCTTCGGCAATACAAAAGGATTGTCTCCACGAGCCTGCAACCGATCCATCGGTGTCGGTGATATGTTACCATAGTCCCGCGTGAACCAAGGACAATCCCTAAACGCCGGATGAGGAGTCTTTGACGGA
>Ga0099364_10000481_pt2 | contig 27534 bp, 25 predicted proteins | sample TergutTh196P3_FD_73070 | JGI IMG/M metagenome (GOLD analysis project Ga0099364, IMG submission 73070) | Microcerotermes parvus P3 segment gut microbial communities from Pointe-Noire, Republic of the Congo - Th196 P3 | ecosystem: Host-associated > Arthropoda: Insects > Digestive system > Gut ... | reverse complement strand
AATATCGCTACAGCGACAATCCTTTTAAAGAATTTCATATATATCGGGAATTGATGGATCTGTTTATCGTTTTGGGAAACTATAATTTCGCGTTGAACAATGATGTGTCGTCCAAAAACAATCATCCAGAATGGTATTATGACAAGTTTCATTCAATAGCAAAATATATAGACGAGCATTACGCCGAAAAACTTTCACTTGAGGAGGTGGCTTCCTATGCCGGATTTAGCATGCATCACTTTTCGCGCATCTTCAAGGCATATTTCGGAGATTCTTTTTCCGAACATGTGATGAAGCAGCGAGTCATGCATGCCGTTGAGATATTGGAACACTCTAACACCTCACTGTTAGATACTGCTTTAGCATCAGGATTTTTCAGTTATTCCTCGTTTAACAGGGCATTTAAACAGGTTATGCACTGCTCACCGTCTAATTTCCGTAAGATGCGCAACAGCTCGCCGCTAAGTTAGGCAGCAGTAATGCTATGTGTGAAGGCCTTTTGATGGAGCTGATGACGGGAGTCGAACCCGTTAGGAAAGCCGCCGGGCGGCGATATTGCCGGAGTTGTCGTTGCGGCCGGAAGGTAACAGCATAATTTTTTATGCTAAGGGGTAAAAACATATAATATTGAAGGAGTGCAAAAATGGAGAGTGCTTTTAAAAATAGACTGGACGCTAAACAAATAAACAGCTTAACGCAACATGCATTTGGGCAACTGCCTGATGGATTTTATGAAAACACTATTGGCGAGTTTAGTGCGTTATATATGGTGAAATTAGAAAACAAAGAAATTGTTTTGAAAATAGCGCCAAAAGATAATATTCGCGTATTGAGATATGAGAAGAAAGCAATGCAAGCAGAAGTTGCTGCTTTAAAACTTTTAAAAGCAGCTAATCATGTCCCTGTTCCTGATGTGTTTTTTTACGATACCACGAAAACATTGTGTGAATCGGAATATTTTTTCATGGAAAAAATTAATGGCACAAATTTAAACTCTCTTTTACCGAAGATGGATGCCGAAGAAAAAAGTCGTTTTATGAATAAAATAGGACAAATGAATCGACAACTCAATGAAATAGACGGTGAACGCTTCGGTTATCCGGCACAATCTGATAATCAAACTGACAACTGGAAGTCTGCATTTTGGAAAATAATTTCTGATATATTGGACGATGGTAAAGATGCTGAAATTAAATTGCCAATTCCATATGATGAAATCGAAAATATCATTCATTCATTCATATTTGCATGTGATGATGTAAAAAATCCCAAACTAATTCATTGGGATTTATGGTCGGGCAATGTTTTGGTTCACAATGACAAAGTTACGGGCATAATTGATTTTGAAAGAGTTTTGTGGGCAGACCCTTTAATGGAATATTATTTTCGCAAACATGCTTTCAATGAAGATTTTTTCGCTGGATATGGCTTGGATATTTCTTCACTGGATAGAAATTCAAAAATTAGATTGGCTTTATATGATTTATATTTGGCTCTCATCTGGGTGATTGAATATCACTATAGGAATTATAATGACTTGGAAGGATATTCATGGAGGAAAGAACAGCTTGTTCAATCAATAAAATTTCTAAATTCGTTTTGATGATATACGCATTTACCCACATTTTTGACGCACACCCTAATCCGCATAATATCAGCAAGAAAAACAACGAAACAAGAACAAATCCAGTATAGGGGGGCTTATGATGGTTGAGAGAGTAAACACAACTGACATTCCAGAAATAACTGATTTTTCTTCGGCGCGGCCTAACCCTTACGCTGAAAAAATCAAAAAGCATGGCTATTCGGTAACGATACGTTATAGCCCTGCCGATGTAGAGCGAATGACACGGTCGGCTTTGGAAAAAGCAAAAAATCTTGATATTCTTGAATTGGATTCAGAGGAATTAAAGGCGCTCGAACGGTACAAGAAAGCAAATCAGCAATAAAACAAATCGGGGCAATACGTTTGCCCCGATTATCATTTTACAACTCCATACCCTCACTGAGGCTTCATATTCAGCGTAATACACATGAACATGAGGTTTATTGTGCTGCACATCGTCTCCGAAAAGCAGCTTGATTATAAGCTTGCTCTGAAACAATAAATGTTGTATTTGGCTTACTCAAATGCTGCATCAATCATGGCAAAGTAATGCTCATCCGGTATATAATCGGCAATACTGTTGCCGCTGCCGAGAGCATAACCTCCGCGCTTGGCAGAAAGCGCCAGCATCTTGCGAGCTCTTTCCCGGATTTCTTCTTCGCTTGAGCGAATCAAAAAGTCAACATCCAACCCGCCTAATACGGCTATTGAACCGTTGAGCCGTTCATATGCAGCCTCAACAGGAAGTATTGCATCTTCATAGGAATGCCTTGCATCAAATCCCATATCCAATATATCGTCTAAAATGGCTTCAAAATAGCCGCAAGAATGCAAAACAGCGTATTTACCGTGGGAATGCGCCAGCTTCACATAGGCACGCTGCCATGGGAAAAGATATTTCCGCATGGTATCTGCCGACAATAGCGTCTGGGTATTAAATCCCCAATCGTCACTGGAAACAATCGCCATTACACTTTCATGGGTCACACAACGCTTGAAATATTCAAGGTATCCCTTTCCAACTTTCTCAAACACATCCGCGACCAATTGTTCATCATCATAGAGCAGAAAACAAAGATTTTCGTAACCTAACAGCTTTATTACCGTTTCCAATAGACCGTCGGCACTCCAAATCATAAGCTTCATGCCGTCCGGCAATGCCTCCGCGGCCTTATTTAATAACGAGTAATCACTTTGATCCGGGTCGGGCCATGCATAACTGTCAAAAGACGCACGGTCAAAGATAGGGAAGCCTTCGTTGAGCGACACAGTTTGCGCGTGCTGAATGCGGTTGGTGTGATAGGCAAACTCTGATCCGAACAAAATAGTATAGTCATAACCCAAAAGATCATTGGCGCGTATAGCGGCGGTAGCGTGATTTGCCATATTTCCGGGCGGCGTATTCACCCCGGAAACAGATTGAATCAGCCGGTCATTCAAAAACAATTCAAATAGCGTCGGGCGACTGGGGCACCCGCCTTCAAGAACGGATGCAATATTCCTCCAATCAGGCAGACGATTCTCGGGGCGATGTCTCATAAGCCGCTCCTTACTTTATTATTTTTCTAAAAGGTCTGTAATATTTGCCGCAGCGTCCCGGTCAAGGACTACCGTTGCGCCGGGAATCTGTTTTATAACCGTGGCAGGAATATTAGGCGTAGGTTCACTGCGATACAGCTTTTCAACGATATCTGCCTTCTGTGCGGTACCAATTTGCAGCACAACATTTTTGCTTTCCGTGAAATGGCGGATGCCAAGCGTAATACCGCGCGTCAATGCGGTTTGTTTTGAGAAATATTTTTGTCCTACCTGCATGGTAACCGGATCCAGTTCCGCAACCTTGGTATAGCCGTTAAAATCCGAACCCGGCTCGTTAAGACCCAAATGACCGTTCATACCCGCGCCTAAAAGCACAAAATCAATTCCTCCATGATCAAATATCACCTGATCTATACGGCTGCATTCTTTTTGCAGATCATCGGCATGAACATCAAATAGAGTAATGTTTTCCCGCGGTATTTTGAGCGGTCCGTAAAAATTTTTAAACATAAAAGAAATGCAGTTTTCCGATTCATCTTTCAAATCCAGCCACTCATCCAGCGCGACGAATTTGGCTTTTGAAAAGTCGATTTCACCGCGGTCCGCCATATCCTTCAGGCAGCGATAAGCTTCGATGGCCGTATTTCCTGCGGCAAGACTCAGCAGCGCATCCGGCCGCGCCTTCACGGCAGACGCCATCAATTTAGCGCTTTCCAGAGACATTGCGGCGAAATCTTCGCAAACAATTGTTTTGGGAATCATTTTCGTAATCATAATTTTATCCTTTCACTGCACCGGCGGTAAAGCTTTTTTGCACATTGTTGCTTAAAAATATATACACCAGCAGGGTAGGGATAGTCGCGACGACAAGGCCTGCGCCAATTAGCCCCCACTTAGTTGAATATTTGCCAACCATATCCAAAACGCCAACAGTGATGGTTTTGTAATTGTCATTGCTCACAAAGGTGACGGCCAACATCATTTCATTCCAGCTGTTTAAAAACGTAAGGATAGCCACAGTAGCCATGATTGGGCGTAACAAAGGCAAAATGATACGGAAGAATATCATATATATGCCGGCGCCGTCAATGAAGGCGGCTTCCTCCATCTCCTTAGGCAGGCCTTCCAGCGAGCCTACCATGACGAGAATTGCCATAGGCATGGCAAAAGCCGTATAGGGAAGCACCAATGACCAATAAGTATTATGGAGCGGTTTGAGATTGACAAAAAGCGGCAGCAGTACCGCATGCATTGATAGCATCAGGCCTATGAGGAAAATAAAATAGACAATCTTGCTCATCATCCATTTTAGCCGGACAATGGCGTAGGTTGCCATTGCGGACAAAAAGACGGTGAACATGATTGTAAGGGCGGTGATAATCAGGCTGTTGAGAAGATAAAAGCCGATTCGCGACTGCGAAAGGACACTTGTGTAGTTATCCCATTGCCAGACTTGCGGAAGTCCGAGGGTGTTTCCTCCAAAAATTTCTTTGTTGTCCTTGAGTGAAAAAGTGAGCATCCAGTACAAGGGAAACAATTGCACGGCGGCTACCATCAGCAGTAAAAAATTCGAGCTGAGCTTGGTCAGTGTTTTTCTCATGCTATCCCGCCTTTCCGTCAGTCTTGCAGTTTTTTGAAGATTTTTTCCACGACCAATGTAAGCACCAAACATTCCACGATTATAAAGATGGCGATTGCGCTGGCATATCCGTATCGATTTTTAACAAAAATCTCATTATACATCAGTGTAGTCGGAACCTCGGTGGCGTGGAGCGGGCCTCCCCGCGTCAATACATATACGAGGTCGAACGCTTTCAGCGAGCCGACAACGGCAAAGATGACGCTAGCCTTAATCATAGGCAGGATTTGGGGAATTGTGATATTAAAAGCGATCTGCCTGCCTGTAGCTCCATCCACCCTTGCGGCGTCGAAGATTTCCGGGGATATGGATTTGGCCGCCGAATAGTACAGAAGCATGTGGTACCCGATATATTGCCAAATAATAGGCAGCAGCAGCGCCCCCATAGCCACATCGGCGTTAGCCAGCCATTCGTTCCTGAACTGCCCCAGCCCGATTGCATCCAAAACATTGTTCAGCATGCCGTAGCTCGGATGGTAAACCTTCATAAACAGCTGGGCGATGATTGTGGAGGAGATGATAACAGGGATAAAGTAGATTGTGCGATACGCGCCCTCACCTTTCACCCCGGAATGCAGTATCAGCGCCAACAACATAGCGAGCGGCAATTGGATAAACACGGAAGCCCCCGCAATAATCAGCGAGTTGAGCACCGATTTGAGAAATAACTTGTCTGTTATCATTTCCAAATAATTTCTGGAGCCAAAAAAGACAGAAGCGGTCATGCCGTCCCATTTCAATAAACTGTAATATGCCGATTGCAGAATAGGTACCAATGCGATAAAGGCAAACCACAGCAGAGCCGGCAAAACAAAGAAACAAATCGCTTTTTTATCACGTAAAGCTTTTTCCATGGTTTGCCTCCCTTTCCGTTTGCAGCCGGTCAACCGGTGAAGAATTGACCGGCTGGACATAGCCGCAAAAGATTATTCTTGTGATTTTTGCGCTTTGTTGGCTTCTTCCATTTGTTGTGCGAACTCTTCGGGCGTTACCGTGCCGCCAATAAGAGCTTGAAGCAGATTATAGTGCGCATCAATAGCGGCACCCTCTAGGAATGTATCCCACGCCAACACAAAACCGGAGGCGTCATTGATAATTTTTTTGATTTCAATGAGGGTGGGGCTTACTTCGGATTCATCTACGTCCATTTTCCATGCGGGCAGACCGTCTCCGATAATATAGCATTTCTGGCTCATATATTCCGTGAGCGCAATCGCAAGCTTTACCGCTTCGTCGGGGTGCTTGGTGTTGGAGTTAACCATAAAGCCTTCCGCCACTCCTCCAAGATGCGTGGTGGCGTCCCCTTTGCCTCCCGAAACCGTGGGCATGGGCATTACTTTAATAAGGCCCTTCACATCGTTGTCATCAGAATCTACATCTCCGGATGTCCAGTTTCCGCTGTAATACATCGGAACCAATCCCATAAAGAATTCCATTTGCGCTTCATCATAGGTGACGCCCAAGGTGCCATCCATAAACGCGCCCGCGTCAGACAGCTCCTTCATCAACCGCGCGGATTCGACGATCTCGGGCGTATCCAGACTAGCCAAGCCCTGAAGCGCGTCGTTACAATATTGAACACCGGCAGTGCGCAAGGCGATGGCGTTGTGATACATACCTATATGCCATGCATCTTTTCCGCCCATCGCCATTGGTGTCAGCCCTTCGGAACGGAATGTCTTAACGGCGGTTAAAAGCTGATCCCATGTTTCGGGATATTCCACGTTATACTTCTCAAACAACTCGGTATTGCAAAACATAACACCGGCCCAGTTCTTGCAAGGAATTCCGTATGCTTTGCCGTCAAACATAAAATAATCCATAACGCCGTCCAACATGCGGTCATATGTCTTATCTTCGGCAAAATAATCGTCTAATGGCAGCACGGCTCCGGCGTCAATAAATTGTCGAGAATAACCAGGAGCCCATGTGTAAAATATATCGCCTTGGCTTCCTGTTGCTGCGGCAACTTTAAGCTTGCGCTGTTGGTACTCATCTTGCTGGGTGGCGTCTAAATTGATTTTTACATGCGGGTTTTCTTTCTGATACTGCTCCGCAAAACCGGTGATTATCTTATTTGTTTCATTGGTGGAATCGGGCCAGATATGCCATATGGATAACTCAATGTTTTCGTTCGCGGCCTGCTGTGCCGGGGCGGCCCCATTTGCGTTTGTGTTTGTGCCCGAGGATGTGCCGCAGGCGCATAACGACAGCAGTAATGTGGCTGCAGCCAGTAGACTTACAATGCTTTTACAATTAATTTTCATGATCTACACCTCTTTAAATGAATATTTATTTCTCACGGACAAAAAAGTCCGCATTCGACGTAACAGTCTGCATCACATGTGCAGGAATTTCATTCCACACCGTATCGAGCCCCATCAGATACGCGCCAACGACCGGTTCATATACGGCGTCAATGATGACCGCGTTGACCGCGCGGCGGTGGATACCGAGGCTAACCCCCTCCCGCAGTGAAGGCACCTTGCATTTGAAAATGCTGCCGGACAGCACTACCTGTATAGGTTGCTCCAATATTCCGAGCTGTTTCAAACCGGCAACAACATATTGCGCAATCCCCGTACCATAGTCAGCCCAAATATCCAAGGCAACCGCATCATTTTTCATCGCCGCTTGCTCGAGCAAAATCGGAAGGGAAAGGTATTCTTTCGATGAAATCCCTCTCGTTACTTGTCGGCGCAGCAACGCATCAACGTCCGGAACCATAAAATATTCCAGTAACATTCCGGTCAGCATGGTTTGTGGGGCAAGCCCTATTTGCGCGTCCACAACAGCTTTTACAACCTGTTTTCCGAGAGACGAGCCTCCTTGGTATGTATCGTCGATATAAAATCCGTAAACGAGTTCGAGATTCCCATCCTTTTTTACCGCGCAATTAAGTCCGCTGCCCGCGCACAGGATAGCACCTTGACCGGAATTTATTTCCGCCCTTAATGCAATGATGCAATCGTTGACAACAATGATGTTTTCAGTGTTAAACAGCCGATGCAAGGCTTCCTTCATGATTCCCGGCTCATCCGGCCAGTCAATGCCGGTCATTCCCGCTACAACTACATCTATTTGATCCATTTTCAGATTTCCTTGCCGCATAGCCGACTCAGCAGCCTGCCGCACGGCATCCACAGCGGAACGCAGCCCTGTATCGGAATGGATGGCGCCATTGCTTTTGCCGAACCCTATGATTTTTCCATCGGCATCCCCGATCAGCACATGGGTTTTACTGAACCCCTGGTCAATCCCCAATATGTATCCCAACTTGTTGTCCCCCTAAAAAGAAAACTGCGGCAGATATTCCTTATTTGCTTCAAGCAATTCCGGCACCAATTTTTCCACCAGCTCGTATTCATGAACCAGTGGATGCGCCAGCAACGCAAGCTTCATCTTTCTTATATCGCCCTCAACTGCCGCCTCAACTGCCAGCTGCTCGTAATTTTTGACGGCGGCGATAAGTCCCCAGCACATCTCGGGAACTTTTGCGACCCGAATCGGCGAGACTCCGCGCCGATTAACAAGACAGCCTATTTCTACAACGGCGTTGTCGGGCAAAAAGCTGATAGCCCCATTGTTTGGAACATTTACAACCATTTCCGTATCAATGTTGTTATATACCGCACCCACGAACCCTATTGCGACTTCGGAATACCCGCCTCCGCCGCGCTTTGTAAGAGCCGCAGGCTTGTCGCTGCTATTCGTATCGGCATATGCGTCATAAATTTCTTTCTCCAGCGCCATTACCTCTTCCCCGCGTGTAAGCGGAGAATCCAGCACCTTTTGGATTTTTTCGGATGTCTGGTAATACCATTGCAAGTAAGGACTTGGCAACACGCCCAATAAACTTATTAATTTTGGATTAAGGGAATTGTTGCAGGCAGCAATTTTGTTAAACTCATCCTGCGTAACGGGTCGTCCGTCAATCGTGATGTTATCAATAAAGTTCATATGGTTAAGCCCTGCGTAATCGTATTGAACACGATTGTACGCTATGTTCATGGACTCTTTTGCCCACATTTTCGGGAAGATGCCACCTGAACAGAAGCCTGCAATTCTCGCTTTTGTGTAACGTGTCACAGCTTCCGTAACCAAACCGGTTGGATTCGTATAATTAACAATCCATGCGTCGGGGCAAAGCGCCTCTATACGTCTTGCAATTTGCAGCATGACAGGAATTGTGCGCATAGCTTTCATCATACCGCCGGCTCCGGTGGTTTCCTGCCCTACAAGACGGTATTTCAGCGGGATTTTTTCATCCAACACGCGTTGCTTGTTGCCGCCTACCCGAATTTGTGTATCCACAAAATCAGCGCCGTATAGCGCCGTATCGAGATTCGTGGTCGAGCTGATATCCAAGCGCAGCCCCCTCTTTTTCGCAAACCTTTGACAGAAAGCGGTCATTATCTCCAACCTGCGCGCATCAATGTCATACAGCATTACTTCTTTTACAGGAAGCTGCGCTTGATTAACGGCTATCTCGTCGAGCAGTTCCGGGGTATACGAGCTTCCGGCCCCTAAAATAGAAAGCTTAATTTTTTCCATATCTGAACCTCCTTGTTGTGTAACGTTACACATTTATCCCATAAAAAAACAGGCGCATTAACGCTGCTTGTTTTTTATAACGGTTGTATTTCGTACAATCAAGCTGGGATAAAAGATTCGTTTCTGTTTTTGGCTGACTGCGCCGTCTATTTCTGCCAGCAGCATATCGACGGCGGACATACCCATATCATATAACGGCTGGCTTATGGTAGTTAAAGGCGTAATCGCATAATCGAAATTCGGGGGAGGCCTGTCATCGTCGAAACCGACAGCCATAACGTCGCCGGGAATACGATAACCATTTTCCTCTAATGCTTTCATGCCGCCAAATGCCGTAACGTCAGATCCAAAATAAAATGCATCAGGCATCGCGTCGCCGTCGCAATCGCTTAAAAAAGCAGAAATTGCATCATATCCTGATTGAGTTGAAAAGTCCGCTTCCAACACCATTGCTTCGCTAAGAGGAATGCCTTTTTTTTGCAGCGCCTTTAAATACCCGTCACGTCTGTCAAGTGACGCCTTAACTTTAAGGTCACCCGTAACATGGCATATTCGTCGGCAGCCACATTCATATAGATGGTCAATCGCCAGTTTTGAACCGTACGCATTGTCCACAACTATGTTGTTTATATCCATCTCTTCGCTGTAGTTCTCAATTACTACGAACGGGAATTTGGACCAGCATAATTGTTCAATTACTTCAATATCATTAAGGTTGCTGCCGTAGAGGAGAACGCCGTCAACCCTGCCTTGTGAAAAAAAACGAATATAACGGTTCTTTTGGTTATAGTCGTTGTGGCCGCTGCAAAAAATCACATCATAGCTGGATTTCGCAATTTGATCCTCAATTCCTCTGATCAATTGAAAAAAGTACGGCTCACATAAGGTATCCAATACGACTCCAATTGTCTGGGTTTTTTGAAGAACCAACGATCTGGCCAAAGCATTCGGAGTATAGCTAAATTCTTTCATTGCGGCAAGAATCCTCTTTCGGGATTCCTTGCCTACACCTGTTTGATTATTAATTACGCGGGATACGAGGGTTTTCGATACCCCGGCTCTTTTAGCGACATCAGTTAAACTAGCCATAATGCCTCCATGTGGAACGATAAACATATATTATCTTAACTACCGCCACTTGTCAATGCGTCTGTTGCAGATTTATGGAATATGACGATTTTCATGAATGAAAAATGTAAAAATAGACTGCTTTATACTTAATACGCCCTTTTTCCGAATATCTTCGGCAGTGTTTCAGTGGATATTTTGGCTGTTCCCATCCGTCATTGCCGCTTATGAAACGCGTTTTGACAAGGTCAAAATATAAATTGTGATTCCGCACTACTTTTTCGCTTCACATTCTTCGCGGATGATTTCGACATACCGCGCTACTTTTCCAGAATCTTTATGGACGGTGTATACGTCGCGCTGAGAAAATTCGAGCGTCAATCCGGCAGCGAATTCCACGGTTTTCCGAATGTACGCCCTTAACGCGTCTTCGTCCAGAATCCGGTCTACGCCCAAATAATTTGGACTGGGTTTGCGCAGGTAAACAACCTTACGGCCTTGCAGCGCCTGACCGATAAACGCTTCGTCACACCAAGGCGATACTGAAATTTTTCGCAGATTATCAAACCGCGATATATCCTCCCAGAAAGTATGCACGGCTTCGCAGCAACCGTACGACAACAAGCCGAAACGCTCAGATATGCGTTTGTAATACGGATAAACAAACTCATGGTACATAGCCGGGGATATGCCTTGAGCCTCCTGCGCGTCCATATAACCCCAAATCTGCGACATTTTCAATTCTTCCCCTTCCGACGGCAAGTCGGAGGTGAAGCACATGCTACCCTGACAAAGATGAACATCCCTGTTTGTAGGGCGTAAAAGCCCCTTGTTTTCCACTCGTTCCATCAATTCAATATGGTCGTCCGCCAGCATCCCGCACATTTGATGAAACAACTCAGGCTCATCGGACATAGCGATGAACATGTCCTCCGTGCTCATGATGTGCACGATATCTTGCAGAAAGCTGATATACCATGCCGCGCCGGTTTTCTTCACAGGAAGAATGTCGCCGAGTATATCCTGAACCAGCTCCGCGTCCTCACCTCCTGCGTGGGAGAACTTTTGATACGTCGATTTTTTGAGCAGATGGAAATCATCCGCCAAGTCATGTAACTGCGAGATATAGTGATACCCCAGCCCGCCTGTTTCCTGACACTTTACCTGCAAGCCGAAAGGGGTCATCCGATAGCCTTTCTCGTATGGTATATAGCCGCGGACAATGGTATCGTCCTTAAAATATTCAAAATTGAGGGTGTTGCCCAAGAGCATCCGCTCAAGCGCCCGGGCTTGTTCCGATTCGCAGCGGAGCCGCGGCTCAATAAGCTCTTCTGAAAAAGTACCGTGCTCGACCGTGACCATCGGACGGCTACTACCATCCGCTCGGCCATGTGCTTCCCAATCTATATAGAGTTGTTTGTTGCGCTCACTTTCAGACAGTTCGAGCTGCTTTTTCGCTAATTTCCGCAGACGTAGGCGTTCTTTTTCGCTCACGGGATGATTCCTCCTAATGGGTTTCCGTTTTATTCACTTTACGCAATCCCTAAAAGGCACAATCGAGCGCCGCTTTGATCATCGTAAAATATTTGTCTTGCGGAATATATTCGGGCACGCTGTTTCCGGTGCCCAACGCCCAGCCGCCGCATTGCGCGGTTCGTTCCAGCATGGCGCGGCAACGAGCCGTGATTTCATCGGACGTTCGACGGATAAGATAATCTACATCAATACCGCCGAGTATCGCTATGCGGTCGCGCCATTGCTCATATGCGTCCTCAACGGGTAAAATGGCGTCCTCATAGGAATGCTTGCCGTCGTAGCCCATTTCGACGATATCGTCTATGACTGCCTCAAGATTGCCGCAGGAATGCAGGACAACTGGCAGCTTGTGAGAATGCGACATATCCACGATTTTTTTATGCCACGGGAACACATATTCCCGCATATGTTTTGGCGACAGTAAGGTTTGCATATTAAATCCCCAGTCGTCGTTTACCATAATAAGTCCTACGCTGTCAAATTCTGCAGCGATCTTGTAATATTGAAGCAATCGGGAGCCGATGTTATCAAATATTTCGCGAACCAAATCGGCGTCCTCGTAAAGCATAAAGCAAAGATTGTCATAACCCACAAGGTCTATGACGTTTTCGAGCACTCCGCTCGGCCCCATGACCATGAGCTTCATGTTGCCGGGGAGGTAATCTTTTACGGCTTCAAGCGCGGAAAAATCGCATTTCTCCACATCCGGCCAATGAAATGACTCAAAGCTCGCCTCATCTGTAATAAAGGCGCTGTCGTTGAGCGACCGTGTGTCCTTTTGTATGAATTTCCCTGGGTTAAAGTCCAGTTCGCAAGCGTTAGTTGTGGTATAGTCGTAACCTGCTGCGGCAAAAGCGTCTATCCTAAACCTAAGATACTCTAATGTATCGGGCTCCGGCCTTTTTTGACCTGTTAAGACCTCGTACAGAGGATCGTTCATAAAGAGCTCAAAGAGCGTCGGGCGGGATGGCGCTTCACGCCGGAGCACCGCATACAGGTTCTCAATGTCGGGCGTTCTGTTGTGTAGTTTCATATTTACCTCCGTCTACTTGCTAATATTCGCTTCCGTACAATATCGGCTTTCTTCGCGCCAACTGCCATAATGAACATGACCTTTGCTGACAGCAATGCCTGTAATCCTATGGTAACGCCGTGGGGTTCCCAAGCTTTATACCCAACCAGTCACCTCATTGAGAATATTAATAGCACTTTGTTTATCCTGAACTCCAAGAGGCATATATATATTTCTACATCCAACGGCTTCAACAATAATTTTTAGGTCGTAGAAATCGCCATATGTAAGGAACAAACTCTTATTTTTGCTTTTTATCTTTTGATATACCTCTATCCAATGGGAAGCAGATGGTTCACTCGCACCAGCCACCCATTGAACAGCGTTTAGCCCATCAATTTCCAGTATATCATCTAAATGCGACAGTTGTCCCACGCCATCAAGATGGTAGATATTATGATCAATTTTTCTAAAAGCATAACGCAAATCACCAAGAACAAACTTTCGGAACATATCTGTACTTATCATATAGGTAATATCGCTTTGTGAAATATATAATGGTTTTTCACTATACACCTGAGACCAATCAGTATAACCATTGGTATGTTCTCCCAGTATTTCCATAAGGTCATGGTAAGCGGCAAACCATGCTTTTTGAATTTCTGCACAGAGGCGTTTAATTTCATCAGGCTCATCATATAGGTACATTAGAAGGTCCTCAGCACCACAAAAGACTGCAGCAATATCCAATATACCACCCAAGTCGGGCATGCCCATAATTACATTGCCATTCCATTTTTTGTTGCCTGCATGGTATATATCTTTAATTCTTGTAATCCATTTATTATTTGGATTATATTCTATGTGCATAGTCTCAATTGATAATTTATTTGTATTGTTAAACCATACGTTACCGGAAGTATTATCCAACTCTGCACCGCAAAACGCAGCGACAACGCCCGGACCAAAGCTTTCAAAATTGATAAGGGGAAACGCGCCGCCATAATACTCCTCGCCGGATAATGAATAATCCAGCGCCTCAATAATTTCGGTTGCGCTCCATGAGAAATCTGTACAGGTTTTTTGCGAGAGTATTGGCGCTTTCGGTTTAGACCCCGAATAATCCTTACGGACAATCATAGGCAGAATTGGCGATTCCAGTTTATTGTTCCACCATTTTCCATATGTCTCCTTAATTTGCATCCAATTATCAACGTTAAAATTAACCATAGATGTATTTCTTATCCTTTCCGCTAACAAAATTAAAAATATTGGGCAAAACGATTTGCTCGTATTAATTGCCATTTGGGTTTTACGACTATTTTATAGATCCCGCAATACCTTCCACGAAATATTTTTGAAGGAAGAAAAATATTATTATGGTAGGAATCGTAGCAATCAGTGCTGCAAGCATAACAACGCCATGGTCAGTTACATTACCCGCGATAGTACGAGCGATAAGCATAGGCATCGTAAAAGCTGACGGGTCTCCTCTAAAAACGATTGAAGGCCAAAGATAGCTATTCCAAGCACTCATAAAAGTGATTACGGTGGCAGCTGCAAATGTAGATTTCATTGTTGGCATGAATATGCGAAAAAAGATACTAATCTCATTTAATCCGTCTATTCGCGCTGAATCAATCATTTCATACGGAAAGGAGCGTGTGCTTTGACGAAAAAGCAATATTAAAAATGCTGTTGATAAAGAAGGCAATATGAAGCCGATTGTCGTATTAAGCAGCCCCATATTAGCCGTTAGCTGAAACAACGGAATCATTACAGCGGCAAACGGTATCATCATCGAAAGCAATAGGATGCTCATCAGTTTATCCTTGGCTTTACTGTGGAAAGCTTCAAAGCCATAGCCAGCCATTGCGCATATTATAACTGAAGCGACAGTGAGCACAACGGCATTTAACGTCGAGTTCATAAGTGCTGTGCTTAAGTTATATAGCTCAAGCAAATGATAAAAGTTCTGAAATAAATGTGTACCCGCCAACAAAGAGCCTTTTATGATATCCGAGCTTGAGTTGGTAGCTGAAACAACAGTCCAATACAAAGGGAACACAGATAAGAAAGACGCAACAGAGAGAAAAGCATACATGAAAAACCTTGAAATAATTCGCTTTATCATCGCTTATCGCCTACCTTGATTTGAATAAGGGCAAGCACTGCCACAAATATAAAGATAGCAAAAGACATTGCCGACGCGTAACTGAGATTCGGAGAGTGCACAAATGCGGTTTGATAAATATAGTGTGACATTGTCATCGTGGACATACCGGGCCTGCCGCCCGTGAGATTCATTGACTCGTCGAATAGCTGTAATGTACCATTAGTGGACATGATTGCCGTCAATAGAATTATGGGGCTAAGCAGTGGTATGGTGATTTTCCAAAACTGTTGAAAAATGCCGGCGCCATCTATTTTCGCGGCTTCGTAAATGGAGCGGTCGATGTTTTGCAGTCCCGCTAAGTATAATACCGTGGCGAAACCTGTCCACCGCCACAGGAGACCGATGATGATAACAAGCCTGGCTGACCACACAGAATTCAACCAATTATGTCCGGTTTCAAAAACCCCTATACCGATAAGCACTGAATTGATTAACCCATCGTGTGCAAACATTTGACGAAAAATAAGCGCATATGCCACAAGACCAACAGCGCAGGGAAGAAAAATGGCCGTGCGAAAAATGGCCTTGCCTTTTAGTGACGGTTGATTTAACATTGAAGCAAGAATAAGCGCAAGCACAAGCATAATCGGCACTTGAACGATTAGATATAGAAACGTGGTGGAGACTGTCTGACGGAATTGCGGGTCTTCAAAGAGCCGTGCAAAGTTTCGGTATATTGGATTTGAAAGAGTCATATTTGCCCCGGCGCCTGTATGCAATGCAATTATAAAACCTCTCACCATTGGATAAAAATTCAGCCATATAATCAGACACGCTGCTACAGACAAAAACGCCCATCCAGATAAGCTTCGTTTTCGTTCTAAGCTCAGAAATGGCTTTCGTGTTGCGTGTGAATTAGGTATATGCATAACGTTTCCCCCTCTATTTATCAATGATGGTAAGTTACAATGGGTAACTTACCATCATTATCACATATACACAAATCAGGTTCGGCTTATCGAAAACAACGAATTATCTCCCCATTTGAAATATAACTGTGTCTTCAGCTTCTTGAAGCGCTACGGTTATGTCGGCGCCTCCCAATATATTCACTACAGCATTCGTCACGGCTACGCTAACTTCAGACCAAAATTCTCCGGTAATGATAGCAGGGATATGCTCTGTGTATCCGACAATGTCAGTAAAGATTGCCTGACCTCCAAAGAAAGGCTGCGGTTCCATATAGATGTTACTTGTTCCTGCAGGAAGCCAAGTGGGTAAAGCACCGGAAGATTCTAATATGTTTTCATAGAATTCCACGCTTCCGGCAAAAGTATGCTTAAGGAAGTCAATTGCTAGGGCTGCATTTTCAGAATTACTGCTGATAGCCCAGCTTGAACCTCCAAAATTTGAATAATTAGTGCCCCCAGGTATATCTAATCTGGGCATATTCGTCACAGCCCAGTTACCGGATTGATCTTGAGCAGTTTGCATCGATCCAATAATCCAACAACCGGAAATTGTTCCTGTGACTGCGCCGCTTATAAATGATGTAGTGTATTCATCCCAATTGTTGACCTGAAGCAACACGCCGGTATTAATAAGCTCAAGATAAGTATTAATAGCATCATGAAGCGTGGAGTTGTTTGCGATATTAGGTGTGCCGTCAGCATGAAACAAACTTGCACCGGCGGATTGAAGCATAAACGAAATAAAGTCTCCGCCCGAACTGGTGCTAATCATGGGTCTGCCGGTTTTTTCCAGTACAACTTTTCCGAGTTCTATAAACTGTCCCCAAGTGATGTCGGTAAAATCATCTACTGTAAAACCTGCTTCCGTTAGATAGTCGGTGCGTACGGCGAATATGGTAGTTCCCGCACCAAAAGACACACCGTAATTTCTTCCGTCGACAACAGAATTTGCAACTGCTGAAGAAGCAAATTCGTGGAAAGGGATACCGCTATCGGTGATGTCAAAGAACATCTCCGGAAATTGGATAACATTCTTTTGGAATGCGTAATCCGGCAAAAGGAATATATCCGGAAGATTATTAAGCGTGCCGGAAGCTGCGGTGGTGATAAGTGTAGTTTGAATTTCGTCCATTGGCATATCAACGACTTCAATATCAAAATTGGGGTTTATTTCTCTATAGATTTTTGCGGCTTCGTCCATGGCAAAGATATTATACGTAGGGTCCCAACACCAAACAACAATGGTGCCGCTAAGTTCTGCGCCATCGGAATCAGGCGGGGGAGTTACTGTATTGTCCGCACTTATGTCCGCACTGCCCACATTTGTGCTACCGCTGCCGCCGTTCCCGCAGGCTGTGATTGTGAAAAGCATGAGAATAGATAAAGTGATTGCCAGTATTTTTTTCATTTGAAATACCCTTTCTATTTTTCTTGATCCTATGAGGATAATATTCAATATAATCTTGTAACAATTTAAAAAATAGTATATAATGAACATATACTAGCATTATTGTTCGTTTTTCACTAAATAATCTGTAATTATATATTTGGAGGCCAATCAAAATGAGCATACTCTGGAATCAACCCAAAATGGTTAGTCTTTTAAAAGACTTTTATACTATTGTGCCGATACGCATAGCATTATTCGATACAAAGCAAAAAAATTTGTATTCATATCCGAATCGGCATGCAACCTTTTGCGAACTTATGAATGCGACAAAGGAAGGCAGCAATAATTGCATAAAGAGTAACAATGATGCATTTCTGAATGCCAAACGCAATAAAGAACCATATTTTTACCAATGCCATGCCGGTCTAACGGAGATGCTTATACCAATCGGGAACTTAGCTGAAGAATCTATAGGCTATATAATGCTTGGCCAGTTTAAACTGAAAGATCTTAACGAAAGAAAATGGGAGGATATTTACCACAATGTACAATCAATACCATTGGACTTTACAAAGCTGGAAATTGCTTATGGCGAACTTTCGGTAATAGGTATTGAACAGTTAAAGGCCAGCGCACATATATTACAAGCCTTAGCCAATTATATATGGCTAAACAATTATGTTCGCAACCAAAGTGATCCGCTATCAAAGCGTATTGAAGAATATATGCTGGAAAATTTAAGTCTGCCATTATCTCTTTCCTCCCTAGCAAGTAAATTTGAAATCGGGAAGACAAGCTTATGTTCAACCATAAAATTGGACTACAATATGACCGTTACAGAACTACTCCTAAAGCATCGTATGGATAGAGCGAAGCAACTTCTAAGAGAGAGTAATCTGCGGGTTTCAGAAATTGCTATCATGGTTGGATTGCCTGATTACAATTATTTTAGCAGAGTATTTAAGAAGGAAATCGGAGTTTCACCGACTATATTTCGAAGACTTTGTGCAAATGAACCTTTACTTGCTATGGCTCACAAAGCTTAGAGTTCCCTCAGAAACTCCTCACGAGCAACTCAAAATAAGCCTGTTCCAAGCAGTGAGGATACCAGCATGGTGTTACAGGCGATTCAAAGCAACCCTGAATTGTCCCGGCAAATCTTGCAGTTATTGCTCTCCGGTGCGGTTGGCGCACCTAAAGCATAGCCATGCGAAACATTTTGGTTGTTAGCTGGATTGTTAGCAACGAGAAAAGATCGAAGCATAAAGATACAAAGAGGTTGTAACTATATGCAAACTGCAAAAATGCCCCGGTTAGCTGAAAAGAGCAAAATATTAGCGGCCTCCCGCCTCGCAAAAGCCGGGAAACCGCTGCATTAAAGGGAGCTTTGGAGCTGATGACGGGAGTCGAACCCGTTACCTCATCCTTACCAAGGATGTGCTCTCAAGCCCTAAAAAACCCGCGAAAGCCCTTGTGGAAAGGGATTTGTGAAATCTCGATTTGGAATTAGTGTAGCAATTTGTAGCAATTATCAATTTTTCACATCTCCCTGCTCGAAGTTCATTTGCATTTTTTTGGCACCGCGTCTGTTATTTGCTATCGGTTAAGGTATATTCATTGTCCTCTTTGCCGGTGCCGCGCTTCGTAATTAAACCTTCATTCACCATTTCGCGGATGATGGTGTACGCCCGTGTCTGTTTCACGGAAAGTACCTCTTGGACAATCTCATTGGTAATAAAAGGGTTGTTTTTCAGATGCTCCAGAACAGCCTTATGCTGCGGCTTAGTCTGGTGAACCGCACGAAGCGGGCGGGCGTAGTTCATGTTTGGCAGCGTCAAGGAAAACGCGCCGTTTGTCGCGGTGATTTCCGGTTTTACCTCGAAATCCTCGTAATACTGCATGATGAGCCGCAAGCCCGTGCCATACGCTTCTATATGTTTCAAACGGTAAAAGACATTCGCCAGCTTTTCGTTGCGCGGTTGGGAAACACCCACAAACAAATCCTCCGCTTTCAGGCCGGGCATGAGGCCACCGAGCGACACAAACTCTATACGGTCATCGTACAGGTTCACTATGATACTGCCGGAAAATCCATAATCTCGGTGAACAATCGCATTGAGCATTGCTTCGCGCACGGCAATCTCAGGATAATCGAATTGTTCCACGCGGTCGAGTCCTGTTACAGCTGCGGCAAGATTGTTTGTTAGGTTTAGAAAATCAAAGGCCGAACGCATTTGTTTCAGAAGTGATCCTTCAATTTCCTTGCGGGTTCTGAACTCGCCTTTTTTTGTGCCGTTGAACACGGCGAATTTGATTGTGTGGGTACATTGGTCGGATAATAACAGTCCTAAGTTGGTATATAGGCCATCCGTGCCGACGATGCCAAGCGTCCTCATTTGATTTTCGCCGAAAGCTACGCCGCAGCGTTCAAATTCTTCAGAGGCTTCCTTAAATGTCAAGTCTTGGATTAAGGAACGGGCAGTTTCAAACTTGTCGCCGTCGGTCAGCTTAATCATTTCGCGGATTTGTTCAAAACTGGCCGGAACGCTGGATGAGCCCTGCCTCACATATACGCCGGATGGCTTCAACCCTTTTTCCGGAAGAAAGTACGGCTTGTGGGTTCCCTCGCGCACCGTTATGACGATACCGCCCTCGTTGGCTTCATATCCCACAAACATTGTCACATCAGGAGAAATCCCATCACGGATGCTGTTTGTAATTTGTGTCAAGGTTTCCTCCAGATCAGCCAATGGATAAGGATTCCCGTTATCGTCGCGTCCGACATATATTACGCCGCCGTCTGAATTGGCAAAGGCCATGACCTCTTTCTTTATGTCGGCGGTATATTCCCGCTTGTATTCAACATTGTTATCTTCGCGCATTATTTCACCTATGTTTCACTTTTTCACAATCATATCACTTCATATCACTTTTGTCAAGTGAAATAGTGATATGGAAGTGATATAGCAAATATAGCTTGTCCGCGATTTCGATAGAGCGTATTTTCCCTTAATCATATTTTGCCGGATGCTGGTGTCGATTATCAATAGTTCAATTATATATTATTCTATTAGATAGAAGCCCTGCCGTAACTGGCGGGGCTTCGCTAATTTTATGTAAGGAGGCTTTGAAATGGCAATTACCGACATCGAACTCGCGGGCATGGTTGCCCAGACCAACACCGTCATATCAGCGGTCAAAGAACCCACCGGCATCATAGGCTGGTGGTCACAACAGCACCGACTCTCCATGCTCGCTGACATCTCCGCCGTCTTCAAAATCGCCGCGGAGCCGGATGCGCCAAACGCCGTCATCGGCGCGGTCAACCACATCGGCATGGCAAAGTACCGGTTCGCCATTTGGCTTCTCAAGCTGCTGCACCCCGTTCAAATGGCTGTAATCAACGGCGTCGTCTTTGAAGGGGCTGCCAAGCAAAGAACCCGGGCGTTGGGATTATCCTAGGCCAACCTCGGCGTCGGGCTGGCTCTACAGGGAAAAAGAGTCTGCCTCGTGGACGCCGATCCCCAGGCCGACTTGACCACCGCGTTGGGCTGGACGGACAACGACGCCCTGCCCATTACTTTAGCGGACATCATGGAGAATACCATCAACGAGGAGAACTTCGACCACCGCGGCGCCATCCTGCACCACGCCGAGGGCGTAGACCTGATTCCGTCGAGCATTGAATTGTCGGGCATGGAGATGACTCTTGTAAACGCCATGAGTCGGGAATTTGTCTTGAAAAGTTACCTCGGCAAAATCAAGGACGACTACGACTTCATCCTCATCGACTGCCCGCCGTCGCTCTCTATGCTGACCATCAATGCGCTGGCAGCGGCCGACAGCGTAATCGTCCCAGTGCAGGCGCAGCATTTGCCGGCAAAGGGCATGACGCAGCTCATGCGGACCATCGGCAAGGTACGGAAACAGATAAACCCGACCCTGCAAGTAGACGGCGTTCTGCTGACGCTGGCCGATATGCGTACCAATCTGGCGCGCGCAACGGCGGACGCCCTGCGGCAGCAGTATGGTGATATGCTGAAAATCTACAAGACGCAGATCCCGATTGCCGTCCGTGCGGCGGAGACCAGCGCCGCCGGCCAGAGTATCTTCGCTTATGATAAGGGCGGCAAGGTCGCCCAGGCATACGCGGCGTTTACGGAGGAGGTGTTAGCCGATGCCTAAGAAATTGCCGGCGCTTAACCTGCCTCCTGCCGACAGCCTGTTCTCCACGCAGGCGGACCGTGACGACGCCAAACGCGAAAAGGTACAGGAGATACCATTGACCGAGATAGACCCATTCCCGGAGCATCCCTTTCAAGTGAAGCAGGACGAGTCTATGATGGCGATGGCTGAAAGCGTGAAAGCCTTTGATGTGCAGACCCCGGCCATCGTCCGGCGGAAGGATGATGGACGTTACGAGCTGGTGAGTGGGCATCGGCGCAGGCTGGCCTGTGAGTTGGAGGGATTGGATACGCTGCCGTGTATCATTAGGGATATGACCCATGATGAAGCCATCATAGCGATGGTGGACGCGAACCTTCAGCGCGAGGTAATCCTGCCCAGCGAGAAGGCGAGGTCATACAAAATGAAGCTGGATGCCATGAAGCGGCAGGGGCGGTGTGATTCCGCTCCCGTCTTATTATTAAAGCTGTATAGCGGGCTTGTAATACCATTTTTCATCTTGCTATTGTTCGGAGCTTCGTATATAATTGGAATGTTGCTGCTCACCATTGTCGGAATCGAGGAAGAGTATGGAATATATTTCTGCAAAAGAAGCCGCCGCGAAATGGGGGATCACAGATCGCCGCGTACAAGTGCTATGCGAACAAGGCCGCATTGCTGGTGTATATAGACTTGGTAACGCATGGGCTATCCCCTCGGATGCGGAAAAACCAACAGACGCCCGTAGAAAGCCGAGCGGTGATAAATCAAAAAAAGAGGTGAAACCATGCTCGGAGCAATAATCGGCGATATTGTTGGTTCACGCTTCGAGTGGAACAACATCAAAACAAAAGAATTTGATTTTTTCACCTATCGCTGCGAGGCTACAGACGACAGCATTATGACGCTTGCCGTTGCAAAGGCTATTCTTGAAGCGAAAGGTGACATTGATATATTGAGCAAACGTGCCGTTGAAAATATGCGCGAGGTCGGCAGGCCATATCCTAACAGCGGTTATGGTGGCATGTTCCGTCAGTGGATGTATTCTGATGATATGGGGCCATATAACAGCTTCGGCAATGGAGCGGCTATGCGCGTGTCCGCTTGTGGGTTCGCAGCGAAAAGCCTTGAAGAAGCAATCATGCTTTCCCGTAAGGTGACAGAAGTTACCCACAATCACCCCGAAGGGTTAAAAGGTGCTGAGGCTGCCGCTGTCTGCGTGTTTTTAGCGCGTAATGGTAAAAATATCCTCGAAATCCGCGACTATGTGAATACACACTATTATCCCATGGATTTCACTCTGGACGGAATCCGGGACAACTATCAATTCAACGAAACCTGCCAGGATACTGTACCGCAGGCAATTATGGCGTTTCTTGAATCAACGGGCTTTGAAGACGCAATTCGTAATGCCATCTCTATCGGCGGTGACAGCGACACCCTCGCAGCCATCACCGGAGCCATCGCCGAGGCATATTACGGAGTGCCTACCGAAATACGCAAGCACGCGCTAACATTCCTTGACGAGCGGCTTTTGAATATACTTAATGATTTTGAAAATGCCTATTCCCCCGCGTTTGAAAAAACCGTGGCGGCAAATACTGTAAAAATAAACGGACGCAAGCGGGCGGTTAAGGGAAAGTCCCGCGAAGAATCCATGCAGATGTCCTTGCTGGCCGCTGACGAGGATTACGAAGCCTCGCTCCCGGCGCATGAGGAAACGACAAGTGAGCGGCTATTCCGTCATTTATTTGGGGCCTGTAATATCCTGCGTGGGCCAATCAATCAAGATGAATACAAGAGCTATGTCACGCCGATTTTATTTTTCAAGCGTTTATCTGATGTATACGACGAGGAGACCGTAAAGGCACTTGAAGAATCTGGCGGCGATGAAGAATACGCCGCATTTCCCGAAAACCATCGTTTCATTATTCCTAATGAATGTCATTGGAATGATGTTCGGAACGCGCATGTGAATATTGGTAAGACCATTGTTGACGCCATGACAGGAATTGAGCGCGCGAACCCCGATACCTTGTTTGGCGTCTTCTCCAGCTTCGACGACGCGAATTGGACTGATAAAAGCAAGCTGTCTGATGAACGGCTCAAAGACCTTGTTGAGCATATGTCTAAAATCAAGGTCGGAAACGAAAACTACTCCGCCGATGTGATGGGCGACGCCTACGAATATTTGATAAAAAAATTTGCCGACCTTTCAAAGAAGAATGCCGGCGAATTCTACACGCCCCGCACTATCGTCAAGCTGTTGGTAATGCTTCTCGCTCCCAAGGCCGGGGAAACTGTCTATGATCCCGCCTGCGGCACCGGAGGAATGCTGATTGAAGCCATCCGGTATATGGACGACGACAAGCAGACATATGGCCGGATTTACGGGCAGGAAAAGAACCTCGCCAACTCCGCGATTGCCCGCATGAACCTCTTTCTCCACGGAGCGCGGGATTTCCATATCTCGCAGGGAGATACACTCCGCTCCCCTAACTTCTTGTATCGGGGTGAATTGCAGACCTTCGACTGTGTTATTGCCAATCCACCGTTCTCCTTGAAAGCATGGGGCGCGGAACAGTTTTCAAGCGATGTATACGGGCGTAATTTATGGGGAAGCCCCACGGACAGCAACGCCGATTTTGCATGGCTTCAGCACATGGTTAAGTCGATGGATAAAAAGAATGGTCGATTGGCTGTCGTATTGCCGCAGGGTGTGTTGTTCCGCAGCGGTAAAGAAGGCGGCATCCGCAAGGCAATGATTGAATCGGACAAGCTCGAATATGTTATAACGCTCACGGGCGGGGTGTTCTACTCCACCGGCGTTTCGGCGTGCATCCTTGTTCTGAATAACAATAAGCCCGCTGCACATATCGGGAAAGTTTGCCTTGTGGATGCTACCGGGATTTACACGGCACAGCGGGCACAAAACATAATGACCGAACAGGATATTGAAAAGGTATATAGTTTATGTGCCGACTATATTGACGCACTTGAAAAAGTGAAAGTTGCAACGCTTGATGATATTCGCAGCAAGGACTATTTGCTTTCTGTCAGCGGGTATATTGAAAAGGCAGCGAAGGAAACCGTGTCGCCTGCCGAGGTTCGGGTGAAGTTTTTTGCCGCCCTGGAAACCGCCCGAGCCGCTGAAGATAAATTCAAAAAGCTGTTGGCGGAAGGAGGGTATGTCAATGAGTAAACGTATTACCCTCGACGAGTTGAAAAGTTACCTCTGGAACTCCGCTGTCCTTCTTCGGACGCACATAGATGCCGGTTCCTACAAGCAATACATATTCCCGTTGCTCTTTTTCAAGCGGATCAGCGACGTATACGACGAAGAATGTGCCGCTGTTCTCGCGGAATACGGCGACGAAGAAGCATTGGACTTTCCCGAAAATCACCGCTTCGCCGTGCCGAAAGGTTCCCATTGGCGCGATGTGCGCGAGGCCCATGAAAATGTCGGTGTCGCTATCATTAATGCTTTCCGGGCCATAGAGCGGGCCAATACCGAAAAGTTGTCCGGCGTTTTCGGCGATGGCGCGTGGGCCAATAAGAACCGTCTGCCCGATGAACTGCTCAAGAATTTGATAGAGCATTTTTCAACCTTGACGCTATCCATAGAGAATTGCCCGGAGGATGAGCTTGGACAAGGTTATGAATATTTGATTCGCAAATTCGCCGATGACAGTGGCCACACGGCGCAGGAGTTTTACACAAATCGTACCGTCGTGCATTTAATGACCGAAATGCTTAAACCCCAGCCTGGCGAGTCGATATACGATCCGACCTGCGGTAGCGCCGGTATGCTTATTTCGGCGATTGCATACCTCAAAACGCAGGACAAGGAGTGGCGCAACGTCAAGATATACGGGCAAGAAATTAACGCGCTGACTTCGGCCATCGCCAAGATGAATCTGTTTTTGCATGGTGTCAAAGACTTTCAAATCGTCAACGACGATACGCTGACCGCTCCGGCGTTCATTGAAAACGGGCAGTTGCAGCAATTCGATATGATTGTCGCCAATCCGCCGTATTCTATAAACCAATGGAACCGGGAAGCCTTCGCCGCCGATAAGTACGGCCGCAATTTTCTCGGAACGCCGACACAAGGACGCGCGGACTACGCTTTCTTTCAACATATCCTCAAAAGCCTCGACCAGCACACAGGCCGCTGCGCCATCCTTTTTCCGCATGGCGTATTGTTCCGCAACGAGGAATCCGCCTTGCGCGAGAAGCTTATACGCTCCGACATGGTGGAATGTGTGATTGGGCTGGGCGCAAACCTGTTTTACAATTCGCCGATGGAGGCGTGTATTATCATATGCCGAAGGTCAAAGCACCCGGACAGGCGCGGGCAAATCCTTTTGATAAACGCCATTAACGAGGTCACGCGCAAAAGCGCTCAAAGCTGGCTGGACGACGCGCATATAAAAAAGATAGCTGATGCTTATGAAAAATATATGACAGTGGAGGGTTTTGCTCAGAAAATCACAATCGCCGACGCGGAGCAAAACGGCTGGTCGCTGTCAATCCCGCTATATGTCCGGGAATCTTCCGGCGAGGAAGCAGTAGATTCGCGCCCGGTAGCCGAATGCGCCGCCTCATGGCTGGATGCGGCCTTTGATATGCGGCTGGCGTATGAGGATTTGAAAGCGTTGTTGGGGGGTACATCTGATGAATAAGGTTAGCTTCGGCGATGTTGTTAGAGACGTAAAAGTGAATGTAGATCGCACTAATAATCCGTATGACTTTTATGTTGCCGGCGACCACATGGATACTGAGGAGCTGCGAATACTGCGTCGAGGTATGTTTTCCGAACCACCCGAACCGGGACCGGCGTTTATTCGTGTATTCAAAAAAGGGCAAATCCTTTATGGCTCACGGCGTACATACTTGAAGAAGGTAGCTGTTGCTGACTTCGATGGTGTTACTGCCAATACCACATTTGTATTAGAAACAAAAGACAATGATGTTTTTTTACAAGAATTACTACCCTTTTTGATGTATTCAGAGCGGTTCACTAAATTTTCGATAAACAATTCAAAAGGCTCAACCAATCCCTACATTTTGTTTTCAGATTTGGCGCGTTATGAGTTTGACCTTCCCTCAATTACTGAGCAACGCAAGCTCGCCGAATTGCTGTGGGCGGCGAATGCTACGCGAGAAGCCTATAAAAAGTTGATTTCCACGACTGATGAGCTTGTCAAATCGAGGTTTGTAGAGATGTTTGGGGACCCGGTGACGAACGAAAAAAAGTGGCCAACAATGACATTGAAAGAGGTTGGCGAACTTAATCGAGGGGTATCAAAACACCGCCCTCGCAATGCTCCAGAATTACTTGGCGGTGTCTATCCTCTGATTCAGACGGGTGAAATTGCAGCAGCAGACCTATATCTTACAAACTATACGGCAACTTATTCGGAGATTGGTTTCCAACAAAGCAAAATGTGGCCGAAAGGAACGCTCTGCATAACCATAGCAGCAAATATCGCTAAAACAGCTATACTAGATTTTGATGCTTGTTTCCCTGATAGTGTTGTAGGCTTCATAGCAGGTAAAAAGACGAATCAGCTTTTCATACTTTTCTGGTTCTCATTTTTCCAAAAGCTGCTCGAAGAACAAGCACCTGAATCCGCACAGAAGAATATTAACTTGCAAACACTGCGGGAATTGGAAGTGATTGTCCCCCCGCTCGAACTCCAAACCCACTTCGCCGATTTCGTCCGCCAAGCCGACAAATCAAAATTTGAATTACAACGTACCATCGACGAGCTGGAGGCAACATATAAATCCCTCATACGGGAAAACCTCGGCTAAGGGTGGGTTTCCTCCTATATCGTAAATAAATTTAGGAGGAAATCAAAATGGAAAACCAGCTTATCAATGACATTGAGCAGGAAATGCTCTCGCACCTTGACAATCATCAGATGGAGCAG
>Ga0099364_10002811_pt1 | contig 27543 bp, 23 predicted proteins | sample TergutTh196P3_FD_73070 | JGI IMG/M metagenome (GOLD analysis project Ga0099364, IMG submission 73070) | Microcerotermes parvus P3 segment gut microbial communities from Pointe-Noire, Republic of the Congo - Th196 P3 | ecosystem: Host-associated > Arthropoda: Insects > Digestive system > Gut ... | reverse complement strand
AAGAACACTTAAATTTAATCACACGGCGGGCACGGCGGCACAGCGTTCACAGCGAGTTTTTAGAGAGGGCCAAACTCTGTATCCTCGCCGTGAGCGCCGTGTCGCTGTGACCGCTGTGTTAATAAAAACACAGTATGTTTGCCTTATTGCAAATTGTACTATACTTATGTATAGTAATTAAATCATGCAGAAAGACTTGTTTAATGACAGTGAAGAAGTGCCGGAGGATTTAGATTTATCGGGGCTTTTTGAATTATCAATTGATGCATTTTACTCTGCACTTTATGCGCAGATGAGCGAGCTGCCAATAGGTGCGGAATTGGGGCGCTTCGTAGAGAAAGTCCTTAAGGCAGGCGGTAAGGATGACAGGGCCTCTGCAGATAGGGCCGCAACTGACAGGGGAGACCCTGATGTGCTTGCGGTGTTAGGAGCAGCTAGAAAGGTTAGTAGAGAGATACATCGCCTTATCGGCCTTCTGCGTTTTACCCCCGATGAAAACGGCGTATACATTGCTCGCTGTGCCCCTGATCACTTTATCCTGCCAAGTTTCTCCGAGCATTTTGCAATGCGCTTTGGGGAAACCCCCTGGGAGATAATCGATGAAAAGCGGGGCCTATGCCTAAGGTGCAACGGTAAAGACCGTGCCCTGCTCATTCCCGCAGGGGATTCCGGGGCCCCTATAAAAAAAGATAATAAAGACCCCTGGGAAGAACTCTGGCAATTGTACCACCGTTCGGTTCTAATAAAAGACAGAAAGAACCCCCGCCTGCAGCAGCAGCTCATCCCCGAGAGATACCGCAAGTACCTGCCCGAGATGCAGGATTCAACCTAAATAATTCTGCACTATCTGTACGAAAAGGGCTGTACCCTTATAGAAAACGCTTTCATCGAGCATAAACCTTGGGTGATGATGTCCGAAAACCTGACCGTCCTGTTCAGCCACAGAGCTAAGGAAAAAGTATGCGCCGGGCACCTTATTTAGAAAAAAGGACATATCTTCAGAGCCCATTACGGCGCTAGTCTGAATTACAATATCATCACCAAGATCAAGGTCTTTCGCTGCCTGTATGACAAAATCTGCCATTTCGGGATTATTTTTCGTAATATCATAGTCCCAAAAATAATTAAACTCGGCTGTTGCACCATGGACCTCGCAGGTGCTCTTTGAAACCTGCTCAATGCGCCTTGCAATCTTTTCCCTTGTCTGTTGATTTAACGAACGGGTTGAGCCTTCAATTTCCACTGTCTGCGGAATAATATTGTTGGCAGTTCCGCCATGCACCATGCAGATCGAAATTACCGAAGGATCAAGTGCATCACATTCGCGGGCCTTGATTAAATAAACATTATTTATAAGTTGTGCCGCAATGGCAACCGGATCGATTGACATGTGGGGTGATGCGCTATGGGCACCGCGGCCGATAATCTTTATTTTGAAGGCATCCCTGCTTGCCATCACCTTATCGTGGGAGACAATGATTTTCCCTGATTTCTTTATTTCGTTCAGAATAAGGCCGATATGAAGGCCGAAGATGGCATCGACACCGTCAAGACAGCCCTCGTCTATCATGGGTTTGGCCCCGCCGGGATTCTCTTCGCCGGGTTGGAAGATAAGTTTAACGCTTCCCTTGAGGAGGGCCTTATTGTCGTTGATGATCCTTGCCGCAGCGAGGAGCATTGCGGTATGGGCATCGTGTCCGCAGGAGTGCATGTTTCCGTTGGTTGACTTGAAGTCGACCGGGGTCTCTTCCCTAATCGGGAGGGCATCCATGTCTGCCCTTAGGGCTATTGTCTTTCCCTGTCCTGCGCCGTTAATACTTGCTAGAATGCCTGAGCCCCCCACCATCGTGACAAAGGGAATACCCATGGATTTGAGGCATTCCTGCACATAACTTGAGGTTTTTGGGAGTTCGTTTCCAATTTCAGGGATCTTATGCAGGTCCCTTCTCCACTTTACTATTCTGTCTTGCAGATCTTTGGCCTCTTTCATTATATCCATCTTGTTTTCTCCGATAGGTATATTATACCTTGCAATTTTTTATTTTCAATTCATATATCTGTAACTTTCTTCGCTTTTCCTGTATAATATTATGGGGTGATCGATTTACAGTAGAGCTTAAAATGGAAGTTAAAGTGAAGTTTCTGAGGTTTTTAATTATATTTCTCTTAATTCTCTTGCCTTGCTTCGCTGTAAGCGGGCAGGCTATCACTCTTACAATAGAAGATGCAGTACAGAGGGCAATGGATCAAAGCATTAACTTGAAGAGGGGGGCCATCGATCTTGCACAGGCAGGCTATTCGGCAAGCCGCCTCTGGTCCGAAATTTTCCCCGGCTTTAGCCTGAATGTGGGGTTTAACTTCCTTCCCGGTACCCCTCTTTTAACCGACCCGGGCTTTACATATAGGGACGAGGCTCTTGCATATTCAATCAACCTTGGGCTATCACTTTCCCTAAACCCTTCGATTGCCTCGTCAATGAGGCGCATAGAACTCGCCTATAGAAGCCAGCTCCTTTCTTACGAGCAGGCAATGAGGCAGCTCGAAATTCAGGTGATAAAGAACTTCCTTAGCCTTATAAACTCAAGGGAACAGATTGCCTTTATGAACGAGAATTATGAACTTGCAACCCAGAACCTGAATCAGGATCGCATTGCCTGGCAGAACGGGATGTTAAACGAGCTTGCCTGGCTCAACTCCCAGCTCAGCGTTCAGACAGCAAGATATAATTTAAGCATGGCCCGTGGTGCATATCAGATTGCCCTTGAGGATTTCCTGGCCCTCCTTGGAATGGACACAGGCACGGATATTATATTGGAAGGAAATATTGAGATAATCCCCGTGATCTACGATCCGGATGAACTTATAGGCATGTACCTGCATAGAAGGCCCGACATTATTGCACAACAGCAGACCATTGAAAGGCTTGAGCTGACAAGAAATATAAATACACTCTCTAGCCGTTCACCCGGCTTAAACCTTTCCGCACAGTGGAGGGGAGGCCCGGGGTCGGGCGGGTTAAGTGCCCCATTTACCGACAATATATCGGGCACTGTCACCCTTTCGATTCCGGTCGATTCATGGATCCCGGGCACGAGGCAGAATCAGAACCTAAGGGCAGCAGATGCGGAACTGGAAAAGGCAAATCTCGATCTTCAAAATACGAGGACCCGCGCCATTGCTCAGATCCGTTCCCTCGTATTGAACCTTGCAAATACCCTGGAAAGTCTTGAAATTGCAAGGCAGAGGATGGAAATCGCGAGGAGAACCCTGCAGGCAACAGAGATTGGTTTCAGGAACGGAACAGTGCAATATCGAGTCCTCGAAGAAGCAAGAAGGGACTTAGCCGATGCAACACAGAGGCTATTAACAGGAGAGTTTAGTTATCAATCGATGTTACTTGACCTTGCCGCCGCATTGAACGTTGACTGGAGAACATTGACAAGGAGATGATCTTGAAAAAAAGAAGGATAAAGAGCAGCACGATAATAACGATTATTATCGTTTTAGTGATTCTGACAGTGGCAGGTTTCGGTGCAAGACCTTATATCCCATTTTTGGCAGCTCAGGAAATAGGGGGGCCTGCCTTCAGGGGAACAGGAGGCTCAGGGCCCAGGACGGCAACCACAGTAAGGGTAACCCCCGTAATAAGGGACACAATAGAGAATAGCGTAGTAATTAATGGAGATGTACTTGCAACAAATCAGGTTCAGATTTTTCCGACTGTCGGGGGGAGAATAAGTAGGACCTTCTTTCAAATAGGCGACACAGTGAGACAGGGAACCGTTGTTGCAATGGTCGATCCTTCAAGACCCGGGCAGGTCTTTTCCCAGAGCCCTGTGGTCTCCACAATAGGCGGCACTGTATTGCAGACACCGGTTAGCGTTGGAGACACGGTTTCTGCGCAGAGCACTGTGCTTGTGGTCGGGGATCTGTCAACCTTAATGGTCGAAACTCATGTGCCGGAACGCTTCAGCAATGCTGCAAGAAGGGGCCTTGAAGCTCAAGTTACCCTTGAAGCCCTTCCCGGAGAATTCTTCATGGCGGCGGTTGAAGAAGTGAGCCCGGTGCTTGACCCGTCAAGCCGCACCGTGCGCATACGCCTGCGCTTCCAGGGCAGCATGGATCCGAGGATAAGGGCGGGCATGTTTGCAACAGTGAGCCTTGTGACTGACACAAGGCAGAATGTCGCGGTAATTCCGAGGGCCGCTGTGATTAATACCTACGGCTCGAGGATTGTATTTGTGGTGGGCGAAGACAATATTGCACAGCGCAGGGAAGTATTCCTTGGGCTTGAAAACGAAGGTTTTGTAGAAATATTAAGCGGGCTTGAAATCGGTGAGCTTATTGTAATTGCAGGTCAGAATTTTTTATCCGATGGCGAGCTCATCCGGATTGTAGAGTGAGGTATTCATGAAGTTTTCACAATATTCGGTTAATCATCCTGTAACAATTATTGTTATATATGCACTTGTAATCGGCATTGCCCTTACAATGATCCCAAACTTGGGTATGGACCTTTTCCCGAATACCGCAAGACCTGTACTCTCGGTCTGGACCCGGTTCCCCGGCGCAGGCCCCGATGATGTCGAAAGAAATGTGACTGAAAGACTTGAAAGGGCCCTTTCAAGCTCGCGCGGCCTAGTGAACATGACTTCCTTTTCTTCTTTTGAGTCCTCTTCAATAAATCTTGAGTTTGCCTACGGGACAGACATGGATAAAGCAGTCGCAGACACCCAAAATTTAATGAACCGTATTGCTAACTCCCTGCCGTCGGGGACTGATACTCCGATTGTCAGGCGTTTTGACATGTCTGCAATGCCGGTTGTCCGCCTTATCGTTAGGGGAAACTTCCCCCCCGATCAGCTCCGCCTCTTTGCAGAGGATGAAATTCAGGCAAGGATAGAAAGGATTTACGGGGTTGCCTCAGCCGAAGTAACAGGGGGAACCACCCAGCAGGTCAATGTGCAGGTGGCACTGAATCGCTTAGCCGCTTTTGATATGACCTTAAATGATGTAATAACTGCCCTAAGAGGGCAGAATATAGTTGCATCGGGAGGTGCACTTAGGCGGGGTACCATGGAATACCAGATCCTCACCCAGGAGGAGCTCCTTAGCGTTGAGCAGATCCGCCGCCTTGTTGTCAGGACCATCAGCATCCCTGTGGCGGGGCAGGCGAATCGTTCCCAGGTGGTACGCCTTGAAGACATTGCAGATGTCAACATCGGGTATAACGAGAATGCTGCAAGGGTTTATGTGAACGGTCAAAGCGGCGTTTATATTCAGGTAACTGCTGAAGCAGATGCTAATCAGGTGCAGGTGGCAAATCGCGTTAAGGATGCTCTTGATGAGATTAATGCAGAGCTGCCGCGCGGCATTACCCTTGACGTGCTTTCGGATAATACCACGATGATAACTGCCACCCTGAATCAGGTTTATTTGAACGCATTCCAGGGGATAATGCTTGCAATGTTCGTCCTCTTCCTATTCCTTAGAAACATTAAGGGTATTGCCATTATAGGAATGGCAATACCAATTTCAATACTTCTGACTATCATGTGCATGGCGATTTTCGGATTTACTTTAAACCTGATGACCTTAACAGGTCTAATTATGGCAATGGGAATGACAACCGATGCTTCAATAGTCATCCTTGAAAATGTCTACAATTACAGGAAGAGAGGCGCAAAAGCAAATATCGCAGCAATACTCGGGAGCAGAGAAATGATGAGGCCCATAATTGCATCTACTGCGACAACCCTCTGCGTTTTTATCCCCCTGATAATGTATAGAAATGATCTTGAAATGATGGGCCAACTCTTTAACGATCTTATTTTTACTGTTGTAATTTCGCTAATCTGTTCTTTGTTTGTAGCAATTACCCTTGTGCCAAGTCTTTCAGGCTCCATACTAAAGTTGGAAACCCGAAAGCAAAATCCTCTTTCAAATCCCCTGCTCCGTTATATAGATAATGGCGCTGAAGCAATTCTATCGGGAATAGAGAGAGGGTATAAAAAGGCCCTTGGGTACTGCCTTTCACACAGGCTTTTGATCATTGCCCTTGTTTCAACCCTGCTTGTCGGCTCGCTTACCCAGACAACAGAGATTGGTATGAATATGTTCTTCCGCTCGCGGATAGATGATAATGTGAATATCAATGTCTCTCTTCCTCAAGGGACTACCATTGACGTAACAGAGAGGGTTCTCTTTCAGGTCGAAGAAATAATAAGAGCGAATATCGAAGGTTATAATAATATCATTTTAACTGCACGAAGGGGCGGGACGAATCAGGGCTCGGTGCAGATTACTCTTCCTCCTCCAATCGATCAGATTGATACTCCGACAGACATAATTAACAAATTGACTCCAATCTTTGCAGCAATGCCCGAGGCGAATGTCAGCTTTAGGGCAGGCCGTGCAATGGGCGGCTCCTCTGCGGTGGAAATAGCAATTTCCTCAAGAAACCTGATAGCAATAACCGAGACAGCAGATGAGATTGTCCGCATCATCAGCCGCCATATCCCCGAAATTGAAGACCCGAGAGTTAATGTTGATGAAGGGCCTCCGCAGCTTATAATCCAGATAGACCGTGACAGGGCCGCCGCCCTGGGTGTATCAATGTCTGCGATAGCAAGCGAAGTGCGCACTGCAATGGACGGTACAACCGCAACGACAATGTCCACAGGAGACAGGCTGATGAATGTCCGTGTAATGCTCCGCGATGAAGACCGCGAAGGCATGCCGAACCTTGATGCGATCTTTGTAATGGGCAGGGGCGGGAACAGGATTTCCCTTTCAAATGTTGCAAGCATAATTGAAGGCAGGGCACCGTCGTCAATTCGCCGGGAGAGGCAGGAGCGGGTTGTCCGCATCACAGGGGATCTGCCCCCGGGCATTGCCGCAACTGACATGCAGGCTCACCTTGAAAATACAATCAGGGAGCATCTTGTTCCGCGCGAAGGTGTTACCGTTCGTTATATGGGCGAAGCGGCAGACATACAGAGATATTCAAGGCATTTTATTCTGATTATTGCAACTGCAATCTTCCTTATCTTCGGTGTCATGGCAAGCCAATTTGAATCCTTTATAGATCCATTAATTATTTTCTTCAGTATTCCAATGCTCTTTATAGGAGTTATCTGGATATACAGGATAAGCAATGAATCCATGTCCATGTTCTCGATGATAGGTGTGGTCGCCCTGATTGGAGTTGTCGTAAATGCGGGGATCATCCTTGTTGATTATACGAATACCCTAAGGGCAAGGGGCCTTTCTGTGCATGAAGCCTGTCTTGAAGCAGGCAGAAGCCGTTTACGCCCCGTACTAATGACCAGCTTTACAACCATGCTTGCAATGACTCCGATTGCCTTCTTCCCCGGTATCGGCGCAGAAACAATTCAGCCGATTGGAAAGACCTTCGTTGGCGGGCTTGCAGTAAGCACATTGATGACCCTCTTCCTTATACCTGTAATTTATTCGCTTCTTAACAGCCGCCATGACAGGAAACGGGAATTATTAGAAGAGTAACAGCGGCCATAATCGGCCTTGGACGGATCGGGAGCTCTCTTGAAGATGACCCCTTAAGGGAAAAGCCCTGTACCCATGCGGGGGCAATTACTGCAAACCCGAACAGCACCCTTATTGCAGGCTGTGACATAGCCGAGGAGCGCAGGGCCATCTTTGCAGAGCGCAGGGAGGTGCCCGTCTATGCAGATGCCGAAGAGATGCTACGCACCCATAAGCCCCGGATTCTCTGTATTGCAACCCATCCTGACAGCCACTACGAATACTGCCGCTTAGCTGTCAATTTAAAAGTGCCTGTAATAATCTGCGAGAAACCCCTCGCAGACTCGCTTGGAGATGCACGGAAAATCGCTGCCCTCGGGAAGAAGGCGACAATACTTACAAACCATGAAAGGCGTTATTCTGCAGATTATATTAAGGCCCGCGACATACTTGCAAGTAATGTGCTTGGCAGTGTTCTTAGTATTCGCGCAGTAATTTATATGGGAAGGAAAAAACGCCTAATCGATGTGATCTGGCATGACGGAACCCATCTTGCAGATGCAATCATGTTTTTAACAGGAACAGTGCTGAAGAACCGCGGCCACTTTGGGGCTAATCTAAACTCCACCAAGGGGACTGCTTGGCTTGAAGGCAGGGCGGGGAATATCCCTGTTTTGATTGAAGCAGGTGCAGGGAGGGATCATCTTGTTTTTGAGATAGAAGTTTCCTGTGAAAGGGGTAAACTGCGCATTGGTAACGGTATTTTCGAAGTGTGGAAGAGCGAAGAAAGCCCTTATGCTAAAGATTTTCGCTCCCTTAAACTTATTGAGCAGGGCTTTAGCGGCCCAACGGGCTTTTTCGCGAATATGTTCGCAGATGCAGTGGCATGTGCGATGAAGCCGGGGAGGCAGCCGGTATCGTCTGCTGTGACAGGCTTAAGAGTGATAGAGTACCTCAGCTCGGTGGGCACATGGCGCTAGGCCTTGAATAAAACCGCCCGAACAGGATAAACTTGCCCCTACAGCCGTAGAATGTCACGGAGGGTAGGATAGTGGCTATTCCGCCTGGTTTGGGACCAGGATGTCGGGGGTTCAAATCCCCCCTCTCCGATTATGGAACATATAAAGACCGGAAAAACCAAAGACGTATATAGAAGAGAAGACGGAAATATTAGACTGGTTTTTAAGGATTCAGTAACAGGCCTGACTGACGGCAGTCTTGACCCCGGGGGAAATCTTGTGGTCGGCTCTGTTCCCGGAGTCGGCTCAGGTGCCTTAAAAATGTCTGCATATTTTTTCGAGAAAATAAAGAGGCAGGGCATTTCCTGCCATTATATCGATTCAGACCTGCAAAAAAGCGAAATGACAGTGCTCCCCGCAGTACTTTTCGGGGAGGGCATCGAGTTCATTCTTCGGTATAAGGCTGCAGGCAGCTTTGTCAGGAGATTCGGAAGTTATTGCAAAGAGGGAGACGATCTTCCGAAGGTATTCGAGGTTACTTTAAAAGACGATTCAAGGGACGATCCTCCAATTACAAGGGAAATTGCTCTTGCCCTAAATATTTTGAGTGCATATCAATACGATAAAATCCGTGAAGATACAATTAAAATCTGCGATATAATACGGGAAGACTTAAGCGAAAAGGGCCTTGAACTTATAGACATTAAGCTTGAGTTCGGCCTTGTTAGGGGGGAAATCACCCTAATTGACGAAATAAGCCCCGGGAATATGAGGGTATTTAAGGACGGGAAGAAGCAGGATTATCTTGAACTGTCCGATTTTTTTTAACCGGTATTAAACTTAATCCAGGTAACCGCTCTTTTCAGCCTCTCCCGGCGGGAATATATAGAGATCGGGAAGTTTGAACTTCCTGTCCAGTGCATAAGAATCAGGCATGGGAACTTCACTTTTCACGGGGATCTTAAAAAAGTGGGTCAGGGGTTCAAATCCGGGTGCTGATATCTTTATATAGTATTGAAAGGTTTCTTGAACATCCACTCCTTGGGCTTTTGCGGCTGCAGGCCAGAAACTGAAGTTCCCTTCCACATTTGCAACAAGATGACAGGGATTATGCCAATTATCATCCTTCATCCTGACAAGTCCCTTATCCCTAAAAAGCTCTACATCAACATCGGAAATCGGCTCAAAATTAATTCCGTTCAGAACACGGCCTACTATGGTAGGTACAACAAAGACGGGACGGCTTGGATCAACGGCTTCCTCCCCCTCTGCATGCTCATGGAAATGGGGCCGCATATTCTCATTTATTCGCAAGAGCCCTTCCTGCACCAGAGTGGTGATATCTGCGGCATGCTGTTGCTGTTCTATCCCGTCAATTAAATCTCTGGAAGCGCCGCGATGGGACACTATATAATGAGGAGGGGTGCGGTTAAGTACATAGCAGGCTACATCCATTTTACACTGATTGCAGGTGCAAAAATTGTTCGGATTCTGTCCGTTTATGAGTCTTTCAAAGATCTCGTTAACCTGGGAAATTACCTTGCCTTTTACGGTATTGTACAATTCCATACTGCCCCCTACATTAATATATCATAGTTTTAACCATTTTTTACATATTTGCAATATCTTTTCATGCAAAGCCGGGTATTCTCTTTCAAAGCCGGGCTCGATAAATACTCTGACGATTCTTAGGGATTTAACAAATCTGTCTATCAAATCCTTTTTAAAGGCGCTTGTACTTTCCGAGAAAAGCAGGTTCTCGTCCCTGACAAAGAGGCCGCTTTCAAAGGAAATATTTTCAGGGATATCAATTATTATCGAATCCTTCGATCCCAGCTCCTCTGCAATGCCTGCTTCTGCCTCTGCCCGCAGGGTCAAATCCGAGAGTTCCCTATGGGCATTTTCATCAAATGGGATTTCGATGACAGCAGAATATAGCCGGCCATTCCTTACAGAGTCTACAAGGTTTTTTAAAGATGATGATAGTCTCCCTGAAATCGCAAAAAGGCCCTGATCATCAAGATTATAGAGCTCATCCGGGGAAAAACTCTGTGATTTTAAGCCTCCAAGTATGGCCTTTTTTACCATTGCAGTTGCTGCTCTGACTGTTTTATGCCAATAAACGGCTCTGTACATAAGATACTTTGAAAAAAGCAGGGATTCAATACCGGAAATACCCCTTGAATCTATATCAGCCCCCCTTTCCTTATTCGGATGCAGGCGGGAGAGGATGAAATCCACATCCTGGGCCCCGTAGGGAACCCCGCAATACCTTGCATCCCTGCTTAGATAATCCAGTTTATCCGGATCAAGGCTCCCCGATAAGAGCTTACGGTAAAAAAGCAGCTCGCCGTGGGGTTCGCTGCTGCGATCCTCGGCAACAATTGCCGCAGTAAAATACGGGTCTGCCCCTGCCTTCCCGACTAGACTCTTCATCTCTTCTGTCAGAATAAGATCGCCTGTTAGGGCTTCATGTTCCTTAAGGGGCAGCTCCTTTAGGGAGTGGGTATACGGGAAATGCCCAAGATCGTGGAGAAGGGCAGCACAGAGAAAGGACTTAACCCCCTCCACGGTCAGCCATTCATCAGCGCCCTCCTCTGCAAGATGGATTATAAGCCTTCTTGCAAGATGATAAACACCGATGGAATGACTTGCCCTTGTATGCGTTGCACCGGGATACACTCTTAAAGTGGGCCCGAGCTGCATGATCCTGTGCAGACGCATGAAAGATGAGGATTCAATAATTGAGCTGAGCTCACGGGTCAGGTAGATATGACCCCAAAGACTATCCCTAACCGGCTCAGAATAATTCTGTAATAAAGCACTACGAATTTGCTCTTTCATATTTTCATTATAATTGAAACAAAGGAGAAAAAAAGGTATAATATAATTATGGTCAGGTTATTTTGCCTGTTTATCATCTCTATTTTTCTCTTACAGGGCGTCTATGCCCAGGAAGATAATAGAACCATTCCGAATATGCTGCGCAGGCCTGACAGGGGAGAGGCTCCTCGCCTTCCAATGGACCTTGTAATCGGAACTCTGGGGCAGGGAGATGCTCCAATCGGTGCCTTTAACTTCGCAAGGAGCCTTCTTATTGCTCTTACCGAAGGAAATAATGAAGTTCGGATCGTAGCAGAATCAAGGTCCATAATTACAGGCAATAATCTTGAAGAAATTTCAGGGATTAGGACAAGGAATTACCGTATCGGAGGCGGAAGAATTGAAAACGACGGCAGTGTTTCTTTTCTTATTCGTTTCATAGGACTAGAAGAGAGTATTACGGGGGAAATTTTCCTGCGAAGGAATGAAGATTCTCCTGAAACCTGGTTTTTAGACGATCTTATTCTTGAAGAGAGGAGGCTTCTTAGGGATATTAACGATAGCTATCGCTTCGATTTTACCCCCTATGAAAGATTTTTTTAGGAAAGAACATGGCAAAGGCTTTAAAACGAATTGAAAGGGAATTTCTTTTAAAAGTAATTTATGATGATCAAATCCCCTTAGTCTATTTGAAGAACCGCAAGCAGTTTACACTTATGGTGGAAAAGCCCACAAAGGGGCAGATTTTCCTTAAGGCAGAGCACCCGATAGACGGGATTAAGATAAACCGGAAATTGAACCTTGCATTTGATTATATGGGGCAGATAATAAGCTTCTCAATTAAGGTTATTTCGATAAACGGCCTGCAAATTATTGCAGATGAGCCCGGGGTGCTCTATAAGAACCTTGACAGGAATTTTTCGAGGGTTCCCGAGCCGCCCGGCCTTAATATTAAGTTCACATTTTCAAAAGATCGCTATTCACTTAAGTATCCCAAGGTTAACGACTATGAAGAGGTCCTCGATCATGGAGTTTTCCTTAATTCGCTAAATCCGAATGACCTTAATGGTCTAATCGATCAAATGGAAACCTGGATTAAGGTCTATGCAACAGGGTATAAAGTAACCATTTTTAAAGACGTAAAACCTGAAAGTATAGAAGAGAAAATTATTGCAGAAACGGGCAAGGCCTTTTATATGCCGACAACCCTTGGCGGCCTCCCCGCCGAGGACCCATATCCGAAAAAGCGGCTTGTTACAGATGATATTTTTAAAAAGTATTTGGAGAATACAGGTACTCCCGCCGGTTCCATTGATCAAACTCTCGAAGATTTTGTAAAGAGTAAGCATGATGAGGGCATTTTTTCTGATCTCTGGATGCCCATTCTCTTTCAGGAATATGTTGTAGGGCATATCCATATCTGGGTTACAGTAGAGTCGGCACTTCCCCTATTCGATTATGCAATAGTTGATACCCTTTTCCAGTTCGGTAAGGTTTTAGCTTATTCTCTTAGGCTGAATCAATACTTTGAAGACGGAAAATTAAGAAATGACCCTTTTGAGGGCCAGATCATTGACATTAGTGCATCGGGGCTCCTATTCGCATACCCCATTTCCAGCCACTCTTCTACACTGATGGTCGACACAGAGCTGCAGGTTAGTCTAATTACAAAGCGCCGCACTGTAAATACAAGCGCAAAGATTGTGCGCAGTTATACAGACAGTACCCATAGCTATTTTGGCTGTAATTTTACCGGTATGGCTCCCGAAGACATGCGGTTTATTTTTGAGCATATTTACGGGAGACCCTTTAACGATAGGGATGCGACTTTTCTTTTCGGACAGGTCTAAGGCTCGTTACCGTTCGCCGAGACGGTCTCTCGCTAACGCTCGAGCCTACGGTGGACATGGCGGCGGGGGCCGTCAGAGCCGGTCTTTTCTTTTCTCCACTCTGAATACTCACTCCAGTTTCCGTCATACCAAATGACTTCTCCGTCTTCAAAGGCAAGTATATGAGTTGCTACACGATCAAGGAACCAGCGGTCGTGGCTTATAACAAGGCTGACCCCGGCAAAGCTGTCGATTGCATCTTCAAGTGCCCTAAGGGTATTAACATCAAGGTCGTTTGTGGGCTCGTCCATAAGCAGCACATTGGCTCCTTCCTTAAGCATAAGGGCGAGGTTAAGACGATTCCTCTCCCCTCCTGAGAGGAAGCCGACCTTCTTCTGCTGATCTGCACCTGAAAAATTATACCAGGCACAGTAGGCCCTTGAATTAACTTCCTTTCCGCCCTTTCCGTCAACAGCTCCGAGCTTAATAATATCAAGTCCGTCTGATAATTGCTCCCAGACACTCTTCTCGCTGTCAAGCCTTTCTCTCATCTGATCTGCCCAGGCAAGTCTGACGCTTTCTCCAAGCCTTAAACTTCCTGAATCTTGTTTCTCTTCACCTGTAATTATCTTAAAAAGGGTGGTCTTTCCCGCACCATTCGGACCTATAATCCCAAGGCATGCACCGGGAGGTATAAGAAACTCCATGTTTTCAAATAGAAGACGCTCCCCTCCCCCTGCAAGGGGGTATGACTTTGAAAGACCCTTAGCTTCGATTACGAGCTGACATAAGCGGGGACCTGCAGGAATAGTTATCTTGCTTTCCCTTATTTTTTCCCTCTCGTCATCGAGGTAGAGTTCTTCGTATCTTGTTATTCTATCCTTACTTTTCGCATGCCTTCCCTTTGGACTCATGCGTATCCATTCAAGCTCACGCTGGAGCTGCTTGCGCTTATCACTTTCGCCCTTCTCTTCCCTTGCAAGCCTCTCTTCCTTCTGCATAAGCCAGGAGGAATAATTTCCCTTCCACGGGATTCCCTCCCCCCTGTCCAGCTCAAGGATCCAGCCTGCAACATTGTCAAGGAAATATCGGTCATGGGTAACAGCTATAACAGTCCCCGCATAGTCCTTTAAATGTCTCTCAAGCCAGGCAACTGTTTCTGCATCAAGATGATTGGTGGGCTCATCAAGAAGAAGGATATCGGGTTTTGATAAAAGGAGTCTGCAAAGGGCGACCCTGCGCTTTTCCCCCCCCGAAAGATGATCGACCAATTCCTCGCCCCCGGGACAGCGGAGGGCTTCCATTGCAAGCTCTAAGCGGCTGTCAAGATTCCAGCCGTCATTCTCTTCGATCTTCTCCTGTATCTCTGCCTGCCTTGCACCAAGTTTATCATAATCTGCATCAGGATCTGCAAAAGCCTCGCTTACCTTTTCGAACTCTGCAAGAAGATCGACGAGTTCCTGCACGCCTTGGGAGACCAGCTCCTTTACTGTTTTCCCGGGCTCAAGATAGGGCTCCTGTTCCAAAAAACCGATTGTGAAGCCGGGGCTTATGGAAGTTTCACCTGAAAACTCAGAGTCCACACCTGCAAGAATCCTTAAAAGACTCGACTTGCCTGAGCCGTTAAGGCCGAGAACACCAATTTTAGCACCGTAAAAATAGGAGATGCTGATATCTTTTAATACCTGCTTGGTCCCGTGTTTCTTAGAGACCTTATACATGGAATAAATTACTTTTTTATCGTCTACTGTAGGCATTAGCAATTCTATCTTAGAATTTATAATTCCTCAATATCTCTTCCATCTCTTTAACAAGCTTCAATTGGGTGCGGCATCTGTCTAAATTATGATCATCCCTGCTTGTTTTATAGTACCGGTCACCCTCAAGATAGTCGGCAAGGAATCTAATTCCCTGCTCATAGCTAAGCACAACTGCACTAATGGGCAGGCAATCCCTCTCCCTTTCTGTGATAATGCTTCCTGCCTCTTCAAGAAAACCTTCTGCGAAGGCCTTAAAACTATCAAGGTCAAAGCTCACTTTGGAAAGATCGGTTTCATCCTCCTCGGCGGTGCTTGCACCGGTGCGAATTGCGTCCCCGAAGTCAAAGAGAATGGACCCGGGCATTACGGTGTCCAGGTCGACTACACAGAGGGGTTTCCTTGTATTGCAGTCAAATAAAACATTATTAAGCTTTGTATCATTATGGGTAACCCTAAGGGGCAATAAAGAGGCATCGAGTTGATCTTGAATCAGGGCTGAATATTCCCTGCGCTCCTCTATGAACTTTATTTCGGGCAATGCCCTATTGACCCTGCCTGCAATGTCTGCGGAAACGGCCTTGAAAAGATTCTCGTAACGGATTTTAGTATTGTGAAAATCAGGAATGGTATGGTGGAGCTCTGAGGCTTTAAAATCCGAAAGCAGCCTTTGAAACTTCCCGAAAATAAGGCCTGTATCATAAAGATCATTCCCTTTTTCAATTTTTTCATAAGAAAAGCTGTCTTCGATAAAGAGAAATGCCCTCCAATAATTTCCATCTCCGTCAATATGGTACGGAAGCCCGTCCCTTGCGGCAATGAGGTTCAAGGTCTCGCGTTTCGCATCTCCCCCTTCCTTGAAGATCTTCATGATAAGATGGGATATAACCTTGACCATATTTTCCATGACCAGTTCAGGATTTTTAAATACAAAGCTATTAATTTTCTGGATTATTCGATGCTCTCCGTCTGAAAAGGAAGCAAGATATGTATCGTTAATATGGCCTCTGCCATAGTTTTCTGCACAAATAAAATTACCCTGAATGCAGAACTTCTCACTTATCTTGCGGATTAAATTGACCATAGATTATTTTATACCATATCTTCAGGCAGGGCCACTCGGTTTTTAATCGCAAAAAGACAGGAATCCACGGTTCCTGCAGGTATTCCAACCACTTTTGCAATCATGCGGTTTGAGGCAGAAAGACGCATCCCTTCAAGACGCTTTTTCATTCTATAGAGCCGTTTTTTTGCCCTCTCGAACCTGTTTTTCATTTTAATATAATAATTTGAGCCGACCTGAGCCGAATTCAACTGCTTCTGGTATGCCAAACAGCGATAATGCTGACAGTAAAGGCGCTCTCTAAGGTTCGTAATCGTAGCTTCCTTTGCCTCACGCATGGTCCTTATCTCTTCTACCATATTTCTCACGACCTTGGCATCCATTCCTATGGATTCGGCCACACGATCAATAAATTCATCAGACACAAAATAATAAGCCTTTAATAAAAGCACAAGCACTTGCTTTGGGGTAATGTCTTTTGGCAGAGAAAATACATTATGTTTTTTTTCTAAGTATGGAGGTTCCTCTTCAAAAAGCATCATATCCAGAGCCCTTGCCTGCCAGCAAATAAACTCGGTCATCTTATGTTCCATTTCCCTGCTTCTATATTCCTTTACGGCACTTTGGATTATGCCTGTCATATATGCATCAAAAGAGGCACCAAGATCCTTATACAGATCAATTGCCCTTGAAAACCGCGGATATAACCAGGAAATAAACTCATTCCAATAATCCCGATCTCCGTAAAACCCTCTATAAAATTCATTATTCTTTATCAAATAATTAAAAATTCCTCCTTCAAAATCCGTTTTGGAAAGTTCTCCGTTCATGTAAAGGATGTACATATCAGACAATGGTGTTTCGTTTTTCATAATAACTCCTTTTTTTATGTAGGCATTAGAATAAGGAGTAATTTTGAAGTTTTGCTTTGTCTGAAATTACGAATATCATTTTATCAGGGGGAAAATGAGGAAAAATACAACTAATAGCGGAATTTTATGATTGCCTAGAAGACCTTTTTAAATGCATCAATTATTAGAGACTTAACTTCGGGAATTGTCCCGGGAAGGCTGCCGCCTGCCGCATGCTTATGACCGCCGCCTCCAAGATTTTCTGCGATTCTTCCAACATCTACGTAGGAGCGTGAACGAAGGCCTATTGTAGTCTTTTCGGGCGTTTCCTGCCGAATAATAACTATGACTTCCACACCGTTCACCGATTGAAGAAGCTGGTAAAAACTGTCAGTATCCCTTCCCTCAAGCCCGTAAAGGCAGGTTTCTTCATATTCTTCAGAAGATAATAGGAGCTTTCCGTCATAGTAAGACTCAACCCTATTTAAAACGAGGCCGAGGAGCTTTCTGGAATTAAGACTCTTTCCTCCATATATAGAATGATAAGCTGTCTTTGGGCTTGCGCCTGCATTGATCATTGCAATGGCCGACTCGAAGGTATCTACACCTCCTACATCCACATGACGGAAAAAGCCGGTATCCGTGCATAATCCGAAAAACAGGTATTCCGCCTCTTCCTTGCTCATTTCCATGCCCATTGCCTTTATCAGTCTCATCACTAAAACGGTGGTTGCAGGGGCGGTTATGTCAATAAATTTAACTACGGCTTCTTTATCGGTTTTTTTACCTGCTATCCACCTGTGATGGTCGATAACGGCAAGGGGGAGTGAATCCAAGAGGGGTTCGAGGTCACCTGTGCGATCAGGGGTAGAGCAGTCAAGTATAACTGCCCTTGCATTCTTAGTGTCAGGGTTTGGGGTAAAGAGTTCTTCGTAGGCCCTTATTTCACTGCGCTTGAAAGGTCCTGCAGAGCAGGGTATTGCCTCCTTGCCCATCCTTTTTAAGAATAAGGAGAGGGCAAGCTGGCTCCCGACACAATCCCCGTCAGGCTCTTTATGGCCTGCAATTAGGAATTTTGTGCCTTCATTAAAAAACTTTATTAAATTTTCCGGGACCAGGCCCTCCATCAATGCTCCAGTACTAAACTGTCCACATCAAGGAAGTGCTGATCAAAATCAATATTCAAAGGAATAACACCCCAGGTTTCGTGCAGTTTATTCCTGCGCACCCTTAACCTTACATGAGAGAATGAGCCGTCTCTATAGTAAACGGTCATTGAAGGCCATTCCCTTCCTGCACCAAGGTAAAGAATCTCGCCGGGGCCTGAGGCTTCCGTAAACCAGGAATGCGGCATATAGGCTGTTGCAAATTGATTCGATGATCCCTTCCTGTAAATTACCATATAACCCAATCTATGAATGTAAATTCTTTCGATTGTTACAGAATGATAAAAATAATCTGATTCTACAAACTGTGGAATCGTTTGCGGAGCAGTCTGGGCAAAAAGGGGCATCCCCTGAAAAAATACTACCAATGCAAGCAGTAAAAGAACTTTTTTCACTATATCCTCCTTGACATATACAAGTATACTCCTTGCCGGCCTGATTTGCAAGGGTCATTAATTACCAAAAGACCAACCTTCCCTGGAAAAGGTATACTGACCCGGACGGCTCCCCGTTGAAGCAAAATATGCATCGAAATTGTTCGCAGTGGTAAAAATTAGCTCCCCTGCTTCATCAAAATAGTTTATTGGCGGACCGGAAGACCTACTTGTAAGACGGCCTTCAAAGACCCTATTGCCAAGTACACTTACGCTCGGGGGGATATTAATGCTTGTGAGCCTGTTATTGTAGAATGCCCCATCCCCTATGGTTTGGACGCTCCCTCCAATCACAACGGTATGCAATTCGTTTGATGAAAAGGCCCCTTCCCCTATAGATGAAACAGAATCCGGTATGGTCAGACTCCTAATCCTATTATTAAAAAAGGCGTAAGGTTCTATTACCGTGACACTCGCAGGCAGCTCGAGCTGTTCAAGCTCGTTGTCCGCAAAGGCTCCTGTGCCGATCAAGTTCACCCCATCGCCAATTGTAAGACTAGTCAGCCTATTGTTGGCAAAGGCGCTTCGTCCTATGGTTTCGACAGAGTTCCCGATAATAAGGGCAGAAAGGCTGTTAAAAGCAAATGCACCCTCTCCAATCTCAATTACAGAGTCGGGGATGCTGACCATGGTGAGGCCCCTGTTTACAAATGCTCCCTCGGCAATCGCAACAACGGGCATGCCGTTGATTTCACCGGGAATGACAAGTTCCCTTACCATTCCGGAAGACCTTAAAATGGTCAAATTGCCGCCGTTTTCTTCAACGATTATCCTTAAGCCTGCCTGGGCGAAAAGAGAAACGCCGAAAATTAAAAAAATAAAGCCGAATAATAGTTTTTTCTTCATAAAATGGACAGATTTCTCCTATTTCATTATCGGCAGAAAAAAGCATTAGCCGGTAAAAATTTAACTAATTATGGGCGGTACAAGACTCGAACTTGTGACCCCTAGCGTGTCGAGCTAGTGCTCTAACCAACTGAGCTAACCGCCCTAATAGAGCCGGCTATTAGATTAATAGCCGGTATATAATTAGGGTCTTTCGCGAATTACTACGTTTATTTCGACCTTGCCGTCTTTAGCGCCGGGTCCAATTTCCATTGGTACTATCAGGGCCTCGACTTCAAGATTATTGGATATCTCCATATTATCGCCTGTAAAGAGAGCAGGAGGAGTAAGGTCGAATTTAAAGCCAAGATCGTGAAGTTTGGTTACTGCCTGGGCGGTAATCATATTTGCAAGCTCGGTTATGGTTGCCTTGACCATATCATCCAAAACAGTCATCTCTTCGTTATTCATTCCGCTGGCTACTGCAAGAGCAGTTTCCTTGGTCATATCGAAAAGAACACGCCCCTCTACATCGCCTGCAAGTCCGACAAGGGCCGCAACCCCCTGGATCTGCATGGTGGTAGATTTTAGGTAAAGATCCCCCCGTTTCACATCCGTAGACAAGACCTCTTTCAAAACATTAAAAGCTGCCTCAACAAAAGGATTAATGTACTCAACTCTCATACAAACGCTCCTTGTCTTTCTCTATAGTTATTCATTATTAAATATGCATGAACATGGAAATCTGATCCTTGCCGATATATTCCCATTCACCATCAAGAAACTCATTCTTACCCAAAATCACGATCCCCTTGGATTTCAACTTTTCTCCAAAGCCATCCACCATTCTCTTCTGATCTTGAGAAGGCATGAAGGAAAGAACATCCCGGATAAGGATTATATCCAGTTCCGGCAGGGGATTATCATTTAAGATATCGTGGTACTCAAATACAATTGAATCCTTAATAACAGGATTGAAACTATACCCGGTACGACCCCTGGTCATAAATGTCCTGCAATGCTCAGGTACCTCTTCAAGCTCAAAAACCATGTTCGGTGCCTGGGATACTGCCATGATATCATTATCATTGGCCCATATCTTTATGCTCATATCAGGATAACGTGTTTTCAATATACATGCAAATGAAAATGTTTCATAGCCCTTTCCGCAGCCGATATTCCAGACCTGTATAAGACCTGAAGTCTTAACAGGAAGCAGTTCTACGACCTGAGCGGCATAATCATCTCCCCAGAAGTGACCCGTATATGGAGAATAAAAGGTGGAAATATACTCATCGGCTTCCTGTGCATTCTTTAATTGCAGATCTTCTCCGAAGCGGGTACCGCTCCAGTCGGCAAACCTCTTGCGTATCCACTCGTCGTTTAGCGGGCTTGGGAAGAAGTTCCTTAGGGCAGGTAAGCTTTCCATAATAAAGCTCAATGTAGAATCGGAAGTTGCTAACCTTTCTTCAAGACCCATTTCCGGGCTGACACTTGCAGGGGGAGGCGCATAGTAGGAACCATCCGGGCCGTCACTCACAACACCTCTCGGTTTCTGCTTGTCTTCCTCTGCCTGGGTAAATATTCGAATAACATCGAGGATAATAAATAATTCGCCCTGTTTTTCCACAACCCCGCTGATAAATTTAATGTTTATGTCCCCGAATATTGGGTGGGGAGGCTGGATATTCTCGGAATTTATGCCAACGACCTTGTCAATTTTGTCGACAATGGTGCCGTAAACATGGTCGTCGATGCGCAGTATGAGCATGTTCTCCAGGGTTTCCCCGTGCTTCTTCTCTACAGGCAGATGGAAGAACATGCGAAGATCGATTATCGGAATTATATCGCCCCGGAGGTTATAAACCCCGCGAACAAAGGAAGCTGCATTCGGGACATAAGTAAATTTGTCCGCTTTTGCGATTTCCTTTACATTCATGATGTCTACACCGTACTCTTTTCCTGCCAAAGAGAAGGTTACCATTTTGAAATCGACGGTATCCACCCTCTCCTTCTGTTCCTGGAGTTCGGCGTTTACCTGTGCCAAATCTTTAATCATTGCCATCTTTATTCCTCGTTATTCCAAGGTCCCTACCATCTGCTGGATGCTTCTCTGACCCTGCGATTTTCCATCTCTTTGCGCAGCCCCAATTCAAGAAGCTGACCCACGTCAATAATAAGGGATACAGAACCGTCTCCCAGAATCGAAGCACCGGCTATGCCCGGGGAATTTGTAAACTGATCCCTTAGGGGTTTGATTACAACGTCCTCTTCGCCTATGAGACTGTCTACCATAAAGCCCATTTTCTTTTCGGCAGTACCGACAATTACAATAAAGAAATACTCCTGTTGCTCTTCGCTCTTAATCCCGAAAAGCCTGTTAAGGCGGAGCAGAGAAATAACATCACTTCTTATATTGAATACTTCGTTATTGTCTATCATCTTGATATCTTCGGGCTTAATTCTAAGGGATTCAATAACAGAGGTGATGGGTATTGAGTAAATTTCGTGCCCGACACGGACGAGAAGGCCCTGAATAATTGCAAGAGTAAGGGGCAGTTTGATGATAAACTTGGTGCCCTTGCTCTTCTCTGAAGTAACCATGACAGTGCCGTTAAGTTTCTCGATTGACCTTCGCACGACATCAAGACCAACACCGCGGCCTGAAATCGATGTGATCTGCTTTGCAGTCGAGAAGCCGGGCTCGAAAATAAGGTTAAAGGCTTCCACATCGGTTAGAATCTTATTCGGGTTTAAAATACCCCTTTCAATGGCCTTTGCTTTTACTGCCTCGACATCAATTCCCTTACCGTCATCGGAAATTTCGATAACGATCATATTTCCTTCGTTTGTTGCCTTTAGTAAAACGCGGCCTTCTTCTTTCTTGCCTGAAGCCCTCCGCTCTTCAGCAGATTCTATTCCGTGATCCACTGAATTTCGCACCGAGTGCATGATCGGGTCAAGGAGGTCGTCAATAACGGATTTATCAAGTTCTGTTTCTTCACCTTCGATAACAAGGTTGATTTTTTTGTTCAGGTTTTTTGATAGATCGCGTACAAGTCTTGGGAAGCGGGCGAATATCTGACTTATGGGAACCATCCTGATTCTCATAACACCCTCTTGGAGCTCCCCTGTAATCCTGCCAAGATTCTGGGAGGTGGAGCGGAATTTTCCGACAGTGCTCTTTAAAGAGGTCTCGAAGGTGTCAAAAATGGTGAAAATATCGCCGTACTGCTCGCCAATCTCCTTACGAATATCCTTAATTGACTTTCCGGTCTGAATACTGCCCAGATGTTCGGGTAAACTGTCAAAAAGATTCTTGATTTTTTCCCTATATGTGGCTTCAAGGGCATGTAATTCAGTCTGAAGATCCCCGAATTGGGTGCTTATCTGGTTAAAGGTAGCCTTTGTAATAACGGTTTCCGATACAAGGTTCAATAGATCGTCAATTCTCTTGGAATCTACCCTTAAGATTGAGCCTGCTTCCTTGCCTGCCTTCTTTGAGTCGTCACTTTTGCTCGCATCATCTGCTGCGGCCTTTGCTGCGGGTGCAGCAGGGGCGGCGGGAGCTTCTACGGTTGGTGCAGGGGCTGCAGGTGCAGAGGCGGCAGGTTTCGGAGCCGGTGCCGCAGCTGCAGGAGCAGGCGCAGGGGCGGCGCCCGCAGCGGGTTTACTCACATCCACTACATCGGAGCCGAGGGATACATCCGGAATAAGCACCATTTTCTTGATTTCGTCCTGGGCCCTTGAGGATGCAATATAGTATTCCACAACAGGGAAAAAGTTATCTTCATATAATTGTTCGAATTCGGGAACTGTCCTGAGTACAGTACCTGCACTCTTTAAGGCGGCATAAACCTGAATACCTCCTACGGTATTCATTAGACTATCCTTATCAAACTTGACTGCTACCCTTAGGATGGGGAGACCGCCGTCTACAGATTCCCTTAATTCCTGCAGCTCATTCTCGGAGAGCCCGCCATCTGAAGAGATTGGTGCGGCTTTAGGTGCAGGAGCTGCTGCTGCGGGAGCAGGTGCCGGGGTTGCAGCCGGGGCCGCAGGAGCGGCCTTACCCTTGCTCTTATCCGGGAGCAGGGATTTTAGCTTGCCTTCGATATCCGAGGTATCCTCGTCGTAGATAGAACCGTTCATCCGTTGTCCCAGCATGGCCTTGGTCACATCAATAGCGGAAAGGAGGATGTCAACCACATCCCCATTCATGCTGATCTGATTGCCCCTAATCGCATCCAGTACGTCTTCAACCAAGTGTGTAAAATGCGAAAGTTCCATCATTTCTACGGTGGCTGAACCGCCCTTAAGGGTATGAGCGGCACGGAAAATCTCGTCCACCGCGTCCCTATTGGACCCGTCATTCTCCAAGACCAGAATATTTTGCTCAAGAGTATCAACCTGCATCTGGGCTTCGGCAAAGAAATCTTTTAATAATTCTTCATTATTAGGATCTAAATAGTCACTCATTATAGCTAAAGAATACACCAATATTCCTGCTCAAGCAAGGGGGTATTCAGAATATTAGTCAATGAACTGAAAAATTCAACTCTCCTTCGGGGATATTTGATGACAAAAGTACGAGTTCCACCTTTTCGTTAGGTTCTTCTCCACCCCTAAGGCTAATCTGAGTTTCTACTCCGAGGTCGGGGATAAATATTATTGCTTTGCTTCCTTTCCTTTCAAGAATAACCCCTTCCCAACAGGAATCTTTCTTATCGGAAAGGTAAACTGCCATCCAATGGGCAAAAGAGGCTCTTTCTGTACGGGTGGCAGCGATTGCAGCAGCTTCGGCGGCCATAAGCCTAAGCAGAACTTCCTCTTCGCTTAAGGGCTTTAAGCCAAGAATCCGGGCCCTAATCTGCTGATGGCAGAGCAGGTCCGTATAGCGCCTTAGGGGACTTGTAACTTGGGTATAATTATCGAGGCCAAGCCCCCAATGAACACCGCTCTTACAAGAGAGATTCCTTGGTCTCATGCTTCGCCTTAATTGAAAGGCCCCTGCAAGGCCCGGCAGGATCTTTTCGGGGATTTCCCCTGCTTCCTGTGAAATAAAGGGAAAGGGTAATTGCATCTGCAGAGCCCAACGGGCACTGCCCTCCCCTGCTAAAAGCATACATTCACGGACAATACCGGTTGATCTATATTCGGGCATTCTATCAACCGAAACACTCTTCTCCCCTTCTTTAAGGTTTACAGTAAGATGCACTTCAGGAAAGTCAATAAGCACAGCTCCCCCGTTAAGCCGCTTTTCCAAGTTAAACTCTGCAAGCTTTTTTAAAGAATTGAGCATTTCGTCCCCCTCTTCCATTAGGGAGTCTGCCTTCGAGAAGGAAAGACGGGTAACCTTGACAATAGAGGGGATTATATCGATATCAAGGATATTGGAGTCGGGGCTTAGGCGGATCTTAAAAGAGAGGGCCGGAGATTGATCCCGGAGGCCAAGGGCAAAAATGGGAAGGGCCTCGGGGCAGAGCATGTGGGAGGCTCCTTCGGGAAGATAAAGGGTGGCCCCCCTGTCGCGGGCCTCGAGGTCCGCGGGAGAGCCGGGCGAAATACAAGAGGTAGGGTCTGCAATATGCACCCAGAGGGTATAACAACCTTCAGGGTCGGGGCCTTCAAGTGAAATTGCATCGTCAGGGTCATTACTCCAGACATTGTCTATTGCATAGGAAGTGAGCCCGGAAAGGTCGAGGCGGGTTTCTTGGGAACTTCCCATGGAATTTTCGAGGGGCTCAAGGTCGGGCATTATTTTTGCGGAAATCCGCTCCGTACCGAAGCGGCCGGGGTGCGGGTTTTCCCAAATTGTCCAGGCGTCGCTTGCAAGGAGGAGTTTGTGAGCTTCTACCGGGGTCTCGCTTTTCCCGAGGTCCTTTAGGGTACGGCTCTTATCGGTCTGCCCTCGGGCGAGCGCCTCTACGTCTTGGAGGAAGCGGCGGTCGGAGGGGCTTAATTCGTCTGAAGGGAGTTTCTTCATTTTTTGGAGGAAGGCCTCCCTTTCCCCTGCTTCCCTCTGCTTTTCGTTAAGTCGTCTCTCATTTTCTTCAACTTCAGCTCGGGGACGAGCCTTTATGCCGGTAAGGGGCCCTGAAAAGTAAAGACCTTCGCGAATAAGCTCCCATACGGCAAGTGCGCCGGCCGGAGAAAAATTGCCGAAGATTAGTTCCGAAAGTTCTTTTAAGCTTACGGTTGGATTATCATCCATTAATAAAAGATCCCATGCCTCCCTCGCATTGCCTTCGAGCTTGCCCAGATCTCCGGGCGAACAGGGGCCCGGATGGATTAACTCGATATCCTTCTCCCTGACTTTTAGAGCATCCCCCCCAACCACAGAAATATTTATTTTATCCGGCGAAAGGCCGGTAACAATTGCAGGACGATTTTTATAGATTACAAGGCTTTTTTCGGGTATCATGGGATGAGTGTAGCATAAGAATAGCTCTATTAATAGTTATTGCAATTTCCGGTAATTATGTCAAAATGGAAGGGAAAGGAAGGTTTTTATGAAGAAATTAATCGGCATTATTTTTTTCGGATTAATGATATCGATGGTCTATGCCCAGACGATTAGAACTATAGCTCCGGGCAGCTCACAGACCGGCACTTTGCAAGGAACTGCGGTAAACCTTTATACCATTACGGTTCCTGCAGGAAGGCTCATCGTCTATACGGAGAGCAATATGGACACATTGATTCGTGTTTATAATTCGGACTGGGATGAGATTGCATTTGATGATGATTCAGGGAACGAGTTAAACGCAAGGGTTAGTGTTCATGTCGGAGCAGGTACTTATACCATAGGCGTGGCAGGTTGGAGTTCCGGTGCCATCGGACCATATACTCTTTTTGCCGCAACAGAACCTATTATAATAACGCCCGTAACAGCAGGGAGGCCCCATAATAGTATTCTGCAGGGAACCGCTGAGCATCTTTACAGTGTTACTGTTCCTGCAGGAAGGCTCACTGTTTATACAGAAAGCAATTTAGACACATTGATGACAATATATAATGCGGATTGGGAAGAAATAGCTTACGACGATGATTCAGGAGACGGTTACAACGCAAGGGTAAGCATCCGTGTTCCTGCGGGCACTTATACGATTGAAGTGAGGGGCTGGGGTTCAGGTGATGTCGGGCCGTATACCCTGCATGCATCATCGGAGCCTGTTGTGGTTACTGCTCTTACTCCGGGGAGGCCGCACAATACAATTCTGCAGGGAACAATGGATCATGTTTACAGTGTTACTGTTCCTACAGGAAGGTTGATAGTCTATACGGAGAGCAGTTTGGATACATTAATCAACGTCTATAATGCGCAGGGGATAATAGTCGCGATGGACGATGATTCAGGAGACGGGTTAAATGCTTATATCGATACTCGAGTTCCTGCAGGCACTTATACTATTGAAGTAAGAGGCTGGAGCTCAGGTGATGTCGGGCCGTATACTTTGTTTATTAATACTCAGTAGAGCTATTTTGTTCATTTGCAACAGATAGCTTGTATACTAGTATACAAGTGGTACTTTCAAGATTTTTTTCGCAAAATATATTATTTCTCTATTCTTATTATACCGGCACAAATTGATATTTGCTCATATATTATTTTGTAATCCTTGGGGAATTTGTTTTTTATTTCATCGAATATAAAATAATATTCATCATTATCCCATTCATTTTCGTGTATTTTTCTGCATCCATCAAGTTCTTCTCTAGTATTAAATCCTATATCTCCAATCATTAATAGGCCTTTTTTATCCAAAATATCTAATAATTCCTTTATGAATACGATCTTTGAATCGTCATCTAAATGATGCATGGCATATGTGCATATAATTATATCAAAAAAATCGTTTTTTATGCTTTTAGGTAAACCTTTTGTAAAATCATGTTTAATAAGCCTTGCTGAAGGCATTTTTTCTCTACATATTTTTACCATTTCATCAGAAAAATCTATTCCAGTAATTTTGTATCCTTTTTTATACAATTCTCCACATAATATTCCAGTTCCAATTCCAACATCTAAAATATTAACTTCCTTATTTGAAAGAATAGTATTGTAGATTGTATTCATAAGCTTTTTATATCCAGCAAATGGGTAAGTATTTTCTTTGTCAGATGATTCAACTGATTTGTCATAAGTATCTGCCCATAAATCGAAACCTTTGTTATCAAGCACCATCTTCCCTCCTATAATCTATTATGTATAATCATAATATTTTGTCAAGTGTTTTCTTTATTTTTACCATTTGGGGGTATTTCGCCTAACGTTCTAGGTATATGACGTTTTTACTGCCCGAATAAGCAAACCGTAGGTTTGCAGGGCA
>Ga0099364_10002810_pt1 | contig 27544 bp, 20 predicted proteins | sample TergutTh196P3_FD_73070 | JGI IMG/M metagenome (GOLD analysis project Ga0099364, IMG submission 73070) | Microcerotermes parvus P3 segment gut microbial communities from Pointe-Noire, Republic of the Congo - Th196 P3 | ecosystem: Host-associated > Arthropoda: Insects > Digestive system > Gut ... | reverse complement strand
GGAGTGACGGGAAGGCCTGAAATAGCCGAGATTACAGAGTATTTTTGAGTGACTTACGATACCTTAAATTTACCCGGCAAGGACTCGAACCTTGAACGAGGGAACCAAAATCCCTTGTGTTGCCAATTACACCACCAGGTAATCTATACGGGCATTATAGACGAAACGGGACATTTTGTCAAGAGAGCAATTTTATTTCTCTCAACGGTCAACGGCCAATGCCTATAAATCTTGCCGGGGTTCTGTTTTTATGCTAGAATCAGGCCGTAATGTCCATACCTAAAGTTGCCATCGTCGGCCGGCCTAATGTCGGCAAATCCAGTCTGTTTAATTGGCTCATCGGCGAGCGGATTTCTGTGGTCGATCCGACTGCCGGAGTCACCCGGGATCGCGTGTCCCATCTGCTTGAACTTTATGGAGAAGACGACAACACGTCTTACTTTATTGAACTCGTCGATACCGGCGGTATCGGAATCGTTGATGAAGATAATCTGTCTGAACACATCGAAGAACAAATCCAAATCGCCCTTCAAACATCCGACCTTATCCTTTTTGTCGTCTCCGCTCAAGACGGCATTGTCCCGCTCGATGAACACGTTTCCGAACGGCTGCGAAAACTAGATACGCCCATCATTCTCGTCGCCAACAAGGCCGATAATGATAAGGAAGAACGCAATGCCGAGGAGTTTCAACGGTTCGGCTGGAATGTCCAGGCCGTCAGCGCATTGCATAAACGAGGCCGCGTTCGACTCTCGGAGGAAATACGTTCGGCATGTGCCGGTTTGTTTACAGAATCGGAAAACGAACCGATAACGCAAGACCCTGTGATGAAAGTTGCCATCGTCGGGCGTCGTAATGCGGGTAAGAGCACATTTATTAACTCGCTCCTCCAGGAAGATCGGGTCATCGCCAGCGATGTTCCCGGCACGACACGAGATGCGATTGATGTTCATTTTGAACTGGACGGCAAGCAGTTTGTTGCGATCGATACACCCGGCTTTTTGCGGCGAAAAGGGGTAAAAACCGACCTGCAATTTTACAGCACGAATCGGGCAGAAAGAAGCATTTTTCGCTCTGATGTTGTGTTGCTGTTTTTTGAAGCAAACTCGCAAATTCAAGCCGTCGAGCATCAATTAGCCGGCTTTATTCGCAAGGCGATGAAGCCGTGTATTTTTGTTGTCAATAAATGGGATACGATGGTCGGTCAAATGCCGACGGAACGTTGGGGCGAATATCTGCGTGAAACCTACAACGATTTGAACTACGTGCCGATTGCTTTTATAACGGGGAAGACGGGCAAAAATATCAAAATGCTCTTAAATCATGCGCAGATGCTTTATACTCAATCACGTCAGCGGATTCCCACAGCACAGTTAAATAAGTTAGTCATGGAGGCATTGGAAAACCATCCGCCGCCGTTGCATTACTATCATAAGCCGAAGATATACTACACATCGCAAGTTGACGTTGCTCCGCCGACGATAGTGTTATTTTGCAATATGCCGGATGCGTTTTCGCCGCCGTATCAACGGTATTTACTCAATTATCTCCGTGACGGGTTACCCTTCGGCGAAGTGCCGATCAGACTGCTGTTCCGTAAACGGGAATCGACTGACGGGAAAGATGAAATTGATGCGAAACGAAAGTCGTAGAAGGCTAACCGGCTGCTGTCTTTCTGCGACATGCTTTTCGTCAGCCTTGTTCAAAAACGTGTTCAAAAAAAGATGTCTCTGTCGGGCGTGTTTCGTATCTGTTCAAGCCGGTCAGCGAGGACTTGTCGGTTGGGCAGGGATTCTATTTCCTTTTGGACAATCGCTTCGCCGATCGTTCGGGTTTCTGGAGCGGCGAAATCCGTCAGGTATTCTTGCAAAGTCAACAGGGCATTCGGCGTGCACATATCTTGGATGAATCCTGGTATCGCATATTCCATAAAGATTTCGCCCGTTCGGCCAAGCCGATAGCATGCGGTGCAAAAACTGGGGATATACCCGTCTTGCAAGAGTTGGTGAACCACTTCGTCCAGCGGTCTAATATCGCCCAGTTCAAATTGTCCGCGTTCTAATTTTTGCTCCCACATTTGGCTGTGAGCATCGCCGGCTTCGACATAGCCGCCGATTTCGATTCGGCTGCCCGCATCAATCTGCGAGACACCAAACCCAAGGGCCTTTGCCCGAAGCGGAGCAGGTTCCCGGGCAGTAACAATCAAGCCGGTATAGGGAACAGCAAGACGCAATATCGCAATTAAACGCAAAAAATCCGCATCATTCACATCATGTTGTGCAACTTCTGCAAACGAAACTCCGCTGGCCCGGCGAATTCGGGGAAAACTGATCGTGTGCGGCCCAATGCGGTAATTTTTGACCAGATGAATCGCATGCGAAACCAATCCCAGCACATCAAATTTCCAGTTGGCCAACCCGAAAAGCACGCCGATTCCAACATCGTCGCAGCCGGATTCGATTGCTCGGGCCGGAGAATCAAGCCGCCAAAGATAGTCGGCTTTATGAGTCCCCGCCGGGTGTATCTTGGCGTAGGTCGCATGGTGATAGGTCTCCTGGAAAACCTGATACGTCCCGATGCCCGCGGCTTTGACCGTGCGGTAACCTTCATGCGAAAGCGGGGCGGCATTGATATTCACCCGACGAATAGTGTTCGGCTGAAGAACAGTCAGCGGAGAGTTGGACGGCGACTCCGTACCCGACTGGGCAGCACCCGACTGGGGAGGAGTGTTATACCACTGTACCGAATAAATCTGACGGACACAATCCGCAATGTATTCAGGAGAGTAATTGGGATGTTCGCCGAAGACGGCTATCGTCCGTTTATGTCCCATTTTCAGCATATTACGGACTTGCTCTTGCAGTTCTTCCGTTGTCAGCGTTCGGCGGACTGCATCGGGATTACTCCGGCGAAACCCGCAGTAAGTACAATCATTTACGCAGTAGTTGCCGATATAAATCGGGGCGAACAACACAATTCGGTTTCCATAGACATCTTTTTTTAGTTGTCGGGCAGTATCGAAAATTTGTTCGATTAATTCCGGCTCGTCGGCATTGATCAGACTGGCGGTTTCTTCGAGTGTCAGGGCTTCTTTATTTTTCGCTTTGGCAATAATTTCCCGAACACGTCCTGCGTCGGCCTTGCGGTTTAACAAAGATTCGATGAGCGGCTCATCGATAAAATCGCAGCCGTTTTCGCTTAATTGGTGCATGTCTGTCAGGAACTAAATAGATTGAAGGAACAAAGTCGCGTGGAGTCCGATACCGTTATCAGAGACCATTATAGCCGATATAAGCCGATAATACAGCATTGCAAAAAGAGTGGGACAATGCCGTAGTGTGGGACAATGCCGTAGTGTGGGACAATGCCGTAAGGGATGGGGCAGTAAGGGGTAGTGCCGCATGCCCGCCGCTTCGCCGCGACACGGCATCATCGGACACAGGACTGTTTAACCGCTTGTTCCAATGCCCAAATCATCCCAGTATGCGAAGGAACATCGGACTCATAATCCGGCGGAAAACCCAAAGAACAAAGAGTTTGCGACGTGAGGGGGCTGATGCTAACCAGTCGGGAGTGCCGAAGCAAGTTGCCGAACATGTTAACCAGAGAATGAGCGATTGCTGAACTTGTAATCGTGATGTAGTCAATTTGCCCTTGCCGCAAACACTCGATAATCTGTGCGTCCGCTTGTACCCGATCAACACTGCGATAAACCGCAATTTCGGTAACGGTACCGCCTAACCCGGCCAGTTGCTTTTTGAGCACATCGCGTCCGCGGCTTGCCCGAAGAAGCAAGAAACTCTTGCCCTGCGAGGCTTCTTCGGATAAAGCCTGCACGACGCCTTCCGCCGTAAAATCGTTCGGCACTACATCGGCCCGGCGGCCTAGACGCCGACACAAAGCCGAATCCGTACCATGCCCTACCACGGCAATCTTAGGGACAGAAATCTTGTGGCAGGCAATCTTGGTGATGTTTGAAGAGGGACAGAATGTCGGGTTGCCGTCTACGCAATCGTCAAGCCGGTTGAAAAACGAATCCACTCCGTTACTGCTTGAAAAAACCAGCCAATCGTATTGATTTTGCCCCATTGACCGAATCACAGCATCCAATTCGCTCCAGGAATCTGGCGGTAAAATGTCGATGGCGGGTTGCAGTAAAACATGAAAGCCGAGGGACTCCAATTCGGTTTGCATCGGCTCGGCTTGATGCTGCGGTCGGGTAAGTAATACTGTCGGTTTTAACGTGGTCAAATTTGTTGCCGTAATGCGTTTGGCGATTTTAGAGATTAGGTATTCGAGCGATTGGGCTGCGTTTTTGACGGAACGGACATCAACGTGTTTCTTCGGAAGAACGACAATATCAAAACCGCCAGGCCGGATTGATAAAGGCCGTGGCGATGATTGCCATGTTGAGGAACAGTGCCGAAAGGCTTCCCGAATCAACCGCTTCCAGCGATTACGGACGACAGCGTTGCCGACCTTTTTGGAGACTGAAAGCCCCAGTCGGCAATAGGGCAATTCATTGGGCAAAGCAAATACGACCAACACCGCATCCGCCGCAGAGCACCGAGCGGCGAACACCCGTTGAAATTGCTCTGTTCTAGTGAGCCGATGCAACTTGGGCAATGTCCGGGAAAGCGGCAATGTCCGGGAAGGCAACAATGTCCGGGAAGGTTGGTCAGCCATCGAGATCAAGGGACATACCCGTTTTTCCTGAAATGTCGGGTACTTTTTGTGGTTCCGGGTTGTCTTGTTTTTCTTGCCGTTGATTCCATTGCCAGGCTTGCCGCCCGTCGGCGTCCCGATCGCCCGAAGATGCTCCACTTTGCTTGCTTGCATCAAGTTGCGAAGCCTGCCGGCTTGCATCAGCAACGCGTTCTCGTACTTTGGCATCATGGGATGCACTCGGCATGGGAGGAGTAAAACCGCTGATACTCATTGAACAATCTCCTTTTACAACCTTTTGTTGGTATTGTTAATTTGGCATCGATTTTCTGGACTTTCTTTATTATAAACCTTTATTATAAGCGTTGGTATCGCAAACCGTATCGGTTTAACAGACTGATATACACTGGAGCCAGACGGACTTGAACCGACGACCCCCGCGTTGCAAACGCGGTGCTCTCCCAACTGAGCTATGACCCCTTGGTGATCATTATACCATACCGACATGAAAAACAAGCAAGGCCTGTTTTGAGCAAGACTATTTTGGACGTACTCAATACGGCCTGCCCAAAACATCAATCCCTTCGGTATCCCAATGATTTAATGACCGACAGCATCTCTTCGTATGTGATAAACCGGCGTCGGTTTTGCAATTTATAGTTATCAATTGCCTCCACCAACTCTTGTGCCTCTGGCGACAAGCCGTCATATACATTCCCACACTGGTTGCGTCGTTCAACGCCCAACGGGGGGCCCTGAGGCACACCATCTTGGTTCACCCCCATTCCCCGACGCTGTACAAACGGATAATTCGGCTGATCTGTACTCACTCTATGATCCTCCCTTGCCCGCTAGTGATCATGGCTAGGCAAATTCGGCCAGGCTTTATTGCCTGCAACCACCGAACTATTCTACCATAGTTTCGCCCAAAAAGCCATACCCTGACACCGTTCGGCTTTTGACCGACAAAAATTATGCTAAATGAACAACACTCCCGATCTTTTTCTGCCGTTTTCGGTTACGCCAAACCCGCAGTTTTTTGCTCCAAATAATCACGCCGGTGATCGGCAAGGTCGTTGCAAACAGACAAACGATAAAGAAAAATATCTTTGACGAGAGGCCCGTTATGTCGCCAAGATGAAGCCCGCGAACCGATGCCGCTATTTGGGCACCCAACGGCATGTCAACAAAACGTTCGACATCAACGGTTTTACCGAAAAATTCTACGGGGATAACCGTCCCCCGAAAAGGATCCCATTGCGTTCGATCCATAATCGCCAGGGCGAAAAACCCGCTGCGACCTTTGCGGATCACCATAGCCGTTTCGCGATCCTGCGGGATCATAATAGAAATCGTTCCCGGCCCCGGCGTCAGTTGATTTTGTCGGGCAATCATCCCGGCGATAAGTATAGGCCGATGCGAAGGATCAACCGCTTCGATCATCTCCGGCATCTGTATTCGCTGCCTGAATATCCGGTCACCCAGAAGAGCACTGGCCGCATCCCGATACCAGGAAAATGACCAGCATAAGCCCGTCAATCCGAGAATCAAAGACGGTATCAAAATATAAAAACCGGCTGTTTTATGCATGTCATAGATAAAAGGGAAAAAGCCGCTGCGCCAACGCCAACGAAAACCTGTACGCCAGGCCCTTCGGCTATTGAATAATTTCCATGATCTTGGGAACCATAATATCAAACCTGTTATGCAAATTACGCAAAAAATGATCGTCGCAATTCCAACCACTGGCCGGCCGATCTCTATGGGCAGCCACAGAAAACGGTGTAAAAGCAACATCGACCTCAAAAACGGGTCGACCGCAGTCGGCCCTTCAGCAACAATTTCGCCGGTATAGGGATGCACAAAAACCCGATGGAGATGGTGCCTCCCCCCGCTGGCGGGCCGGTCTAAACCTGGCCGGTTGGTGTCTGACCGTTCGGTGCGGCCTCGGCCTTGCCTGGCTGGACTGACCGAACCGGTTTGGCCTGGCACGACGAGCGTCATCGTTACGGTACGATTCGGCTGTTCGGGAAGAGTGATCGAAGAGACTTTCAAGCCCTGTTCCTGTTTAGCGGTTTCTACCCGAACGATGAGTTCATCGGCGGAAAGCATCGGTTGCCCCGCCGGGCGACTTACATAATATCTCCCGGGCTCGGCGATCAGCCGAACTTCGTCCTGAAACGTGAGAATTGTCCCGCTTAAACAAACGATAAACAATATGATCCCGCTGGCGATGGAAAGCCAAAGGTGTGTTTCATAAAAAAAATGCCGTATTGCTTTAATCATCATTTTTAGGAGTTGTTCTTTTTTGGGTGTCATTCCGGGGTGTTATTCATTGGGGTAAGCCGCCGGGCACTGCATAGAGTAGGGGTATTGCAGGGCAACCCGGCAACTCGGCTAATGGCGGATACGAAATGTAATGCAGCAAGTCTATTGGCCGTTAGAATGAAACGAGTTCTCCGCCGTTTTTGGTACTCAGTGCCCGCCATACGTCGAGGGAAACGTTGTCAGTGATAAGCCGTCCGCTGCCGTCGCCGAAAGCCGTATTGACTCCGCCGGGATGATTGCTCGTTGCTTTTAAGAACCCGTACCCCGTTCCTTTGAACCACCAATTGGCGGCATTTTTCTGATTCGGCAAGAGGTAAGCGTTGTAAGCCGAGTGATCCCATCGCGACGAGAGCCAAGAAGCCGCACGCTCTTGTTTGCTTTGTGCCGTGGCCGTTGCGGCGGTAAACGCAACCATATCTTCATTGGCTCTTGCTTCGCCGGCGTTCGGTTGTTGATCACCGTCTAGAATGACTCGCTGAAACATACTAGTACTCATTCCGGCCAGATTTGCGTTGCCCACAAGACTTTGGCTGCCGAAAAGTGCTTCGGAAAGGATCATCGTATTGCTTGTCCCATCGGACATTGATTCGAGACCGTAAATACCGTTGCTGTGTTCTCCCGGCCTGTTTTGCACTTTATGAAACACTCCATCCGTTCGATGGAGTACCGTAGGAGGATCGCTTGCGTCCCGCCCGGAATGTAAACCGTGATTCCCGGTACCGGACCCGACGCAGACCATATAGTTGCCTGGTGCCGATGGGATTCCTGCGGGCGAAAGGGATCCGACGGTAATTCTTCCGTCGCTGGGACATATAAAAAACGGCAATCCTATTTCTTTAATATCGTCGTAGTAGGAGTTCGTTCCCGACCGCAGCGTAAAAAGCGACTCTCTAAAATCTTTGTCTTGCGACACATTGGCGGCTTCGATGAATGGCAATACTCTGGCCAATGCACCGGGGCCGACGGTAACGCGGTGCATACCCGTATTTTCGTCGATCACAACCCCATTGAGGCTGGTATATTGCGTTCCGTGCGGCGGCAGAGTTCCGTAGGCGTCGTGGTGATTATGCAACGCCAAACTCCATTGTCTGAGATTATTAGCACATTGCATTCGCCGGCCGGCCTCCCGGGCAGCCTGGACGGCGGGGAGAAGTAGGGAGACGAGCATGCCGATGATGGCGATGATGACGAGGAGTTCGACAAGCGTAAATGCTCTGATATTATTTCTATGTGATATGTTTTTCATGTTTAGCATGTTGGGTTTATTGGTTGAAATTTTTAGTAAAGTCCCCAATAGGGACAAAAGCCGCATCCCGACATTGGGCCGGACGCAGACGAAATCGGTACGTCCGTAATGATACGGCAAGGACGTCTTCTAATACAGAACATCACCTCATGTCCGGCAAAACAGGATGTTCGCGAAACAGGAGCGTTACGGTTCGGTGTAGAGCATGAGAATCGATCAACCAGAAAAAACCGGCGGTGCCCGGCATGGCGGAAGAGATGTTACGGAAGAAACCAACAGTTTCGAAGCGACAAAAACGGCTTCGGCAACCATATCCGACTGTACTTGAAAGGGGGCTGTCTCTACGAAGAGCGGAACGGCCAGCCGTAGAAATTCGCAAAGCGGACAGACATTTTCATCCAGGGGAATGTGTCTTTGATGGGAATCGGACTGATGTGCATCGGTTGCAATACTGAATGTTTCAGTGTCACATACAGCAGCATGATCACATACAGCAACACGTTCATATAAAACAACAGAGCGGCTGGCATGAGAGTGGTCGGTATGGTGGTCAAACAGATGCCAGTGTAATGCGGGAGCGGCAACGAGAGCGGACAGGTACAGAGCGATGACACTCCAGGCCGTAATTCCTGTACCCGACTTCTTCCAATTGTTGCGTCGAAACAACCCGATCATACGCGGACATCTTACTCAAATTGAGTGGAAGAGTCAAGGGGTGGCGGCTGGGTAGTCTGGGAGCGAATTGGAGGTGAGCGAATTGGAGGTGAAAGGTGAACAGATGAACGGACAGCCCCATCGCCCCGGCTTGTCGCCGTGGGAAAATTTGATAGAATAGATGTCAGTTTTTGGGTTGTCGTGTGTTCGGTTGCCGGATTTTCACGTGTCGGATAGCATCGGCAATCGTATTTCCTGTTCGTTTGGAGAATAATAGATATGCCGTCAAAAGAGGAGATTTTTGCTGGGATTAAAGAACAATTAATAGAGGCTTTGGCCGTGGATGACGATCAGGTATTGCCCGAAGCGACGCTTATGGGAGACCTCGGAGCAGAGTCGATTGATCTGTTGGATATCGTTTATCGGTTGGAAAAACACTTTTCCATCAAAATAGACCGGGGAGAATTGGTTCCCGACGACGTCGTGAACGACACGGAAGGAATATACGTCGTTGACGGAAAATTGACTGCCAAAGGAATGGAAGAGATCAAGAAACGCATCCCCTTCGCCAACATTTCCGCTCTTGAAAAAAATCCCGTTGTACAGAACTTAACGACGATTCTGACGGTGAAAGATATGTGCCATCTCGTCGAACAAAAACTAGGCGTTTAACGCCGCAATTTTTGAAAGTCCATGCATTGGTATTGGATTGACCGCATTACAGTTTTTGAAAGTCAATGTCGGGCGGAGTCCGTTAAGATGGTAACGTTGGCTGAAGATCATCTGCACGATCATTTTCGGTTTGTGCCGATGATGCCAGGCTCGCTGATTATCGAAGGAATAGCCCAGACTGCTGGACTGTTATTGCACGAAGCAAGGGGTTATAAAGAAAAGGTCGTTTTGGCAAAAATACCTCGTTTTACGTTTCATCACGTCGACATTTGTCCCGGCGATGTTTTGCTCTATAAAGTGCAGTTGGAAACATTTAGCGAAGGAGGCGGTGTTGTATCGGCTTGGGCATACCGCGATGATCAACTGATTGCCGAGGGAGAACTGATGTTTGCCCATTTAGGGCACGAATTTTCAGGCCAATCTCTTTTCGCAGACGGTGATATGGTGCAAATGATGCGGCTACTACGCGTTTTTGAAGTCGCCGTTGCTCAGGACGGCTCCAAAATGAGCGAGCCGGAACAGTGATGCCCGCCGAACCGAAATAGTGACTGCTTGTCTCGTCGAGTGTGGTATAATTGAGACAATCGTTCGGGCAAAACCGAATTTCACGCCAATCAAAAGGAGAAAAATTATGTCGTGAAGCAGCCTGAAAGCGTTCCAATCTGTCGCTGTCGCCTGTCTCCTCTCCGTAAAACCTCCACGGACTTGCAATAAAAATAATTCCTTTTACAATGACCCTATGTTTGAATGGCGTTTCAGGGTTTCTGACGGAATTATCCCCAAACATTTCCTGAAAAAATCCTACTTCGCAGGATGGGGGCGAATCCCCCAACTCACTCTGGCCGCCCTGCGAAATGATATTGGGCTGCGAAATGATATTGGGCAAGGAACAATAGAACAGGATGAATTCAACGGCATCGGACAAAACGGCATCGGACAGACCGAAACCTGGACGGGGATTGAATTGATTCTCTTTGCCAAATCATACAGCAGCGGAACTATTCACGTTCCAATACTCCATCCCAATATCGGCATCGTTATCGAGTCAACCGATACGCTACTAGGCCGGAATGAACCCTATTATCTTCTTCGGGAACTTGCCCGCGGTTCACTAGGTCGGTTTTACCGAAGACTCTTCGATTGGCAAATGCTGGGATTCCGGCAGCCCGATACGCTCAAAGAAAAAATAAACCAAATCGCAAAACATGTTTCCAGCCTCATTGTCCAAAATACACAAACATACGAAACCGGAAACGAACAGGAAAAACGCGAACTCGACCAAGAATTTTCGTCCGTGTTAAGCCGCCTCGCATTGCTTTCCGTCGAAGAAAACCGTTTATTCGCCGAACAATCATTCGCCTGGCGTACCCGAAATAACAGAAAACTACCCGTCTTCTTCGGTATTGGACTGAATACCGAAATGCGGAATACCGAAATGCACCAGTCGGATACCGCCCCAACCCCGCCAATACACGCTTTTGGAAAGTATTCCAAACTCTTGAAAGATTCTTTTCATTCCGTATTGCCAATGCCGACCTGGCGGGAAATTGAACCTTCCCCCGGCGAATTTCAGTGGAAACGACTGGAAGAACATTTGTTGATCCCGGCACGATTTGGAATGCAACTTATTTTTGGCCCTATCTTGTCGTTCAATGAAGAAACTTTCCCCGACTGGGTTCTTCAGAATCTAGCCGAAGCCGATTATTTTGAAACGGCTGCAACACGTTTTGTGAATACCCTTGCCGAGCGGTTTGGTTACTTGGCTCATAGTTGGATATTGGCTAATCGTTTTGCCAATCAGTCGATAGAAGAGATACCGACCGATCGTTCGCTGGCCTTGATTCGTCTTTTAGCCCAGCAATTACGCAGTCGGGGCATCAGTTCGCCGATTATGGTCGGCATCACACAACCTTGGGGAGAATATGCTCTTCAATCGACAGCATACTGTGAGCAGATTTTGATTGCCGAATCCCTGATGAATTGCCGGGAAATCGATGCGTTTTTGCTTGAGTTTAACATTGGATTCGGCAATGATCGAACCTTCCCGCGTGATCCTATGACGGTTGGAAACATGATTGATCAATGGAGTTTTTTAGGCAAAAAACTTTATGTTTCGTTTTCGGTGCCCAGTGCGGGTTATCCTGATTTATCAGTCGTATCCCAATCTGTCCGGCAACCTCTTCCATATCACGGCGATCTCGGCTACGAAGATCAACTGCGATGGTCTCCCGAGCGTCAGCGTTATTGGACGGAAATGTTGTTGTTAACGTTTTTGAGCAAACGGGCGGTGCGTGGGATATTTTGGTCATGTTTACAAGATATGCCGGAGCAAACAAGTGTTGAGTTAGAGTCCGGCATAGGCCTACTCAATGCTGACCGAGAGTTAAAACCGGCATTCAAACATTTCCTGGCTGCAAGAACGAATTTACTTCAGTAACTTTACTTCAGTAACGTTGCGTCCGTGTATAATTGGACGACATTTTTGGACAACGTCTTTATTATTGGACAACGTCTTTTTCTTTGTGTTTTTCGTAATCGTGTTGCGGCCAATCGTCTTGCAACCAATCGGTAACGGCAAGAATGTAATCCGACTGTGATTCTGTCAGTTGCTGTTCTGCGAAGTGCCGAAGCGGTGCAATGAGTTTTTTTGTATTGCTTTATTGTTGGCAAGGAATCGCCGGAAGGCTTGCCCGGCCACACCACGCAGTCCGCTAACAGGTTTTCTCAAAATGGGCAACCGGTATACATGAATCGCTGAAAACATAGACACTTGCCTGTCGGGCGAGCGTGTCGGTATTAGCCGATTTATGTAATTTTGCCGAAAATCACGCCATTCTGCGATTGACCGGCTATTTCGGAAATTTCGCCCGAAAACTTGTTAGCGGACATCTCTGGCACTCCACTTTTCCCCTCTTATTCCCCTCTTTTTCCCATTTCTCTTCTTTTCTTCTTCTCATCGGGATTATCGACATTCCCTCTTGCACCGCTAGCCTCGTCGCAGTATAATTTTTTTCTTATGTTGGTGACACACTGTGTTCGCCGACGTTTATGATTAAAAACAATTTGGTATAGTTCGCAAGTTTTTACCTCTCTGCTTCCAGACACTACCCGGCATGCCGGTTGGAAGTGCAGAAAATACCTGATGAAGACTGCGTCTCCTGTAAGGGGGATGTCGTGCATTGGGCTTGCAAGGTTTCAGTGCAGGACGATTCTTCATTCCCCTGCATTTTCGTTCGCTGTGCGCACGTTCATTTCAGTAGTGTGAAGTGGGAATCGGCATGAGGTAACATGGCGTACCCCCGTCTTTTTGGTGGTGTCGCCGCTTACCGTTCTTGCCGCAAACACTGAAAACATGCAAACGATGGTTGGGCAATTTTTTTATGTTGACTCTGAAGGCAAAAAACAAGGACCGGTTAGCAAAGAAGAAATCAAAAAAATGGCAACACTTGGAGTCATCAAGCCTGATACGCAGATTGAATATGCAGACGACGGATACAACTTCAAGGCGGGGAAACATCCCGACTTGAAGTTTTCGTCCGGTCTTTCTTGTTGTAATAGGAAAACATGCCGGGCAACAACATTGCCGACAGAAAAAAACACCGGCATTTTCGACATCGGCTTTACCCGATTCATCTCGAACACATGGATTTCGATTTTCTGGGTCTTACTCATCATTGCTCATTTCTCCGTAGCGATTGGCGCAATGATGTTTTCCTTCAATGCAGGAAGTCCGGTGCCGTTGTTGATAGCACTCTTTGCTGCCCCCATTTCCTTGCTTCTCTTCCGAATGATTTTGGAATTAGCGGTCGTTTGTTTCCGCATCGAATCGAACATCCGGGAGAGCAAAAATCACCTGCGTGAAATCAAAGAACTATTCGCACGATGTAAATGTGTTTCACGATGTAAATGTGCTACTCAAAGGCCGACAGAGTAGCGTCTTTTCCCGCAACGCCTACTCGTCATCCCGCCAGGGCGGGAAACAAGTTAACCGTGTTGTCCGGCAACCCGCAGTGTTTCGCGTAGGTACGCCCTGTGGTACCCCCCGCAAGGCCGGGGCGGGGCGGCTAACATCACGAATGTTTCCCGGCTACGCGGTGACGTTTTTTGTCCATAGAAAGACGGGAAACGTTCTGGAATCAAATAGGGAATATTGTGGTTCATTGATGTAGCGAATTTTCTTATAACTCTATGCAATCGTTTTCAATGCAGAAAAATTCATCGGCTTGGAACTTTGGCGATGGGCTAATTCGATCTCGCCAAAGTTAATCTCTTGATAGACATGAGCAAATTCATGCCGCACCAATTCCAGAGAAGCCAGAAAAATGCCGACTAAAGTTGATTTATGCTGTCCTGCAACGAATAAATTCCGAAAAGCAACACGCTTTTCCTTGAGAAGACGATTGTGTATCCTATTCATGTGCGTGGTAATCGGCGTATCATCATAGATTACATGATGCTTCGCCTGCGGTTTACACTCGTTCAATACATTGCCGAACGCCTTGACTAAATCCCAAATGTCAATTTCTTGAATGGGCTCATTGAAAAAAGTTCGCGGACGAAGAGGAAAGTCGTTGGCTATTCGGGGTAAACGCAGTTGCCAACTTTCGCTCCTCTGTTGAAGAACTTGGGCAACATCGCAATACGTCTTATATTCTAAAAGTTGTTTGACCAATTCTTGATTGGGTGTCTCAACTTCTATTTCGACCGCTTTTTCGTCTGGTAAAGCATGAAACGATTTGATCTCGACCAGACTGCTTGCCATCGCAAGAAAATCGCCGATATTATTGATGTCAATGTGTTTTAAGACGGCCAAGTATTCGAGATATTGCTCCAGAATATTTGTGATCGGGACTTCCAAAATGTCCAATTCCTGCTTTCGTACCAAGTACAGGAGCAAATCCAACGGGCCTTGGAAAAATGGAAGTTTTGCGGAAAACATAGGGCGGATGGTAACGATTTTCCCGTTGTGTATCAAGACCATTTCGTACGGGGGCGATGCTCTTGGGGGCGATACGATTAACGTTCCCAGCGATTTCGGTTTTCCCAGGGGTTTTCGATATGCCCCGGACGTGCTTGACCGTCCAACACATCCACGCTGCCGTCCCCGGATAATGGCCGATCTCTTCCCAACCGCAGGGAAGACGGCGTCAATTTGATCGGAAGAGATATGCGGACAATCGTTCGTTGGGAGATAACTTCATGTTGATGTTTATCCAAAACAAAGGCCGGCAGCGTCGGCATCATTCCTATCAACAATGCTCGATCTGTCGTAAGCAAATCGCTCATATCAAGCGAAGGTTTATAGGCATGATGTAGGCCAGTCGCTTCAAATCCGCCTAATGCCCGATGTAGCGACATCACTCTCGCAATGTAATCTAAATCCTTTGATTGCACATTATACGTTGCCAGGCGGCGAAGATGATCGCCGTACCGATTCTCGTCGGCCAGCGTTTGCGGAGGAATGAGCAAATCCCTCAGTTCACGCCGGGGTGACGTTTTTGAGACCGTTATCGTTTGCCCCGGCGAAACGTCGCCGAGTTCCAATGCCCAACGTCCGTACACTAACATCGTGTCTTTTAGTGCAAAATGAAAATCAGGATCGGGGAAAAAACCGTCCGGGATTTCAATCATCCCCGTCGGGATCCCTTCTTCATCCGATAATTGGGAAAAAATCCGGTTAATCGGGGAATTGGGCAACTTGCCCAAAGTAAAAAAACTTTTTGTTGACCGCGCCTGAATAGGAACTCCCAGTAAGGCCGAATAACAATACTGTTTGGAGCCGACTTGCCAAATAGACGGGCTCACCGTGTTCGGGGCCATTCCGCCGAGTCCGCTTCCCGGCAGGCCGTTCCACGAAAAATAAGTCTGCTCAAAGCCGTAGGGTTGGCTAAAGTACGTATCCGCCGGACTGTAGATGGTCAACCAACCCCCCAGCCGGGAGGTATTGGTTTCGCTATCAAAATCATAGAAAGTAAGCAGGTTATGTTGTTCTTTATGAGGTCTCCCCGGTGCGGCCAGCACGTACGTCAAAATACTAAACAGCACAATCCACAAAGGAAAGGTTAACCAAGTCCAAGCCGGTCTCTGCAATACCTTATGCACGAAATACCAATCGAACAGACCGACAATGAGCCAATAGGTTGCCAAAATGATCAAAATGACAGAAAACGGAACGATGCGGACGCCCTCAAAATGATCGAGCGCACTGCGAATTTGTCCGGTAATATCGCTGTACCCGAGTTGAAGCATCGTTCCTGACCGAACGGGAGTTGTTCCGCTTCCGGGACGCAGGTTTTGATTCCATTGCATTATATTACGGACTAACGTTGTTCTATCTCGCCATGAACTCATCGGCCTACCCGACAGATCGCCGCCGAAATAGATCATGGTACCCAAACCGTAGGCCCGGCGAAGCAACAAGGGCAAATCGCCGTCTTTAATAAGAACTATGCCGAATGGATTATCATTACGGCCAGTATCGGGCACTGCCGTATTGTGCTCTGCCGTATTGTGCCCTGCCGCCTCCGAGTCCGTTGGGGGAAATTCGGCCAATCGCGGCATTCGCAAAAACGGGGCTTCTTCGGTCCCGTTCATAAAAATTTGCCGTTGACTGCCCGCAAAGCGTTCGAAGGGCAGACCGTTTCGCAGTTCCGCCATACTGTCGAAGGGAGCAGGCAGAAAAAGATGCAAAAAACTTTCGTCATTCTCCAGCAACTGTTGAGTATTTCGGCCTGCACAAAGCAACATTGTGCCGCCGAGTTTGAGCCAAGTATGCAGGGCTTGAATAGGCCGGCTGTCGGCTTGCAACACGTGCCCTGCGGAGTCGATAAAAAATTCCGGTTCGGTTGTTGTCAGGACAACCATTTCGACGGATTCATAGCCGAACCATTCGGTAGGGAGATCGGCAAGAGAATGAACTTTGACGAGCAAAGGCCGACGGTCTTCGCGAAGCATCAATTCGGCAACGGCACCTTGCAAGCCGATATCCTCGTTGCCAAATATCAAATAAATCGGACGTTCCGCAGGAACGGGCGGCGGCACTGCGAAGGATTGAAATGCGTTGCCGTTCACGGAAATGTTGATAGGTTCATTTTTTCGGCCAAGTTTTGCCAAAACGGTTTGCCGTTTAGCAGTCGGGCTGGATAAATCTTTATAATGATAAGTAATTGGTGTGCCGTCGGAATCGGAAGACTGGATGATCAGTGTTTCAACGGGTTGAGCCGATTCGACCGTAATGGGTGTCCAGAGTCCGTTTTTATAGATACCGTTATGTGCAGGCCCTTCAAATCCAACTCGGACGTCTGTAATACCTGCACGGACAGGCAGTTCAAAAAGAACGCACAATATGCAAACAAACAAGGGTATAAGCAACACGCGGAACATATCTTCCCATTCTAGTATTTAGTGCGAAAAAAACAATGCCGATAAAACATTCCGCAAAGCAATCGACGACAAAGGTTCATCCTGCCCCCCTTGCATTCTATGCTATACAGGCTCATAATGTTTATGTCCTACCGAATGAACGACTTTCGTGAAACTTTTAACCTATCCGCATCCTGCACTGCTCTATAAAAGTAAGCCTCTGCAAAAGATAAACCAAGACCTGCGGGACATCGTTGCAGAAATGTTTGACATCATGTACGCATCCGCCGGTGTGGGACTGGCGGCTAATCAAGTCGGACTGCCCTTTCAATTGTTCATTATGAATTCATCGGGTAACCAGGAAGAACACGAACAAGAATATGTTTTTATCAATCCCGTCATTGTAAAAAAAAATGGTAATGTTGCCGACAATGAAGGTTGTTTGAGTTTCCCGGATATTCATGCCGACGTGATTCGGGCAAAGACAATAGAAGTCGAATCGATTTCACTGACCGGCGACGTCCAGCGGACTGTCTGGAAAGACCGCCCAGCCCGTATCGTACAGCATGAAATGGATCACCTCAACGGTGTTTGTTTCGTAGATCGGCTAACCGAAACGGCGAAAAAGGGAATCAAGACGCAGTTGGACGAACTGCAGACCGTATTTGCGAGCGATCGACGGCTTGGCTTCGACGCCAGCGAGTCCGACTTGAAAGCACGTGAAGAGTATGAGGTAAAATTTTGCTAGAGCGAGTCCATAATTCATCTGGACTCTATAACTTTCCATAGCCAGCGTGTTTGTAGTAGTTTTTGCATTCATCGGGCGCAAACATATCGCAAAGTTCGCAGCGTCGTTGCTTGAGAAGTGAGTAGAGCCAGGAACGGCTTACTCCGTAGTGGAGAGAGTTAAATCTTCGACGGAAATGTCTTGAGCAAATGCACAATACGTGTTTAATCACCGATTGCATCTCCCGTTTTTTATAATTCAATAAAGCCGTTGCGGACGTGTGTTTCATCATTCAAATGTCGTCCGTTGCAAGTTTTTCGGAAGCACGATTTAATACGTCATTAAGTTCGTGTAAATGAAACGGGAATGTCTTAGGAGCATCACCCGAACCCAGCGGACGTCTTGAGCGATCCCCCTCATCAAGAAATGCCGAAAGTTCCAAAATGACGGCCATCAACATGTCCATTCGCTTGATTTCTGGACTGTCCGTATCTAAAAAAACATAAAACGAATGTTCCGCTGGTCGGGTTTGCGATAAAAAACCACTGCGAACACCCCAAACAACACTCTGCATGCACGTCTTCAAGTTAACAACGATTTGCTCCGTCAAGCCGTTTGGTTTTTCTAAAATCTCCCGCGACGACTCGGCATTGCCGAGACCAACCGTATCTATTTGCCCGTTAGTATTTTCGGCAATCCCCCCTTCGGTATCCGTATGATCGTACCCGATCGTGTTTTGTTCGACACTGTTCTGTGGAAGATAAGGCGAAATCATCTTCAAGCAAGCGTTGTAGACGGTCTTCGTTAGTATAATAAAAGAGTCGGCAATGTCCTTACACGGTATGTCCGCATCCGATTCGGTGTTCATTCGGTTAAAATCCAGATCGCCGAGCGTTTTAGCAGCCTTAGAGGCTAGTTCTATGGATTTGAACAATCGCTGATAGTTGGCCGTTAGGGATAGGTCATCATGTTCCGACAAGTATTCGATCTCCGCCGTTTTTTTCCTAATCAGCGTAAGAATTGTTTGGATCACTTTGCCGTCGGTTCCGGTCGTTTTCAATGCGGTTATCCCGTCGAGAGCCGCAAGGCGAAACCAAAGCCAAATATCTGATTCTTCCATCCCGGCGGGATGATTGGCATGTTCCGCCTCAACGGTATGGAGGAGCAGGTCGATGACTTTATCCAGATGGTCGGGTTCAATTCCGCAAACAGCATGCCGAACGATTCCCAGCATCGCACCATATTTTAGAAACAGGGGTGTTATTGCCGGGTCGTGTTCATACACTTCGATCAGGTAGAGCAGGGCTTCCTGATAGGCCTTGGGCGGATTTCCCGGCTCTAATTCCAACTGCCCAACCGCAAGGATTGCGTTATACCGAGTCGCAGGAAGTACCTGATTGTCGGCGACAATATCTTTGAGACCGGCGAGCGTTTTGGCCAGTAATTCTTCCCGGTCAGTGCCCGACCGGTTGCGAAAATCGCGGGTCAGCATAATCCGGGTCCATTCCGGGATCGCATCCACATTGAGCGGGTTTTTCCACGCCGCAAAATCAGTATCCGGTTGCGCCCCAGCGTGCAGATTGCCCCAAAACATCACCACGGCAATCATCCCCGGCAATACGAGTATTCGAAACACCACGGCAATCCAAAACAAATTCAAGTTTCCAGCCAAATAGGACACCCTATAGTCAGTCGCCTACAGTCTAAAATGTGTAGCGTACCGTCTATATTATACCACCGTGTGTCCGGTAGGGAGTCATGTGGCTTGGCTGATCCAGCATCCAAAAACGTTCCCATTCATCCATAATCAGCCGCATATCTTCGGATTTATTCAGCAGTTGATTATTTCGGCGAACCGGATCGCTGGAAAAAATAGAGTGAACGCACCCCGTCGACGTAAGCAACGCGATACCTAAAAGGAATGACAAAACAAACTTATACATGGAATCTCACCCGATTACCCCTGTTGGGTATATGTCCGAAACTACACTCTGGTTTCACTCATCGGCGATTGCCTCAGAGTGACTTCAGAAAACTTTGTAAAGGACCGGGCGATTCTGAAGGATAGTTTTTGGGGACTCTCCAAAATCTATGCCGACAGAACCCGACTGCCGATATTACCCGACTGCCGACTGAACCATATCATCGATATTACACATACGAAACCGGCGGTACGTTGTGGTTGGCCGGCACCGTGATGTTAATCACCCGATCAACCGAACGCAAATTCGGCTGCGTTCCATGCACGGCTTGAATCACAACCACATAACGGTTTGCCGTCAACCCCTGCAACTGGATGTCTTGCGAACGTTCCGACGTTGATTGCATCGCCCCCGACTCCGGCGGTCTTGTAACCTGGCCAGCCGCATTTTGCCCCGACGCCTCACCGACTCCCACGACGGCCACCCGATTCGCCCCCGTATAACCATTCGCCGCTAAATTGTTTGCGTTGCCGTTTTTGTAGTTCGCCAGATAATCATCCCGTAAATACACCTTGATTTCAAAGTTGGTGTAATTATCCCAAAAAGTTGCCCGGCGTTCGACGGCTTGATCGTAAAAATGCTGATTCGAGTGCAAGACTCCCGGCTGTCCGTTTATATCGGCTGGTCTGCTTTTCGGAACACTCGGCGGCCTCGGCGTCGTGAGCGTCACCAGACCCGTCAGCCGGTTAACAGACGCCGTAACAGCCGTATAGCGGGGAACGGTAACCGTTACCCGACTGACGACGTCCGTACTGTTCACCCCATGACGGAGCGTGTCGTTATTCACTCTGGTTCCCTGTTCGGCATCAATACTCCGCATTTCAAACCGATAACGCTGCCCCGGCAACAATCCTTCAATCGTCAAACCCATCCAGGGCGTTTCCAAACTGGCATTCCCCGGCCGGGCCGTCCAATAGTCAAAAGGATAGTCCGGGTGCGTATGACTCATGTTTTTGAGCGACAAAAGTGTTTGCAAATCCAAGGGCACGTTGCCCGAGGGCGTTGCTTCGGTAATCGGCACTCTGTTTGCAGCGAGAACGTCCGTAATCATTGCCCTTCCGCTGCCGTCGAATTTAATGATGAGGATAGCAATCGTCTGGTTGTTCTGATTATTGACCCGGCCTTGTATGGTGATTTCGTATCCGTCAACTCCTGTTTTCGGAGCAGCCCATCTGAGTTGCAGTGAACCCGGTGTTACGGAGTTCGGCGTCGTCGATATCGTCGGCGTCGCTTGTCTTGCCGTTAAGGTTTTTGCGTTGCCGACCGTTATTTTATTTCGTTCGGCCCGCGTTGCGCTTTCGCGATCCCCATGCTGCGTATCATCCGCCGCAATCGCCGTAACCGCAAAACGGTACGTCACATTAAGCGTTGCAGTCCCCGGTACTCCGATTTGCAATACCGGCCGGAATGTCCCCGTGCCCGAATCGACTCGGCCCAGATGATCCCTCAAAAGATCCGCCGTTACGTAAACGACTTGTATCGGTGCCGCATTCTGCGTGTTGGCATTGCGTACGAAGATTTCAACCTTATAGACTTCATTGCAACTATTACGCACGTTGTTGTTGACCGTCATCCTTAAGCCGAGGAAGTTAATCCCGGCTGCTTTGGCAAAACTTCCGACGCTGACTTTGCGAAACTGTTTGTTGCCTTTGTTCGTTGCGGCTTCGTTTGCAGAGAGCGTTCGATTGCCTGTTTCTTCGCTCGTTGCTATTCCGTTTACATCAACACCGTCGCCATAGACATCGGACTTGCTGTCGTACCCGGCGGCTTCGGCGGTTACGCGGACTTGATAGGTTGTATTGAGTTCGAGTCCCGAAATAACATAAGCATAGTACTCTTTCCCGTCAGGCCGGGTATGTTCTCCCCAGAGTATTTCGCCTAACTGCACATTTCGGGCAACCTGACCGCTGGGAGAAGGGGCAAATACGGCGGATGTCCAAGTCTGACCGCCGTCGGAACTGTATTCAATTTTATACGATACGGCATCAACCGGGACATTCGGCTCTTTTGTCCAAACAACTTCCAGCATAGACGTCGTAACACCTCTTACCGACACAATTTCCGGCTGGGTAAGCCCGAAGACGCTTCCATCGACCGTTATCCAAACCATATTCGACGGTTCGGACTTTTCGGCCAGGCTAAAGGCAATCACCTGAATGTAGTACGTTGCCCCCTGTTCCAAGTCGGTAAGGCGGAGTGACGTTGCGTTCCCGGCGGGAACGCCGCCGTTGGGATTGTCGCTAACCACTGCAGCGAGTTCCGTCGCACTCGTTGCGTAATAGACCATGTACCCCGACGCCGCAGGTATTTGATTCCAGGAAACAAGAAGCGAATCAACACCATCCTGAGTAACGGCAACCGTCGGTGCCGGCACCAAAGTATCGGGCAGAGTGTCGAGCGAAAAATTATGCGAAAAGAGTTCGAGTGCAGACTCGGGCGAGTCCCCGCCTGCCCCGATGGCGGTCACCCTAACGCTGTACTGTGTCCCGTGGACAAGGCCGGTCAATTCAACCGATGCCTCGAGAGAGTAAAAGACCGCCGATTCTTCTTCTCCTCCAAACGGTGTTAAAATGATCCGGTAAGACTGCGCCCTTTCAGACGCATTCCAGGTTAAAGTCCCCGTCGATGGACTCGTTGCCGAATAATGATCCGTCGGCCACGTCGGTGCCGGCGGAGGGAGAACGCCCTGGTTGATATTGGTCGTCGTCCCGACAGTTGCCCAATCAGACGTGTTCGGATTCGTACCTTCCCGATAGGCACGCAATTCAAACAGATATTCAGTATTGAACATAAAGCCGGGGATATCTGCATAACCAGCGTGTATAATAATCTGGCTAGTTTCTACTATCCAGGTAGTTTCGTGGACTGCCTTGTATCGTAGTTCGTATTGCAGTCCTGATTCTGGTTCTGTCGGCCAGGTTAGAAGAACGGACGTTGTCGTTGTACTCGGGTTGTTTGCCGGAGCGGCTGGCGTTGCGTCAAAAGGTGCCGGCGTTGCAATAAGCGTCAACACAGCAATATCCCTGATTGCTTCCCCGCGTCCGTTGATTACCCAAAATTCAAAGAAATATCGCGTATCCGGTTGCAGGCCGGTAAAGTCCCGTTCGCCGACACCGTGATCCCATTCGTAATTGTAAAAGGTTGTCCATTCAGTGCTGCCTGCCGCTTGATAGCGGATTTCATACCAAGTATCTGCACTGAGCGTTCCCGGTGCTGTCCAGCGTAGTGTAAACGAATTGGCGGTGATGTTCTCGGCGGACAGGTTAAAACTGACGCCGAAACCTGGCCCGGTCCCTTCCTCTTTTTCCATTCGGCCTTCGGTGCTTGCAAAGTTCGGCGAAACACCGCCAGCGTTGACGGCGTATATTCTGAACTCATACATCGTATTGGCCGAAAGGCCGGTGATAATCGCTATCCGAGTCCCCTGGTCAACCTCAACCCGCAACGACCAATCGTCATTGCTCCCAACCCGACGGTATTCGATTTCGTAACTCACCATCCCCGGCAGATCATTCCATGTCAGCGTTGCCGAATTCGACGTTTTTTGCAAAATGGTAAAGCCGGTTACAATACCCGTCGGGATCTCGACGTTTGGGTCCCCCAGCGTTCGGATAGAGATCACCGACCAGGAATTTTCGGGGTTGCCGTCGGGATAGTCGGCATTCGCAGGCCGAATACGGATGTCGTACAAGGTATTGCTATCCAGGCCGGTCAGGAAAATCGATGAATGGTGCGAGCCGGAGAGAATGATCACCTCCGCATCATCCCAATCATCTCTTGATCTTTTATATTCAATGATATACCGCGTTGCATTCGGTGCATTCCAGTTGACGGTAATCGTATTTTGTGTCCGTGCGGGTTCTCCCCACGTCAAATCCGGCGAGACGCGTTCAAGCACCGTCGTGACGCCTGAAAGTGTTGCCGATTGGGAATTTTCCGAGTTATCGTTTCCATCCCACCCCGCTCCCGGCTCGCCTTCCCGATAGGCAATAACACGGAAATCATATTCCGTGCCGGGTTGCAGGCCGGTAAATTCAAAGTGCGTTATCGACCGGTCTGTAAGAGTTCCGGCCGTGATCCACGTTTCCGAATCGGCAGCCCGATACTGTAAGACATACCCGAGTGCGCCTCGTCCTTGCGACCAGGATAGTTCGATCCCCGTTGCGAGTATTACTCGTGCTTGCAGATTTTCGACGGCGGCGAATCCGCCTTCGTATGCTCCGATACTTGGTTCATCGGATCGCGTATTTCCTGCCAGGTCAACTTTTCCGAAGAGGTATTCGCTAATCCCAGCGGTGCCGGCTGGAGAATTATCGGATAGGCGATAAGACTCTCTGTCTTCGAATTGCACATATCCAACGGTTTGACCATAGAGGTTATCTTGCCGATTAGGACCGTCTGCGAAGATATGGGTTGGTCCGTGTGTGTTAGTTTGTCCGATGATGTTATTATAAGCCCGACCGACCGAATTGACTCCTGCGAGCGCAATATCACCTTCTGCGGAATTGCTTGTTGAAACGTTATCGATGACAATGGAGTTGTAAATGTTCATCGTAACATCGCCTCTGATATTTACACCGCCTCCTTCTTGCGTGGCGGTATTGCCTGCCACTGTACTTCCATACAGGTTAAAAGTTCCTGCTCCCTCAAAACCTGCATATACGCCGCCGCCGCCGCCGTTGTTTGCGCTGTTATGGGCAACTAAACTGTTGGCGATGGTCAATGTTCCTCCTGTCCCGACGCTGTAAATTCCGCCGCCGTGTGTACCGGCCGTATTTCCTACAATTAAACTGTTTGCGATCGTCAGATTCCCGCCGATCTGCTGTATGCCTCCGCCTGCTCCTGCGTTGTATTCGCTGACTTCGCCTTGCGTATTTCCGCCGGTAATTGTCAAACCCGCCAGGACGACTTCGCCTGATCTCACTTGGAATACCCTGTCCGTGCCTTGCCCGTCGATCACTGCACCGGTTGTTCCCATTCCGACGATAATTACATTACTGTCAACCAGCAGAGCACCGTCTGTGAGGTTTATGGTGCCGCTGACGACGATAATATCCGCATGCGAGTCATCTTCTGCGTCTAACTCTAAATGATTCCGCAGGTCGGCTTCACTGCTCACTTCGACAAACTGATGGTCGGTATAGACATCTGATTCGTCGAAGATACCGTAGTTAATGAGTGCATTCCACGCAGCGGCGTTGAGCATTTCCCGGCCTTCAAGTTCTTCAATACGTGCGATTCGGCCTCGTTTTTTTTTGCGTCGGGCGTTGATTGCCGACGGGGAATGCCCTGACTTGGTTTTGTTACCGATAGTATTACCAAAAAGACTCGAGAAAACGAGGGGTTTTTTCATACGATTGTCTCCAAAAGCGAAGCGCACTTTACCTGCCAAAGGGTATTATAGCATGCAAAACGGCCAAAAACAAGGAAAATTCCGATAGGAAACGATACCGATGACCGGCAAGAGTATTCCTTTTCGATTATCCCTGCTCTGCATCCTCTGTTTCGGCCAGGGCTTCCAGCATGGCTTGAAATTGCAGTTTCAATTCCTGGACATCCTCATCGTCGTCCTCGCCTTCGGCTTGCAAAAACTGGTTAATTAACTCCGACCCTTTCATGCAATCCTGTTCGCTTTTCTCTTTATTGCCCAACCCTATCTGGACAATCGCCCGTGTGGCGTAGGCCATCGCCGTCTGCATAAGCAGGAATTCTTCTTGGTTGTCCGCCCCCTCAATCTCTTCGATTGCCCGATCTAACACGAGTTTCGCCTCATCGAAGTATTCGGCATCGCATAATACCCGGCCGAGCAACGAAACGGCATAGAACAAGTCATGCGGGTCGTCATCGGTTCCCCGATGTTTTTCGAGCAGATCGACACCCCGGCGAATATCCAGTAAGACTTCATCGACCGCTTGTTTTCGTTTCTCTTCATTTTCAAATTTGGTACCAGCCCAATTTTCGTAAACGGCGACTGACCGGTCGATGAGAACACTGGCCAAATCCCGCTCGAGGTCAGGACGACTCAGATCTTCGATCACTTCAACATAAAGCCGCATTGCCCGGTTATAGGCATCGACCACGCTTTCCAGCGGCTCGTTCATTTCGTGCAGAACATTCCCTTGCTGTACGCTGACGATTGCCATATACAGCCGGGTATCCGATGCACATATTTTCTCAACAGCCCGATACCCGGTAAAAGCCTCATCAAGCGACGCTTTTGCTTCGTCCAATTCGCCGAGTTCCCGGTACGCAATACCTAAATTGAGGTTCAAGCCGGCAATATCATACTTTGCGTCGCCGTCCCCTTGTTCGCTGAGCGGCTTGAGCGTTTGTATGGCTTTTTTATATGCATCAATCGCATCGGTCATTTCGTCGTAGTCATTGAGAATCACTCCCCACTCCAGATAGACGTTGCCGAGTTGTTGCCGGGTGTCGGGCGAGTCGGCTTGCCGGAGGATGTTGGTATAGAGCGTTTCGGCCTTTTGGAGAAGTTCTTGAATATCGTCCAAATCTCCCTCTTCGTCCTCTTCGCCGGTATTGTAAAGTGTAACAGCCCATGCGGCATAATGTGCTGCAAGTTCGGTATTCTGTTCGGCTGTTCGTTCTGTAATCCCGTCGAGTTCTTTGACTCGGCTTTTGAGGGTATCGAGGTCAATGACCGAATCGGATTCTGGATGAAACAACATAGTGATATTTTGCGATTTCGACGCATCCTTCATTATTCAGTACTCATTGTACCAAGTCAGTACAAAAACCGCAAGGGTGTAGAGTTTGTACCCTTTCCCACAATCTTGCCCCCAGTGCAATCTTGACTTTTTTTGGTGCTGGATTATACTTTTAGGAATGAATATGCTCAGTGAAAGTGTTGCCGATATGAACGCTCCCGTTGCCTATACCGAATATAATCAAGCCGACTCCGGCCTGGCCGAACCCCACGCAGACGAATCCGTTTCGACCGGAACGATCTCGGCGAAACAAACGAATGATTACGACGATAGTTCCCCAAGTATCCATGATGCCGGAACGGTACCGATGCCGAATTCGCCGCTGATCGACCAACTTTCCAAGCCGATTGTCGGACAATGGAATGTTTTGGTCAGTCAGACAAACTGGGAAAAAGGTTCTCTCATTCTGCATTGGCGAAATGAACTCATTGCGGCGGGGTTTCCCAATACCGTCTATTCCGACGAAGCCTGGGCACGTCATGTCAATAATGTGAGTGCGCAACATGTCGGGCGGTTACGCCGGGTTTCCGAACGGTTCGGCAACACTCACCAGAACTTTTCCGGGCTGTTTTGGTCGCATTTTAGTGTGGCATTAGATTGGGAAGACGCTGAACTATGGCTTGAAGGGGCAGTACAGAATAGTTGGTCGGTCGCCCAAATGCGAGTCCAGCGTTGGGACGCTATCGGGGTCGTTGGAGAGCAAAAACCTCAAGACAGCGATGTGTTCGCCGCCGATTTCGGCACGACGGATTTTGAAGAAGACACTTGTCAGCAGCCTTTGGCTGATCGCATAGAGGGACGCCATGCAACGATTGTCTCCGCCAATGTTGTTGGCTCCGGCGGCGTTGTTGAGGCCGGTGCTGTCGAAGGTTTTGATGCCTCATCGGTTGCCGTACCGGAGGGTATCGACAAACCGGCGAAAAAGAAGGGGCAAACCAAAAAAGATAAAACCAAGCATTCATCGAGCGACGGCCTTCGGGATACTATGATGAAGACGGGGGAAGTTTTAATGTCGCTCAAAGAAATTTCCGCCTATCCTGTGGATTTGGCAGAGCCGATGGAATTACTTAAAGTGGCGATACTGAATCACAAACTTGCTGGTTGGCCGTCGGTTTCGGCTGACCAAATCCACCGGTCGCTGGACGCTCTCAGGATGCTTGCCGTCGCAGAAGATTAATGAGAG
>Ga0099364_10002809_pt1 | contig 27545 bp, 28 predicted proteins | sample TergutTh196P3_FD_73070 | JGI IMG/M metagenome (GOLD analysis project Ga0099364, IMG submission 73070) | Microcerotermes parvus P3 segment gut microbial communities from Pointe-Noire, Republic of the Congo - Th196 P3 | ecosystem: Host-associated > Arthropoda: Insects > Digestive system > Gut ... | reverse complement strand
TCGCCAGGCGTGCCAAAGCGCAGAATGCCGAGATTCACTGGGGTGACGAAACCGCCGTGGTCAATACGGATGTGCGCGGACGGGGCTTTGCGCCCAAAGGACAAACCCCGGTGGCCTACGCCGTGGGGGGAACACGGCACAAATTCTCGATGATTTCGACCGTGACAAATCAGGGCAAGATGCGTTGGATGATGATTGAAGAAGCGTTCAATAGTGACAAACTCATCGAGTTTCTGGAAGCGCTCATCAAGGATGCGGACAGAAAAGTCTTTCTGATTCTGGACAACCTGCGGGTACATCACAGCAAGCCGGTCAAGGCATGGCTGGCTGAACACACGCAGAAGATCGAAGTGTTCTACCTACCCAGCTACAGCCCGGAATTGAACCCTGATGAACGACTGAACGCCGATCTCAAATATGCCCTTGGATCACGCGTTCAAGCGCGCACCAAAGACAAACTCAAACTCGCTACCGAAAACCACATGAACATGCTCACCCAACACCCTGATCGCGTCCAATCTTATTTCAATGATCCTAAAACCAAATATGCCGCATAATATTCAATACTTAATGGCCGGGTGAATAACTATCAATCCTGCATCGCTTCTTTTGCCTGTTTCCATTCGATGCCGGGGTCGCCGAACCAGTAACCGTCGCAGAATCCGGCTTCGTCGGCTACGGAATCGAGCGAGGTGGGCTGGGCATGGCGGGCGGCGGCAAAGGCGGCAAGGATGGCGTCCATCCCTGTTTCCTGCGGCGAGATACGGATGCGTTCAATACCGACATGCGTCAATTCCGGCACCTGGGCGAGCAGATTCATGATCTGGGCAGACATGGTTTGAATGCCGTTCAGGGTGAGGAAAGGCTGGCCTTCCCGGGTTTTGACCAGCAAGCCTTCCGGGTGTTCCATACAGCGGAACTGGCAATTATCTTTGTTGAGATCGTAGTAGCGTGCGGTAAAGCAGCGGGCGGAGAAGGCGAGCGGCAGCTTGCCAAAGGCAAAGACTTCGGTTTCGAGACCCCTGGGGCGGCTGCGGTGCAGGGAGAAAATCATGTTTTTCGAGGCTTCCATCGGCGGCGTCCAGGCAATCGCGCCTTTTCTGGCGAACCAGTTTAGGGAGGCTTCGTTATAGATATTGAGATGCGGGCCACAAACAAAGGGCAGTTCACGCGCTTCCGCAATGGCAACCGCGCCCAGGTCGTTTACTTCCATGCAGATCTGGCCTTCATCCATCAGGCGGCGTAACGCCTTCAGGTCGTTTTCGGATTCCAGTAGTGCCTGCGCGGAGAGAACGACTTTTTTATCGTATTGGAGAATCATCCGCATGAGTTCCAGCCAGTCGCCATGCCGCATTTGCTGGCGGCGGGCGCAAACGGTTTCGCCCAGATAGATGGTATCAAGCGCGGGATGGGCGGCCATAGCTGCGTAGAATTCCAGCGTTTTTTCCCTCGGCCAGAACCAGAGAAGCGGGCCTAAACAGATTTTTGGCAGAAGCGGGTGAGACGGGGTAGGGGCGCTCATGAAATTTTCGCTTTATAGATGAATATAGTTAACGCCACGGACGGCTGTATGCGCCTAAGGTAGCCTGATGGCCTTCCGCAATGCGGGATAGTTCCGCCTGCCAGCCAGGTTCAACCCGGTATTCGCTACCTCCGGCAACCGAGGCAATGGCGCGATTAAGGGCGGCGCGCATGGTACGTGTGACCTGCTCGACATAGGCGGGACTGCGTTGACGCCCTTCGACCTTGATGGCGGCAATTCCCATTTTGACAAGCTGCGGCAGAATTTCCAGCACGTTTAAGCTGGTTGGCTCTTCCAGCACATAATAGGTGTCGCCGCGCACCTCGAAACGCCCTTTGCAAAGGGCAGGGTAGCCAGCCGCTTCGGAAGGCGCGAAGGAATCAATGAGAATGCCGTTCAAGCGGGCGTCCATATGCTCGCCCGGAGATTCGCCCGCGTGTTCCAGCCGTTTTTCCCAACGCACGAATTTGGCAGGCGAACACGCGCCGACCGTGTTGGGAGATTCGCCGGTGGCGTAGGAAGAAAGCCAGCAACGTCCCTCATTCATGACGCAAAGGCTGCCGAAGCCGAAAACTTCAACTTCGACTTCGGTGTTCTGAATAAGATGTTCAACCTGCGCCAGAGTCAATACGCGCGGCAGGACGACACGGCGGATGCCGAATTCGCGCTGACAAAAGTTGATAGCTTCGTAATTGGTGGCTGAACCTTGCACGGAGAGATGCAATTTGAGGCCGGGATGACGTTCGCGGGCGTAGGCAAGCAGCCCGACATCGGCAAGAATGACCGCGTCCGCGCCCAGAGCGGCGGCGCTATCCACCGCGTATCGCCATTCTTCGACCTGTTCCGGCTGCGGATAGGTATTGATGGCAATCAGAATTTCCCGCTGTTTTGCGTGGGTGTAGGCAATGCCGTCGCTCAGCGCCTTATCGGAGAAATTGAGGCCGGCAAAGTTACGCGCGTTGGTTCTGTTCTTGAAGCCGGTATAAACCGCGTCCGCGCCGCCGTCTATTGCGTTTTTGAGGGCGGGCAGACTACCGGCCGGGCAGATGAGCGCCGGTTTTTTCAGCATGTTGTTTTTCCTGTAGTTATTCTGACAGTCTGGAGCGCTTTCGATTTATAAGCGCATACACTTTTTCTCCAGGCGTAAAAGCAATCATGGCGCGGTTAGCCCTCTCCCCCGACCCCTCTCCCGCAAGCGGGAGAGGGTGACCGAAGGCCGGGAAAGGGTGCGTAAAATGTACTCACTTGAACCGAAACCGCTTTAGCCTCTTCGCATGGCGTCGAAGAATTCGCCGTTGTTTTTTGTGTCACGAATCTTGCCGAGCAGAAATTCCACCGCTTCCAGATCATCCATTGGGTAGAGGAGTTTCCTCAAAACCCACATTTTTTGCAAGACATCCGGCTTTAAGAGCAATTCTTCCCGGCGGGTTCCGGAGCGGTTGACGTTGATTGCCGGATAAATGCGTTTTTCCGCCATGCGCCTGTCAAGGTGAATTTCCATGTTGCCGGTTCCCTTGAACTCTTCGTAAATCACGTCGTCCATGCGGGAACCCGTTTCGATCAGCGCGGTGGCGATGATGGTAAGAGAACCACCTTCTTCAATGTTACGCGCCGCGCCGAAGAAGCGTTTGGGCTTTTGCAGGGCATTGGCGTCTACCCCACCGGTCAACACCTTTCCGGACGCGGGCTGTACCGTGTTGTAAGCGCGCGCCAGCCGGGTGATGGAGTCCAGCAGGATGATAACGTCCTTTTTCATCTCCACCAGACGCTTGGCCTTCTCAATCACCATTTCCGCGACCTGGACATGGCGGGTGGCAGGCTCGTCGAAGGTGGAGGCGACAACTTCGCCGCGCACGGTACGGGTCATTTCCGTGACTTCTTCCGGGCGTTCGTCAATCAGGAGCACGATCAGTATCGCGTCTGGATGATTGGCGGTAAGCGAGTGGGCAATATGCTGCAACATCACGGTTTTGCCGGACTTGGGAGGGGCCACCAGGAGGCCGCGCTGTCCCGCGCCGATCGGGGCAATCATGTCAATGACCCGGCTTGTGATGTTTTCCTCGGCGCGAATATCCCTTTCCAGATGCAGGTGGCGCGTAGGATGAAACGGCGTAAGGTTCTCGAACATCAACTTGTTTTTGGTGGCTTCGGGCGGCGCGTCGTTGATTTTGTCGAGCTTGGTGAGCGCGGAATAGCGTTCTCCATCCTTGGGGGTGCGAATCTCGCCTTCAATCGTGTCTCCGGTTCGCAGATTGAAGCGGCGAATTTGCGAGGGAGAAACATAAATATCGTCGGTATTGGCCTGATAGGAGGTATCCGGCGAACGCAGAAATCCAAAGCCGTCGGAGAGAATTTCCAAAGTTCCGTCGCCATAGATAGGTTCGCCCCGTCTGGCCTGAGAGCGGAGAATGGAGAAGATCAGTTCGTGTTTTCTGAGCCGGTTGGCAGCGTCAATATTAAGACCGGTTGCCATTTCAACCAGTTGGCTAACGTGGAGAGATTTGAGTTCAGAGAGGTGCATTTCGGATAGGGAGGAAAGAAAGGAAAAGAGAAGCGGCGTGTCAGGCCGATGTTCGGGGAAGGGGGATACAGGTTATCTGAACCGGAAACAGTTCGTTTAAATCGCTCCCGACCTTAAGGTACTCAAGGGATACTCAAGGAACCATCAAGGCCGGAGATTCGCAAGCCGGGGACTCCTCAATACAATCCTGGCGGACGGTACCAAGGCAGCCTTCGGCCCCATGAATATTTAGTCTTGCTCACCTCGCCGGGAATGGCGAGGATTCCGCTCGACGCATATTCAGGGCGCGAAGAATAAGGGGTTTACAGGTGATTGTCAATCATGGAGAGTATCTGGGATTTACTCATCGCCCCGACTTTGGTTTCCTCCAGATTGCCGTTTTTGAATACCATCAGAGTCGGGATGCCGCGGATGTGATAGCGGGCAGTGAGTTTCTGTTCCTTGTCGGCGTCTACCTTGTCGACGTCAACTTTAACGACCTTGAGTTTGCCGGCAAAATCTTTGGCTACCTCGTCTATGCTCGGCATCATCATGTTGCAGGGGCCGCACCATTCAGCCCAGAAGTCGACCAGTACCGGAATGTCGGAATTCAGGACTTCGGCGGCAAAATCTTCAGAACTGGTGATGTGGACAATGTGTTCGTCGCTCATGGCTTTCCTCAGGATGGGTGGGAGAAAACAATCATCTTATCCCAAAATGTTGAAATCGGGGAATCATCGTATAGCCAGAATAGTGCGCGCTTACACCCTGGCTGCTTTCATGCCGTAAAATTCTTTCTTTCATTCGGGGAATTTCCCATGCCGCATCAAAAATTGCAGGTCTCCGAGCGGGGGATGTTGGACGCCTATGAAGCAAGATTGGCTGAGCGCGGCTTTCAGGCAGACGCGCAACAATGGGCGGCGGCGGAATGCCTGCAACGGCTCTATACTCAACTTCTCCATTTCAAGGTAGCGCGGGGCAGCAAGGTAAAGCGTATCTTTTCCCCGCCCGAACCACCGCGCGGCGTGTATTTTTGGGGGGGCGTGGGTCGGGGAAAAAGTTTTCTGATGGATGCCTTTTTCGCCGCAGTGCCTTATCGGCGCAAGAGCCGGGTGCATTTCCATGCGTTCATGCGCCGTATCCATAAGGAACTGGAACAGTTCTCCGGCGAGCCTGATCCCATGATGCGCGTGGCGCAAAAAATTAGCCGGGAAACCAGGCTTTTGTGTTTTGATGAATTTCATGTGTCCGATATTGCCGACGCCATGATTCTGGGAAGACTTATAACCGGGTTAAAAGAGGCAGGAGTGGTACTGGTCATGACTTCCAACTATCCGCCCGACGAACTTTATCCGGGAGGTTTGCAGAGGGAAAATTTCCTTCCTGCCATCGCGCTTATCAAGGCATACATGGATGTGGTCGAGGTTGATACGGGAGTGGATTATCGCTTACGCGCCATTGCTTCGGCAGAGGTTTATCATTATCCGGCGGACAGCAAGGCAAAAGCGGAGATGGAAGAACATTTCCGCCTGGCGGCAGGGGAAGTTGCCGGAACCTCGCCTAAAGCTGGTAAACACGAATCCATCAGGATTATGGGGCGAACCATCCCCGTTCTGCGCCAGAGCAACGATAAGGAAGTGCTGTGGTTTTCCTTCACCGATCTGTGCGGCAGCGCCCGCTCCCAAAACGACTACCTTGAACTGGCGGCGTTTTGTCGTGTCCTGTTGGTTTCCGGCGTGCCTCTGATGACGCAATATCAGTCTGCCGAGGCGCGTCGTTTTACCTGGTTGGTAGACGTTTGTTATGAGCATAGAATCAAACTCGTATTGACGGCGGATTGTGAGGCGGAGAAACTATATATTGCGGGAGTGGGCGCAAATGAGTTTGCCCGCACCGTAAGTCGCTTGCAGGAAATGCGCTCTCGTGAATATCTGGATATGCCGGTAATAAGAATTGAAAAATAGGATAGGAAAAGTCTGAATGGGGGAGGGTGTTTATGGAAGGAGCAGTCTTTACTTTTCCTTAAGGAAGTTTATGATTATGTATTGAGCACAATGCGTTTTGCATGGCATGGCAGGGTGACAATATGCCTTTCTTAAAGGGATTGGCTGTTTTGTGCCTTGTAGCGGGAAGGATAAAATTCAGGATTATGGGGGATTCGCGCAGGCAAAATGCTTTGCGAAAACTCTTTCAGATACGATTACGAATTTGCAAATATTGGTTGTTTTTTGCGTAAAAATTTATAACCGAAGAACCAGCTTGCTTGTCAACAATTTTTTTGCATTATAGAATGGCGAGGCATCTTTAATTTAACTCAAACTCGAAGGAGTAAATCATGGATATTTCTCAACTTTCGCTCATGGAATTGAAGTCGCTGGAGCGTCAGATTCCACGGGAAATCCGTCGTCGCGCTGCGGAAGAAAAAAGCAATGTTCGTCGCAAGCTGGAAAAACTGGCGCAGGAAAATGGCTTTACCCTGGCTGAGCTGATGGAGGCGGGGCGGAGCATTACTCGTAAGAGCAGCGGCAAGGGAGTTGCCAAATATCGTCATCCTCAACTCGCCAATCTGAGTTGGTCTGGACGCGGCCGCAAGCCGCGCTGGGTAGAGTCCTGGTTGACGGACGGAGGAAAGCTGGAACAGCTCGCAGTCTGATACCCTGAAAAGAACGATGTATGCGTATTCTCCTGAGCAATGATGATGGTTATCTCGCGCCGGGATTGCTGAATCTGGCGGATGCTTTATCTGGTTTGGGAGAAATCGTTGTGGTGGCGCCGGAACGTAACTATTCCGGCGCGAGCAATTCCCTGACCCTGAATCGCCCGCTTTCGCTAAGACAGGCGGGAAACGGGTTTTATTACGTCAATGGCACGCCGACCGATTGTGTGCATCTGGCGGTTACGGGAATGCTTGAATACCTGCCGGATATTGTGGTTTCCGGCATCAATCATGGCCCCAATGTGGGGGATGACACCCTTTATTCCGGCACGGTAGCGGCGGCGACTGAAGCCTATTTGCTTGGGATTCCCGCGCTTGCGATTTCTCTTGCCAGTTATGACGAAGGTTATTTTTCGACTGCGGGAAAAATTGCCCGGCAACTGGTAGAGCGTTTTATTGCGTCTCCTCCTTCGGAAGCGACGCTTTTGAACGTCAACGTTCCCGATGTGCCATTTGCGCAATTGTCGGGAATTAAAGTGACGAGACTCGGCAAACGCCACAAGGCGGAACCGGTAATCAAGATGCTTTCTCCGCGCCGCGAGGTTGTTTATTGGGTTGGCGCGGCGGGGCCGGCGCAGGATGCGGGGGAGGGCACGGACTTTCATGCGCTGGAAAATGGTTTTGTTTCCGTGACCCCGTTGCAGATTGATCTGACGCATCAACAGCAACTCGCTTCCATTCGCGCCTGGCTCGCATGAACGCTCGCGTGACGGGTGTCGGCATGACTTCATCGCGCACGCGGGCGCGCATGATCGAGCGGTTGCGCCAGCAGGGCATCAGGAATGAATCGGTATTGGCGGCGATGAATGAGGTGCAGCGCCATATTTTTGTTGCGGAAGCCCTGGCGCATCGCGCGTATGAGGATACTCCGCTGCCGATCGGCTGCAAGCAGACAATTTCGAGTCCGTACATCGTGGCGCGAATGATTGAGATTTTGCTGGAAGGACGCTCATCTTTGGGGCGGACGCTGGAAGTCGGCACGGGGTGCGGCTATCAGGCCGCCGTGTTGGGACGCCTGACCCGTGATATTTATTCTGTCGAGCGCATTCTGCCTCTTCTGGAAAAAGCCCGGACTCATCTGGCTGCCCTGCCGGATTTGCGTCATGTTCGTCTGCGCCATACAGATGGGAGTCTTGGTTTGCCTCTTGTTGCCCCGTTTAACAGTATCATTGTCGCTGCGGCAGCCGTGGAGATTCCGCGCAGCCTTTGCGACCAGCTAGCGCCAGGAGGAATATTGGTCTTGCCAGTCGGGGAGGGTGAACAGTATCTTTACTGTATTCGTCGGACAGCGCAAAAATTCGTGGAAGAAAAATTGGAAGCCGTCCGTTTTGTCCCTTTATTGACAGGTCTTGAAAAATGAAGCCTGAGTTTCTTCGCGTAAATTTACTTGCCTTATGCACCGCCCTGATTCTTGCGGCCTGTGCCAGTTCAAGCATGGCGCCGGTTGAAGATCGTTCCAGGAGTTCGCCGTCTGCGGTTACGCAGCCGGCAGGCCCCGGTTATCATGTGGTCAAACAGGGCGAAACGCTCTATGGCATTGCGCTTGAATATGGGCAGGATTATCGGGAGGTGGCTGCCTGGAACTATCTTACCGATCCCAGCCGCATTTCCATCGGGCAGACTCTTAGGGTCTGGCCGCCCGGCGCGACTTCCGCCTCAGGTAGCGACGCGGCGGTGAGCACGGCGCCGATCATCGGCGGTGTTGCGGTTGAGCAAAGGCCATTGGATGGCGCGGTTGGTTCGCCTCAGCCTGTGTCCAGTCTTAATACGGAGCATGTGAAACGTGAGCCGATGGGCGGCAAGGAGCCGTATTCTGACGCTCGTTACGCTGCCTTGAGCAATCCTCCCGCTTATAGCGTCCCGCAGGACGCTACCACGAGTACCGCCACGAGCGCCGCTTCGCAGCCACCAGCCTCTTCTACCTCTGCCGCGCCCGCTGCGACGACGGCAACGGTGGTTACGACAACGCCTGCTGCTTCCGAGCAGCCTACCGCTTCTGCCAGCGGCATTGTTTGGGCCTGGCCGGCGGATGGCAAGGTCATCGGCAATTTTGCCCAATACAAGGGAGTGGAAATTTCCGGCAAGGTGGGAGATCAGATACGCGCAGCGGCAGATGGCAAGGTCGTCTATACGGGCGATAGCTTGCGCGGCTATGGCAATCTGGTCATCGTCAAGCATAACAACAGTTATTTGACGGCTTATGCGCACAACCGGAAAATTCTTGTGAAAGAGGGTCAGAATGTAAAACGCGGCGCGATAATCGCGGAAATGGGCAATAGCGACAGCGATGTGGTCAAACTGCATTTTGAGGTGCGTATGCAGGGTACGCCGGTAGACCCTCTTAATTACCTGCCGAAAAAATGAACGCCCGTAAGCGGCAGCCCCCGCCGGAAGAGAAAAAATCATTTCAGGGTTTTTCTTCCCGCCTGACCGGCGCGGCGGGGGAGGCTGAAACAGGCGGAGAGTTGGCAGCGGAGGGTGCAGGCGGCGGCGATGCGGGCGAAGGCTTAATGGAAGAAGAGGCAGAAGCGGAAGCGGGCAAGGCGGATTTTTTTGAAGACGTAACCTGTTTTTACCTTAATCAAATCGGCGGCAAACCGTTGCTGACGCCGGAAGAAGAACAGGTTTATGCGCGGCAGGCCAGGGCGGGTGATCCTGCGGCGCGGCAGGTCATGATTGAGCGCAATTTGCGTATGGTCGTCAAAATAGCCAAACGCTATTTGTATCATGGCGTTCCTTTTCTCGATCTGATTGAAGAGGGGAACATCGGCCTTATCTATGCCCTTGACAGATTCGATCCGGAGCGGGGGGTTCGCTTTTCCACTTATGCGACCTGGTGGGTGCGGCAGGCTATTGAGCGCGGCATCATGAACCAGTCGAGAACCATCCGTTTGCCGGGCAATGTGTTCAAAAAAATCAGCCGGATTCGGCGAGCCTTGCGGAAGATGGAGCAGGAAAGTCCGCAAGAGCATCGGATCGCAAAAGTAGCAGCCCAGTTGGGCGTGCCAGCGGATGAAGTTCGCCGCGTTCTTTACCTGAGCGAAAATATTGTTTCCCTGGATATTCCCCTGGATGCAGGCTCCGGTTACTCATTCGGCGATTTCATCGCGGCTGACGAGGGGGATGATCCTGAAACGCAATTGCAGGAACAGGAGATCAATAATCTTGTTGCGCGTTGGATGAAGCGGTTGACGATCCGCCAGCGGGAGATTGTCGAACGTCGCTATGGCTTCAATGGCCAGGAACCTTCCACCTTGACGAACATTGCCCTGGATTTGGGTTTGACTTGCGAGCGGGTGCGCCAGATTCAGCGGGAAGCCCTGGAGTGTATACGCCGGATTTTGAAGGAAGGCGGGCTGGGGCAGGAAAGCCTGTTGTGATTTGCTGTATGCGTTATATGTAGTGTCGAGTAATACCCGGCCTTGAGGCAGAGGTTACGCAAAGACAGATTTGCGGATAGACGGGAAATATGGCTTACGCATGGATCGGGTAAAAGGAAAAATGATGGCGGAGGCGCTTTCCGATGTTATTGGCGGCGGCGATTGAGTCGGATAAAGACAGGCAACAGGCAGGAAGCGAGCGCAAGCAAAATGGCGGGCAGATTGCCCATGCGAATATAGGGCGTCAAGCCGACATAACCCGGCGTTTCCACGCGTAGGACGGCGCGGGTGAAGGTAGGCAACCTTGCTTTGACTTCGCCTTTCGGCGTAATCAGGGCAGTAACGCCGGTATTGCCGACGCGCAGTATGGGGCGGCCTGTCTCAAGGGCGCGCATTCGGGCAATCTGAAGATGCTGAACAGGCGCTAACGAATCGCCAAACCAGGCAGTATTGGAGAGATTGACGAGCAGGGCGGCTTGCGGCAGAAAATCAAGCGTCTCCTCGCCGAACAGGTCTTCATAGCAAATGCTGATCGCAACGCGGGTTTTGGCAATGGCGAGAGGCGGTTGCTCACGTTTGCCAGCGGAAAAATCGGCAAGCGGAATGTCGGCAAGGCGCAGAAACCAGCTAAAACCAAAAGGTATGAATTCACCAAAAGGGACAAGATGCCGCTTGGCATACTGTTGGCCTGGGGATGCGCCAAGGCTGACCACGCTATTGTAATAACGCTCGCTATCGCGGACAGGCACGCCAACAAGCAAGTCGCCATCGGCTTCTCGTAGCGTGTTCTGAAGCGTTGCCAGATAATCCGGCGGAAGCCTGTCCACAAAGTCGGGAAAGGCGGTTTCCGGCAATAAAACCAGTTGGGCGGGGTGCTTTAGGATCAGATCATGGTAGAGGTCAAGTGTTGCGGCAAACTGTTCCGGTTGCCATTTCAGGCTTTGCGGCACATTCCCCTGAAGGAGCGCAACAGAGACAGGCTCGCCTTCCGGTTCTGTCCATTCAATTTGGGCAAGCGCCATGCCACCCGCCCAAAGGAAGAGAGAAGCAACAAGAGGCAGCAGGTTCCTTTGACGAACAGTAGCCAACCAGGCGGCAATCAAAGCGCCGATAAAGCCGACGCCATATACGCCAGCGATACTGGCATAAGCGGCGAGCGGGCTGTCCGCCTGACTGTAGCCCAATGCCAGCCAGGGAAAGCCGGTAAACAAAAAGCCGCGCAGCAATTCAGCAAGAGTAAGGCAACCGGCGAATACAAAAGGCGTAATAAAGGATTCTGGAGCTGATCGGGTCAAGCGATTAAACAGAAAAGCGGAAAGCGCGGGAAAAAGAGCTAGGTAGGCGCAGAAAAGCAAGGTCAGCAGCATTGCCACAGGCACAGGCATCGCGGCGAAATCGGCCAGACTGACATAGACCCAGGAAACACCGCCCAGAAACAAACCAAGCCCATATGCAAAGCCCGTAAGGAAAGCGCGTTTGCCATCATTAGCCCGTAGCAGAAACAAATAAAACAGGGCAAGGAAAGCAATCGGCAAGAGGGAAATAACAAAGCCTGTCGCACCGCCCGCAGAATAAGCAGGAACAGAGCCAAGGCCGAGGAAAAAGGCTACAAGGCCAAACATGCCCGGGGCGCGTGTGATATTCAACATGCTTCCTGAAGCTCCCTTACCCATTTGCGCGTTTCCAGCTCCATGCCGTCGAGATAATAGGCAAGCAGGCGGCGCATTAGCTGCTTCGCTTCAAGGCGTGTGGCAGAACGGCTGTAATCATCCCGGCTCATATCGAGCAAGGTTTGTCCCTGAAAGGTGATGCTCCCTGCTTCACCTGTTTGCAGCGGGATCGAGCCGCGCTCAATTTCATAACGGTAGCGGGAGTCAGGCGCGATGGGGTGGCCTTCCACATCGTTCGTCAAGGTGAGGCCATAACCCAGTTCGGAGAGCAGGGCGCGTTCAAAACTGCGTAAATCGGCTTCTGAAACCTTGTCAAGCGGCGAGTGTCCCAGCGAGAGCAGAATTTTGGCGTAGTGGACGAACAGGCGCGGATGGGCATCTTCGCGCGGCAAAAGGCGAAGCAGGAGTTCGTTCAGATAATAGCCGCAAAAAAGCGGCAGACCGGAGAGCAGGGGTTGGCCGCCCTGCCATTCGGCGCGCAGCATGGTCAGTATTTCGCCTTTGCCCGACCAGGCGACTTCCAGCGGCTGAAAGGCCATGAGCAGGCCATGCAGGGCGGAATGAGGCCGCCGCGCGCCGCGCGCAACCAGAGCGATACGCCCGTAGTCACGGCTGAATGCTTCCAGCAACAGGCTGGTCTCCCGGTAGGGGCGAGTGTGCAGGATGTAAATCGGTTGGGCGTCTATGCGGCGGTTTCTGGGCATGACCTATTCGTAACCCAGGTCTCTGACAAAACGTTCATTGTCTGTCCAGCCGGAACGAACCCGCACCCAGATTTCCAGATAGACCCGCCCTCCGAACAGACGCTCCATGTCCAGGCGCGCTTCCGTGGCGATACGTTTCAGGGCTTCGCCCCCTTTGCCGATAATCATGGCCTTGTGGTTGTCCTTGTCGACCACGATGGCGGCAAAAATGCGCCGCAATGAGCCTTCTTCCTCAAACTTTTCGATTTCGACTGCCGTAGCATAGGGCAATTCATCGCCGGTCAGACGAAAGAGCTTTTCCCGAATGTATTCGGCGGCAAGAAAACGCTCGCTTTTATCAGTCAGTTCGTCCTCGGCAAACAGCAAGCCTTCATGCGGAAGATAGCTGCGGGCAACCTTCAGAAGTTCATCCATTTGCCGCTGTTTTACCGCAGAAATTGGCACAATGGCAGCAAAATCCCGCTTTTTTGCAACCTTTTCCAGAAACGGAAAGAGGCTCGTTTTTTCCCTGATCTTGTCGGTTTTGTTGACCACGAGGATGATCGGCGTTTGTTCCGGCAAGAGGGAGCACACTATTTCGTCGCGCTCATCAAAGCGCCCGGCCTCAATGACAAAAAATATGACATCAACCTCAAAAAGCGCCTGCCGGACACTTTGATTCATCGCCCGGTTCAAGGCATTGCTAAAACGCTTCTGGAAGCCGGGCGTGTCAACAAACACGAACTGGGCGTCATCGCGGGTCAGAATGCCGGTAATCCGGTGGCGGGTAGTCTGCGCTTTCCTGGAGACGATACTGATCTTTTCACCGACCAGATTGTTGAGCAGCGTGGATTTGCCGACGTTGGGGCGGCCAACGATAGCCAGAAAGCCGGAACGCCGGTTCATGGACGCTCTTTTGCCTCCAGCAGGACAAGCACCGCTTCAGCGGCTGCCTGCTCCGCCAGACGGCGGCTTTTGCCCTGGCCTTTACTTTTCAGGGAATAGGGCGCTTCTACGGTGCAGGAAACATGAAACAATTGCGCGTGCGCCGCGCCGCTCGTGGCCAGGAGTTGATAAGCCGGGAGAGGCAGCTTTTGTCCCTGCAACCATTCCTGCAAGCGGGTTTTCGGATCTTTCAGGGATTGTCCCGGCACGATGGCGGCAATGGATGACGCAAACAATCTTTCGATAACTTCAGAGGCCGCCTGAAAGCCTGATTCAAGGTAAACGGCGGCGAAAAGCGCTTCCAGCGCGTCGGCGAGGATGGAGACGCGCTCCTTCCCCCCGCTCTTTTGCTCGCCTTCCCCCAGATAGAGACAATCGCCAAGGTCAAGGCTCAAGGCTATCCGGTGGAGCGAGTCTTCTCTGACCAGATGCGCGCGCAGGCGGGAGAGATCACCCTCCGGCAATTCCGGGAAACGGCGATACAGAAGCGCGGAAACAGCCAGCCCCAACACACTGTCGCCGAGAAACTCCAGGCGCTCGTAATGAGGATGGCTGTAGCTCCGGTGGGTCAGAGCAGTGTCACGGAATTTCTTGTCCGCAAACCGGTAGCCAAGCGCGGTTTCCAGCTTGTCCTGCGCTGAAATCATCAGGTACGGGAATTCCCGCTGAATTCCAGAACCAGATAGGCATTGCCGACAAGCTTAACTCTTTTTTCGTACTTGAACGTGATGACAACGCGCCCGCCTTCCTTTTCGATTTTAAGGTTTTCCGGTACGGTAAAGTAACCGACGTTAGCCTGGTTGCGAAAACGCTCACGGATTGCGGGAATGCTGGAAAACTCGGACGATTCAGGATTGGTTTGGGAATCCAGAGTGATCTGGCGTGCCGTGTGCATGATGGAGCTATACTCTATGTAAGCGGGTACGAGTTGATAGCCCAGCCAGGCGACCAGCATCGCAAGGGCGCACCATGTAAAGAAAACCCACATAGAAAGACCATGTTGTTTGTGCATGATGACGAATTACTCCTTTAGTTGTTTAGTTGAAAGCGCCGATGCGCCCCAGATTGGGCAGATGCGGCCAGGTAATGTTGAACCAGATGAAAAAGGCTTTGCCGACAATATTCTCTTCCGGGACGAATCCCCAGAAGCGACTGTCACGACTATTATCACGATTATCGCCCATGACGAAATAATGTCCAGAGGGTACGGCGCAAATAATTCCGACAGTGTTGTATTGGCAGTTTTCCCGCCCCGGAAAATTACCCGGGTCGGAGATGTAAGCGGGCATGTATTCGTCGTTGAGAATCCTGTGGTTGACCGTGCCCAGAGTTTCCTGGAATTGCTGCGAATATCGCAGGCGTCCGGCGTACAGGTAATTTTCCTCCTGGGTAAGCGGCACTTCCTTGTCATTGATGAAAAGCCGTTTGTCCTGATAGGCTACCACATCGCCGGGCAGGCCGACGACCCGTTTGATGTAATTTTCATCAGGATTTACCGGATAACGAAATACCATGACATCGCCCCGTTCAGGCTTGCCTACTTCGACAATCTTGGTATCAAGCAGAGGCAGGCGCACGCCATAGGTGTATTTGTTGACCAGAATGAAATCGCCGTCAAGGAGGGTAGGCATCATGGAATCGGAGGGGATGCGAAACGGCTCCGCCACGAAGGAGCGTAACAGAAAAATGATGAGAAAAATGGGGAACAGGCTGGCGCCATTTTCTACCCACCAGGGATTGGGCTCGCCAGCCACGCGCTTCTTTTTCAGCCAGAATGCGTTTAGCGCCCAGGCTACGCCGCTTATGAGGACGAGAATAAAGAGAATGAGGGAAAAATTCATGTTGTTCAAAGTTTATTTAATTGTCAACGCGCAGGACGGCGAGGAAGGCTTCCTGTGGGATTTCCACGCTGCCGACCTGTTTCATCCGTTTTTTACCGGCCTTTTGTTTCTCCAGCAATTTTTTCTTGCGGGTAATGTCGCCGCCATAACATTTGGCGAGTACGTCCTTTCTTAACGCCTTGACGTTTTCCCGCGCCAGAATGTGGGCGCCGATGGCGGACTGAATGGCGACATCGTACATTTGTCTGGGGATCAGTTCGCGCATTTTTACGGCCAGTTCCCGCCCCCGGTACTGTGAACTGGAACGATGCACGATCAGGGAGAGGGCGTCAACCCGCTCTCCGTTGATGAGAATGTCGAGTTTGACTACATCGGCGGCGCGATATTCCTTGAAATCGTAGTCAAGCGAAGCATAACCGCGTGAAATGGATTTTAAGCGGTCGAAAAAGTCCATGACCACTTCCGCCATCGGAATCTCGTAGACTACTTTCACCTGCCGCCCGTGGTAATGCAAATCTACCTGGTTGCTGCGTTTCTGGTTACAGAGCGTCATGACGTTCCCCAGATAATCCTGCGGCACAAAGATGGTCGCGGTGATGATGGGTTCCCGGATTTCCTCTATTTTTTGGCTTTCCGGCAGACGAGAGGGATTTTCTACCCGCAACATTGTTTGATCCCGAAGTTTGACTTCATAGACCACAGTAGGCGCGGTGGTAATCAAAACCTGCCCGAATTCGCGCTCCAGGCGTTCCTGCACAATCTCCATATGCAGGAGTCCGAGAAACCCGCAGCGAAAGCCGAACCCCAGCGCCTGTGAAACCTCCGGCTCATAGCGCAGGGCTGCGTCGTTCAGCTTCAGTTTTTCCAGTGATTCGCGCAACTGCTCATATTGATTGGCCTCTACCGGGTAGAGTCCGGCGAAAACCTGCGGCTTGATTTCCTTGAAACCGGGCAGAGGTTCTGCCGCCGGACGACTCGCCAGGGTGATGGTGTCGCCTACCTTGGCGGAATCCAGTTCCTTGATATTGGAAATGACGAAGCCCACTTCTCCGGCGGCAAGCGTCTCTCTGGAAACGGATTTCGGCGTGAAGACGCCTACCTGTTCGCAGAGATATTCCTTGCCGTTGGACATGAGGCGCAGCCTGTCTTTGGGGCGTAGTTCCCCATCCACCACCCTGACCAGCATTACTACGCCGACGTAGTTATCGAACCAGGAGTCGACGATCAGCGCCTTCAGGGGCGCTGCAGGGTCGCCTGCGGGAGGAGGGATGCGGGCAATGACAGCTTCCAGGATGTCCTCCACTCCCAGGCCGGTCTTGGCGGACGCAAGCACCGCTTCCGAGGCGTCAATGCCGATTACATCCTCGATTTCGGCGCGGGCGTTGTCCGGGTTGGCGGAAGGAAGATCAATCTTATTCAGGACTGGCAATACCTCGACATCCAGTTCAATTGCCGTATAGCAATTGGCTACCGTCTGCGCTTCCACCCCCTGGGAGGCGTCGACCACCAGCAACGCGCCTTCGCAGGCCGAGAGCGAGCGGGAAACCTCGTAGGAAAAATCCACGTGTCCCGGCGTGTCAATCAGGTTCAGGAGATAATCTTCGCCATTTCTGGCGCGGTAGTTGAGGGCTGCCGTCTGTGCCTTGATTGTAATTCCACGTTCGCGCTCAATATCCATGGAATCAAGCACCTGCGCCTCCATTTCGCGGTCGGACAGGCCACCGCAGTGATGGATCAGGCGATCGGCCAGGGTGGATTTCCCGTGGTCAATGTGCGCGATGATGGAAAAGTTACGGATGTGCTTCATGAGGCAAAACGGCAGCGGAGTGTGATAAAAAACATTTAATTATAAGAGATGAGATGGGCAATCTCCTAATCAATAAAGCATATCTGTTCTGTTATAATGAAAGACCTTTAAAGTTCTTGAGGATGCCGGATATGCGGTTGAGCAATACTGAATATTTCCCCGGTTATGTCATCACCAAACATCTGGGTTTGGTACAAGGCAGCACCGTGCGCGCCAAACATGTCGGGCGTGATTTTATGGCGGGATTGAAAAATATCGTCGGAGGCGAATTGAAAGGCTATACCGAGCTTCTGAGTGAATCCCGACAAGAGGCGCTTGACCGCATGATCGCTCAGGCCAGCGCGGTCGGTGCCAATGCCATAGTCAATGTGCGTTTTTCTACTGCCAACATTGCAATGGGCGCGGCGGAAATTCTCGCCTACGGCACGGCAGTTGTGCTGACAAAGCGGGAATGAATCATGGATGCGATTATTTTATTGGCGATAACTGCCGTTCTTATGGTGGTAGGTTATCTTTGCGGCAGCATTGGTCAAAGTATGCATTACCGTGACATCAGGATGCGGGAATTTGCGTTGCGCGACATTCTGGTTTTTAACGAGAAAGCGCCGCCTGCGCGGTTTTCCGGGCAGGAATTCGCGCTGGTATCCGGTTCAGTAGTCATGAGTTGCGATTATTTCCGGCAGGTGATTGCGGGGCTGAAACAGATTGTCGGCGGGCGGCTTGTCAGCTATGAGGCCATGCTGGATCGGGGACGCCGTGAAGCCATCCTGCGCATGAAAGAAGAGGCGCGAAAAATGGGGGCGGCGGTTGTTTTCAACGTGCGGCTGGAGACCAGCAACGTATCCATGTCGTCCGGGAATAAAGGGATGACCTGTATGGAACTAGTGGCATACGGCACTGCCTGGAAACTTGCTCCACAGGATGAGGCTTCTATCAAGAACGCATGAACGATTCTTTTGACCGAGGCTATGCCAATCCGCCCGTGCCGCACGAGGTCAATGTAAGCGAAAAATCGCCCCTGCTCGATTTCTTGCGGCTTTCTCTGGGCTTGATCCTGTTGGTGGTAGCGGTAACGAGCGGAGTATTTTTCATTGCGCGTTGGTATGCGCCCAAAATTCCCTTTCAGCAGGAAATGGCATTGGCTGACCGGATCATGCCGATTGGCGGGGAAGGCATGTCGGAATGCCAGCGGGAGGGCGAGGCGGCTTTGCAGGCGCTTGCCGAGCAACTGGCGAAAAACATGGATTTGCTGCCGGAAATGCGTATCCGCATCCACTTTTCCGGCGCAAGCGAAGCCAATGCCTATGCCACTCTCGGCGGTCATATCTTTGTCATGAAGGATTTGTTAGAGCATGTGGACTCGGAAAATGCGCTTGCGATGGTATTGGCGCATGAAATCGCGCACATTAAACACCGCGATCCGATTGTTTCCGCAAGCGGCGGCATAGCGACGGCGTTACTTTTCTCCAGTCTGATCGGTGGTCTGGATGGCGGGATGTTGCTTGGCGCGGCATTGGGAATGACCCAGATGCGTTTCTCGCGCGATCAGGAAGCCGTCGCCGACCGTGAGGCTCTGGCAGCGTTGCAGCGGCATTATGGCCATACCCGCGGCGCGGACGAGTTTTTCAACTACATCATGACGAAAAATTCCCCGGAGGCGAAGATTCCTGCCTTTCTGAGCACGCATCCCATACCGCCTGGCCGTGTCGCCGCCATCCACGCCTCTCAATCACCGGACGCGCCGGAGCCAAAGCCGCTCTCAGATACGTTGCTACAACTCAGGACGTGTCATACCGGATAAGCCAAAGATAAATTCTGGGCAGGTGAATCTCACTCTTCCAGAAGCCGACGTAGTTTTTCGGGCGGTAGACGTTCGCGTTCGCGTCCGTCACGGCGGTGGAAACGCTGCCGTTCCAGATGTGCCGGAAAAATATGCAGGTTAACGTCCGCTTTGGGCAGGGAGAGGCGCAAAAGCGCTTCGGCCTGGCGGTGACGCGGTTTTTCCGCCGTAAAATCAATCTTGTGGTCAAGCAGGAAAATTTCCACATCCTTGCCGCTGTCGGCGAACAGCATCAAGTCAATGGCGGAAAAGCCGGAAGCCGTGCCATCCAGCGCCGCGCCGGTGAGGTAAGGGCGGAAAGGGCGCAGCCAGTCCATTGCTTCAAGGGCTGCTTCCCGCAGATGGCGCAAGCGATTCTGGTGCGTGTCGCCTTGGTAGAGCGTCAGATAGAGGCGCAATTCCGCTTCCACTTCCGCGTCGTCAGGCAGAGCGTGAGTCTCTGTCGCGCCGAACTGCCGCGCCGCCTTGCGTTTGGCGAGCGCAATATTTTCGATTCCGTCCTGCGCCATCAGGCGGGCGGCGGCGCTGGCGATACTGATCCGGGAGATGTGACGGCGGCGGGACATAGGGGCAGGAAAGGGGACGACAAAAGCGGGTTAATTCTATCCGGTTATCAGGCATAGGGTAATCGGGTAGTGAGTACAATACTACCTTTTTCGGACAGGGGAAAACTTATGATCCTTGTGACGGGCGGCGCGGGATTTATCGGCGCCAATTTCGTGCTGGATTGGCTTCATGCTTCGGATGAGCCGATCATCAATCTGGACAAGCTGACCTACGCCGGCAATCTGGAAAATCTGGCTTCTCTGGCGAGTGATCCGCGCCATATCTTTGTGCGCGGCGATATTTGCGACCGCGCGCTGGTTGATTCGTTGCTGGCGACCCACCAACCACGCGCCATTGTGCATTTCGCGGCGGAAAGCCATGTGGATCGCTCGATACATGGCCCCGGCGAATTTTTGCGTAGTAACGTCGAAGGTAAGTTTACACTGCTGGAGGCGGCTCGCGCCTATCTTGCGGGTGTGGATGAGAAGGCGCGGGCGGGATTTCGTTTTCATCATGTCAGCACCGATGAAGTGTATGGCAGTTTGTCGCCTGAAGCCGCGCCGTTTGCCGAGGGGCATCCTTACGCGCCGAACAGTCCTTATTCCGCGAGCAAGGCCGCTTCCGACCATCTGGCGCGAGCGTGGCATAAAACCTACGGACTGCCGGTTACGACAAGCCATTGTTCCAACAATTACGGCCCCTTTCATTTTCCGGAGAAGTTGATTCCGCTGGTGATCGTCAATGCCCTGGCGGGTAAGGCGCTGCCGATTTACGGTGATGGCCTGCAAGTGCGCGACTGGCTTTATGTCGGCGACCATTGCGCCGCGATTTGCCGCATTCTGGAGGATGGCAGGCCGGGCGAAACCTACAACATCGGCGGCTGGAATGAAATGAGCAATCTGGAGATCGTGCGTCAGGTCTGCGCCCTGCTGGACGAGCTACGCCCCCGCGCGGACGGGCAACCTTACAGGAGTCAGATGGTGCATGTCGCTGACCGTCCGGGGCATGATCGCCGCTATGCGATAGACGCCCGCAAAATGGAGCGGGAACTTGACTGGCGTCCGAAGGAGACTTTTGCCAGCGGTATCAGACGCACGGTGCACTGGTATCTGGAGCATGAAGACTGGGTGAAAAATGTGCAGAGCGGCGCGTATCAGGAATGGGTCACGCAACAATATGGAGCGAAGTCATGAAGGATAACGCGGTATTGCTGCTGGGTTGCGACGGGCAACTAGGTTTTGAGTTTCGGCGCGTGTTGGGGGAGACGAACGGTTGGAATAAGGCCGTGACAGCCCTTGACCTTGCCGACTGCGATTTTTCCAGTCCGAATTTTCGGGAGATTCTAACGGAGTGGGTGGATAAGACGCGCCCTGCCGCTATTGTCAATGCTGCGGCCTATACGGCGGTGGATCGCGCCGAAGCGGAAGCGGAACTGGCTCTTAAAGTCAATGGAACAGCGCCCGGCATTCTGGGCGAGGTTGCCGCCGCGCGGGATTTGTTGGTTATCCATTACTCGACCGACTATGTGTTCGACGGGACAAGCACTTGCCCTTACCGCGAGGACGACCCGACCAACCCCTTGAACGTATACGGGCAAAGCAAACTTGCGGGCGAGGTTGCCTTGCGGGATAGCGGCGCTCTCCATCTCATTTTTCGCACTTCCTGGGTATTCGGCGCGCATAGCGGTAATTTTCTGAAAACCATGCTGCGGTTGGCGTCAGAGCGGGAGACGCTCTCGGTTGTGTCTGACCAGATTGGCGCTCCGACTTCCGCCGCATGGCTTGCTGAAGTGACGGCGCATGTGCTGACGCGCTACGGGCAGGACGCAAGCGAAAATTTCCCGACCGGATTGTTTCATCTGACGGCTGCGGGCAAGACTTCCTGGCATGGCTATGCCGACTATCTTTTAACGCTTGCGCGAGAGCAGGGGATGCGGTTTTGTCTTGCGCCGGATGGACTAAAGGCGATTCCCGCGAATGCCTATCCGACCCCGGCGGCGCGTCCTGCCAATTCCTGCCTTGATTGTTCTCGCGTTACGGCTGCCTTCGGCATTAAGCTACCGCCCTGGCAGGATGGGGTGAGGGCAGTGCTGGAATCCTTGTCCGGCAAGATAGCGTGACCTTTGCCGCAAACTGTTGGAGAAAATGATGAAACTAACGACAGTCAATTGCAAGGTTTGCCTGAAAGAGGTTTTTGCCGAAGCCGAAATTTGCCGCCATTGCGGAACTAAAGAGCCTGGCATACCGGTCAAGTGGCCGCTTGCTCCGCTTGTCATTGCATGGGCTGTGCTTGGCATCATGACAGCTTTGATACTTTTTGCTACGGACGAAACGCCAGGAGTAGGTCTGTTGATTGGTATTGGATTTGTAATTTTCCTGTCGTGCATGATTTGGGGATGGGCGCGTCAACCGAGCTTGCTGAATGTGTTTGGGTTGGTACTCTTCGCGGTTTTTTTGTCAGTGGGCGGCTTTTATATACTGTCTGAAGCGGAGAATTGGTTGATGGTGTTCGCGCCGTTGGTTTTGCTCATATTTGCCGTAATTTCGGCTTCTCAGGCTTGGCGGATAATCATGAAGGCTCGGAGAGCATTGCAGGTGCACGAGCGAAAACGGTCAGTGAATTGAGTTTTAGTAACGCATTTTTACGAATAAACATCATAAAAGGGTTTTCTTTCGCCCGACAAAAGGCTATAAGGATTATATGGTTCATGAAGGAGCAACACATGAAGCGCTTTTTTTCCTGTCTGGCAGTTTGTTTATGCGTCGTTACCCCGCCTGTGTCCGCGCAGGTATATCGTTGCGTGGTCAATGACAAAGTGACTATTTCTACCCAGCCTTGTCCGGCGGGCGCAGCGGTGACGGAATACAAACCGGAGCCGGGCGCGGCGGAGCGGGAGGCTGCCGCGAAAAAGGCTGCGGATGAAGAAGTGGCGCGCATGAAAGAGCGGGTTTCGCTGATGGAGCGCGAGCGCCGCGAACGTGAGGCTCTGCTTGATGCTGCCCGCAGGGAGCAGGAAATGCGCACGCCGGAAACTGCGCCCGCGCCTGAGCCGGTGCAGGAGGGTATTGTGGAACGAACAGTCATTTGGGGGCCGCCGCTCTATCCCCATCCCAATTACCACCCCAATCCCAATCCTTATCCCGGCAGGCCGGACGCTTCCCGTCCGCCGCCGCCGCGCCCTAATGGTCCGCCCAATTCCGGGAACAGACCGGGGAAAAGTTCGGGCAGCGGAAGCGCCGGAGTCTCTCGTCCGGGAACATTTCGTCCGGGACCAAATACCGAGCCTGAAAGGAGTAGCGTTGCGCCTGTAACGACAGGAAAAGCAGCAGCCTCCAGAGGAGGAGCCACAGGCAGGGCAGGAAAACCTTGAGAGGAATGTTTAAAGCGGTTTCAGTTAAAGCATATACAGCGTCATTGCGAGCGAAGCAATCCAGTAGAAAACCTCTGGATTGCTTTGTCGTTTACGCTCCTTGCAATGACGGGTTGCCAACATAAAGTAATACTTTAAGTATCTGTTATATGCTATTGATTTATATAGTGTTTAGTAGAATTCTGTAGATTGGGGTGAGCGTAGCGAACCCCAACGCGCAGCGGTTATTGAAGGGAAGGACAATGTTGGGATTTGCGTTTCGCTCACCCTAACCTAAGTATGATATTTGCTTATACGTATAAATTACGTCAGAATTTGCGGGGCTTGCTGCGGAATATGCCTGTTTTTTGCAATCTTTGTAATGCCAGTTCGACCAGAAAGCCCGGCCAGATGGAACTTTCAGAGTTATTCAGGGCTGCCTTGATAATTGCCTCGCTACCAACCCAGTCGCGTTCTTCGGCAGACTTTTGCATCCGTTGGATGTTGCGGCGACACATGAATACCGGCAGCGGGCGGTTGTAGATACACAGGTCGGAGAAGTCAATCAGCCCAAGTCTGCCGTCGGGCGTCAGAATGACGTTACCCAGATGCAACGAGCGGAAATAAATGCCCAGGGAATGCAGATAGATGACAAAATCGGTAAACAGACGCTTCATCCGCTTTTCCGTTTCAGCAGCAAATCCCTGGCGTACCAGCGTGCGCAGGTTGTTTCCTTCAAGCGGCCAGTAGAGTACTGCATCCAATTTTAGTGAGGGAATGCGCCAGGCTTCGATTACGCGCGGGACGGGAATCCCCCCCCCCCCCGCGCGGGCCAGCTCTTCGGCGTTATCTACAAACCGCAGGGCGTATGGATACAATGCTGTTGAAGTAATCAGGCGCTTGCGACGGAACAGTTTCAGGAAGCGCCCGTCGGTCAGGCGCAGTACTTTTTCGCCATATTGGTCGGATTCGATGATCTCGGCATCGGCCTTCAGCGCCAGAAAATCCTCGTGGCTCATGGTTTTCAGTCCGTATGTCATCGGGTCTCCTGCAGATGCGCATTCAGCCAGCCAGAATGGTACCTGTCATTTTGAGTGGGTTAAGAGCGCGCATTTTTCTCTAAGCGGCAAAGCAATCACGGCGCGTCAGCCCTCTCCCACAAGTGGGTATTCAGACCGTAGACATCATAACACATATTTGGAGACATTATTTACACATTTTATAGACACAGTTTACACATTATATAACATAAGCATTTTTGTTCTTATGGGGGACAAGATACCCTGGGAAATGAGGTCAGCGATGGAACTGAAGAAGGAATTTGCGCAACCTGCCGCGCAGCCCGGAACAGATTTCCGTGGGCTGTGCCGTCACTTCAGGATTTCTCCTACAGTAGGCTACAAGTGGCTTGGACGCTATCCTGAGCAAAAAATTAGCGACAGGCATTCATACCTGTCGCTAATTTTTTGCTCATCACTGAAGGTGTCAAGGTATTTTTGAGCAACCTGTTATAGCTTCAGATAACCTTGGAATAACGCTTCCGCTGCCGGTCAGCGCGCAGATAGCGGTCAAACACCATCGAAATGACTCGCACCAGCATTCTTCCTGGTGGCAGGACGGTAATCCAGTCACCTTCGATCCGCACCAGCCCGGCGGCCTGCATCTCCTGAAGATCGGCAAGTTCAGCGGCAAAATAAGTCTTGAAATCAATCAGATGCGCGCTTTCAATGGATTCGATGGAAAGCCGGAAGTGGCACATCAACGCCTGAATGATGGCGCGGCGCAGGATGTCGTCGGCGGACAATTCGATCCCGCGCAATACCGGGAGGACTTTTGCGTCCAGCCGATCATAGTATTCGTCCAGGGTTTTCAGGTTTTGTGAATAAGTAGGACCAACCTTGCTGATGGAAGAAATACCGAAGGAAAGCATGTCGCAGTCGGCATAGGTGGAATACCCCTGAAAATTGCGGTGCAGCCGCCCCTGTCGCTGCGCGATGGCAAGTTCGTCATCCGGTTTTGCGAAATGATCCATGCCAATGTAGATATAGCCCGCGTCGGTCAGTTTTTGGATAGCCAGCGCGAGAATGGCAAGACGCGCATCAGGGGAGGGGAGTTCCGCTTCATGGATGCGGCGCTGTGGCTTGAAAAGGGCGGGCAAATGGGCGTAGTTATAGATGGAAAGCCGATCCGGGTTCATGGCAAGCACCCGTTCCAGGGTACGTTCAAAACCCGCAATGCTTTGTTTGGGAAGACCGTAAATCAGATCAATGGAGATGGATTTGAAACCGTTTTTCCGCGCTGACTGAACTACAAGCGCGGTTTCTTCCTCACTTTGAACGCGGTTGACCGCGCGCTGCACAGCTTCATCAAAGTCCTGCACGCCCACGCTCATCCTGTTGAAGCCCAGTTCGCCCAGAAGCGCTACCGTAGCGGCATTGACCTTGCGCGGGTCGACTTCGATGGAAAATTCTCCGCCTTCCATGAGACGGAAATTCCGCCGGGTTGTTGCCATCAACTGCCGCATTTCATCATTGGACAAAAAGGTAGGAGTGCCGCCGCCCCAATGCAACTGGATGACTTCATGGCCGCCGTCCAGAAGCCCGCTTTGCAGTTCGACCTCGCGGGCGAGATATTTCAGATAACGGGCGCTGCGCCCATGATCCTTGGTGATGATTTTGTTGCAGGCGCAGTAGTAACAAATGGTGCTACAGAAAGGGATGTGGAAGTATAATGAGAGCGGCCTGCTGATCCCGCCAATGGAGCGCTTGCCCAGCCACAACGCGGCGGCTTCGGCGTTAAAAGCCTCAACAAAACGGTCGGCGGTCGGATAAGATGTATATCGGGGGCCGTTAACATCAAAACGACGAATAATCTCCTGGTCAAAAACCAGTTGCTCGGTAGAAAAAGTCATTGAACTACGAAATTGTAAAATCCAGTTGGGAAAGAGGCACGACCCGCCCGATTATCTTGGCTGACCTTTGCCACACGCTTGACATAGATCAACTCGTGGTTAGCCTAATCCTAAAACACAATAAATACAAGGAATACTGATGTCTCGTTTCACGTCTTCGGTTGATATGTCTTTGTCGGCAATCAAGACTGCTTGTTCCAACTGCAATTTGCGCGAACTTTGCCTGCCGTTTGGCCTGTCTGACCAGGAAGTGGCGCGGGTGGATGAGCTGATTAACGTCAGGAAGCGCGTCAAACGGGGCGAGAACCTTTATCGCGCCGGTTCCACATTTGAATCCATTTATGCGATCCGCACCGGGTTTTTCAAGACCTATGTGCTCCTTGAGGATGGGCGCGATCAGGTGACAGGCTTTCAAATGGCAGGCGAACTGCTGGGTTTGGACGGCATCAGTACTGAACGCCATTCCTGCAACGCGGTTGCCCTGGAAGACAGCGAGGTTTGCTTTATTCCCTTTGTGCGTCTGGAAGAAGTTTCCCGCGAGATTCAGACCCTGCAACACCACTTCCACAAAGTCATGAGTCGGGAAATTGTGCGCGACCACGGGGTTATGCTGCTCTTGGGCACGATGCGCGCCGAAGAGCGGCTGGCGACTTTTCTGCTCAATCTCTCCCAGCGCTTTACCGCGCGCGGGTTTTCCCCAGCAGAATTCAATCTGCGTATGACCCGCGAAGAAATCGGCAGCTATCTTGGCTTGAAGCTGGAAACCGTTTCCCGCTCCTTCTCACGTTTTCAGGAAGAAGGGTTGATCTCCGTCCAGCAAAAGCATATCCGCATTCTCAACATTTCGGGATTGAAGAATTTACTGGATCACCGCAAATGACCATGCGTCTCGAAGAAGCCCCGAGCTTCAGGTTAGGTGCTTACAAGGCGATTCACCCCGCTGATTAACGCCTTCAGGGAGGCGGTGATGATGTTTTCGTCCAGGCCGACTCCGTAGCGTTCGTTCTTCTGCCCGGTCAGGCGAATTTCCATGAAAGCGACCGCTTGCGCCTCGCCTTCATGGCTTTCCCGAAGGGAACGCTCCTCAAAGCTGACGACCTGCGCTGCGATGCCGACAACCGCCAGAGCGTGAATCGCGGCGTCAATGGGGCCGTTTCCCTGCCCGAAAAGGGTTTTGCTTTCTCCATCTATCTCGATGTTGAGGGTGATGGTCTGCCCGCTGGAATCCAGACTATGACCCTTGTAACAAAGCGGCGTCTCCGGTTCGAGATAGGCGCGGGAGAATAGCCGCCAGAGTTTGTCGGCTGTTATTTCATCGCCTGTCCGGTCGGCTTCATTCTGGACAATGCTGGAAAACTCCATTTGCAGGCGGCGCGGCATGATAAGACCATATTCACTTTCCATCAGGTAAGCTATGCCACCTTTCCCAGACTGGCTATTTACGCGAATCAGGGAATCGTAATTCCTTCCCACATCCGTCGGATCGAGCGGCAGGTAGGGGACGTTCCAGAAACCGTCCTTGCCGGTTTTTTGCGCCTGCATTCCTTTGTTGATGGCATCCTGATGCGAGCCGGAAAAGGCGGTAAAGACGAGATCGCCCGCGTAAGGGTGGCGGGGATGAATGGGCAGTCCGCTACATTGCTCGAAGGCGCGCGCGATTTGATTGATGTCGGAAAAATCGAGGCCGGACGCAATTCCCTGAGTGTGTAGATTGAGGGCGAGGGTGACAAGGTCGGCATTGCCGGTGCGTTCACCATTGCCAAAGAGACATCCTTCGATTCGTTCGCCGCCCGCCATCAGGCCGAGTTCGGCGGCGGCAACGGCGCATCCCCGAT
>Ga0099364_10002808_pt1 | contig 27546 bp, 20 predicted proteins | sample TergutTh196P3_FD_73070 | JGI IMG/M metagenome (GOLD analysis project Ga0099364, IMG submission 73070) | Microcerotermes parvus P3 segment gut microbial communities from Pointe-Noire, Republic of the Congo - Th196 P3 | ecosystem: Host-associated > Arthropoda: Insects > Digestive system > Gut ... | reverse complement strand
TCTCCCTTATCGGTACGGCTAAAAACGATCCTCATTCGGAAATAACGGAATCTTCAAACATCCTGCCTGTAACGATCTACGGAAATTTCGAATCGCTGGCAAAATATTTCCTGTTCAAATACCATTATCTGCTCCATGGTTCGAAAGGACGAGTGTCATTCAGCGACTTGGTTGTCCCTGAAAGAGTGCACCGGATCTACCGGTCGTATTATAACGCCACGAAACACTTCGGCCACACTACGCTTATATGGGATTATCTGATATTTCAGTATTTGGCGACAGATATCCGGTATTTTTCCAGTATTAACCTGATTTCCGAAGACGATATTGAACGCATCAGGGAAGATTTGTTTGCGTTGTTGGATTATATCGAACGCATTGCCTTGACCGGCAGTTTCAGAGAGACAGGAAAGCCCGTATCTTTCTACATATCCGATATTAACCTTGACGGCGATTACAGCAACATACAAATAAATGATTTCCTCATGAGCCATGTAAGGACTTTCATCCTCAATTCTGTGGCATCTACCGACCGTACTGCTTTCCTGAAAATAAAAGACTGGATTCAATCGCTCAAAAAATCATCTATCTTGATTACAAAAAGCGGCGCGGTCTATCGGGCGGATTTTTTTGAAAAACAACGCAAGATGATTGCCGAACTGTAAAAAGGTTATCTAATCCAAAGGGCTGGATTTAGCAATTCTCTTTCTTTGCGTAATTCGAAATATAAAATGGTTGAGTTGTCTTTGTCGTTTGTGGAAATCTTTCCCAATCGCTGGGAGGTAGATACATTTTCTCCATTGCTGACATATACTTCGCTCAGATTGGCGTAGATTGTACGATAACTACCATGGCGGACAATGACCATATACTGACCTTGTAAAAAATATATGGTAGTTACCTCGCCATTGAAAACGGCACGGGCTTCTGCTCCGGATGAGGTTTGCATCTCAATACCGTTGCTTTTCATGCGTACATTTTGCTGTTGAGGATGTTGGTATTCGCCAAAAGGAGTTACTATCCTATATCTTTCTGATACGGGAGCAGGGAGGCGGCCGCGATTGGAAACAAAATCATCCGACAAACGTTGCTCTTCGGGCGACATAGATGATGCGCCCGGACGGGAACCCTCTTTAGCAAGCAGTTGTTCGATCTGGCGGTTCAGGGCTTCTACCTGTCTTCTCTTTTGATTCAGTTCGGTCTGTAACGCATTTTGCCTTCTATTGAGTTGCTGTTGTTCGGCCTTCAATTGGGTTTCTTCTTTTACCAATTGTTTGTTTTCGTCTTCGGCGGCATTTAACAGCGATGATTTTTCGGCGCGCGACTGTTCGATCTCCAACTGTTTTCGATTGATTTCTTCCTGTTTTTGCATTATAAGAGCAGCCTGACGCTTTTGCCAGTCGGCATACTCCTTGATATAACGCATACGGCGTACAATCCGGGCAAAATTGTCTGCCGATAACACAAAAAGCCACTTGTATTGCGATGACTTGCGGGTGTACATGCTTTGAACTGATAGCGCATACATTTCACGTTTCGACTTTAAATCCTTTTCCAATTCCTCTAGTTCCTTGTTCATTGCAGCGATTTCGCGGTCGATAACGGTGATTTCCTGATTCAGCAGGGTGATTACCTTTTTGCGTGCCTGTATTTGTTCGGTCAACAGATTCAGACGATTGAGCGAACTTTGGGTAGAGGAGCGGATTTCGTTCAACAGGCGTGTCGTGAGTTCGATGTCTTCCAACGCCGCTTTTCGTTGTGTTTCCAATTCCATGGCTGTCTGACCGAACACATATTCCATCGTACAAGATAACCATACGATGAACAAAATACGTGTGAACTGTTTCATGGTCATTCCTTTCATAGTTGTTCGATAGAATACAGGATTTCCTGAAGGCTTACCTGCCGGTAATTGGCAGGGATGGAGAAATTCATTTCAAGAGGCGTATCTACTTCTACTCTTGACAGACTGAGGGAGAGCGATCCTTGGGGGTTGTTTGCAGTAAGCAGGCGGAAATAGATGTCCATAGGGAAAAGTTGCCGATCGACGGGACGGAAATTGTCATAACGGCAATGCAACGTGTAGTTTGATAACTCATCCCGGATTTCTGTGGCGGACAGTTTTTCGTTTTGATCTGCTGTAAAGGTATAGTACATACCTGTGCGGTCGTCGGTGCGCAGCAGGTAGCCTGTGTTTGTCTGCTGCCACCGGAAACGGTTGAACTGGCTGGCGGAAAGATCGGTTTCGCCAGTGGGCAGAAACAACCGGTTGGTAAAAAGAGCCTGTAAGTGATAGAAATTAAAGTCGACGGCGACGCTTTCCATCATGTTGTCGAACGAGTCAATCAAAAAACGCCTGTTTAATCGATCGACTACTTTTATACTGTCGGGCGTCAGTTCCGCCCTGAATACTTCGATCCCCAAAATGGGTGCCTGGACTGATATTTGCAGTCGAACGTTACGCAGGATTGTTAGTTGCGCCCGCGCACTTGTTTCTTTGCCCGAAACCAGCGTAACCTCAAACTGCACGCGTGCAGAAAATGTTTGATAACGGAACGATTGTTCCTGAAAAGCCGCATAAAAGTCACTTTCCGTTTTCAAGGTCAATGCCTCCCCGCTTGTTGTCATTTCCTTTGACGAACGGCATCCATTTAGCATACTGATAATCAGTACGCAGAGCGCAAGCAACCTGTGTACAGGGTTGTGATTATTCGGCATTCGGATCTTCAAAGTACGTTTTCTCTTCAATTTTACGATTTAATATTTCACTTTCTTTTCCCATCTCTTTTGCCCGCATCCATTGTTTGAGCGCACCTTCCTTATCTCCTGTCATATAGAGGATATCACCGTAATGATCGACCAATACAGGGCTGCCTGTTGTGTCTTTTTGCACCGCATTCTCAATATAAATCTTTGCCAATGAGTAATTTCCTTTCACAAAAAACACCCAGGCATACGTATCTAAATAGGTCGGGTTGTTAGGTTCAGCCCTGATGGTCTGGGCACTCATTCGCTCGGCTTTATCCAAATCCCTTTTCGATAATGCTAAAAAGTAACTGTAATTGTTCAAAACACCTATATTGCGTTCATTGTATTGTAATGCTTTTTCATACGATGCAAACGCCTCTTCAGGTTTCTTCATCTGATATAAAATATCGCCGATCTGTCCGTAGAAATCAGAACGCAACTGACGGTCTTCTTCGGGGATGATTTGCAATCCTTCCGTATAGGTATCAATGGCTTCCTGATAGTTTTTCTGTTGATAGTAAGCAAGCCCCAGATAGTAATAATAGAATGGCTCTTCAGGGAAAATCTCCAGCGCCCGTTCACTTACCTGTATGGTTTCGTCAAAATCATGTGCCTGAAGGGATAATTGCAATAACTGTTGCCATGCCATTTCGCGGAGCGGATCCATCTCCGTTACCAATTGAAGTTGAAATTGCGCTTCTTCCCTGTTTTCCTGCAAGGCAAGCAGACTTGCATACATCATTTTCAAATCTACATCTTCGGGATGCTGTTCGAGCAATGATTGGAAAAGCGCGTTGGCGCCTTCGGTCGCATTGCGGTTGCGTTGCAACTGTTGAATATACCGTGAAAGAATTGCTACTTTAAGTTCTACATCCAATTTATCACTGACAAGCGCCAGTCGTATCTGCTCTTCGGCGGCTTCGGGATTGCTCGTCAATTCATAATAATTGGCCATGGAAACGGTATAATATGGATTTTCAGGGTCGATGGCGAATGCTCTTTGATAGTATTCCAAAGCCATATCCGGCTCTCTTTTCTCTAAATGCAAGTCGCCGATCAGTATCGGATAACGGGGGTTGGCCGGAAATTTGTCGGCTAATTTTTTCAATTCAAGAAATGCCTCGTCAGATTGTTCGAGCATCATATAAAGCCTGTATTTCTGCACAGAAAGTGCCTCGTTCATCCCGACAATCTCCTCCATTGCGTCGAACGTATCAATCGCTTGCCCAATCTCACCTTGCTGTGTGTAGGCTTCGGCAAGATAATAGTTTAATTCGATTTTCCCGGGATAGTCTCTCACCAATTCTTCGTATGTTTCTGCTGCCTCCCCATACATTCCGATGGCTAATGAAATCGAGGCCAATGCCAGCTTATAGGTAAAAATATCGGGACTATACCTGACAGCGTCTTGCAACAACGTAACGGCCTTTTCAGGCTCATCCATCTGTAAATAAAACGACGATAACTCGTATAATACGGCCGAAGCAGTTGAATCAATGGCCAGACAATGCCTGAATAATTCAAAGGCGGCATCATACTTGCCTGCATTTTTTAAATTCAGCGCTTCAAAGAAGACGTAATCCAATTTTCGCCGCTCGGAGGCCGTAAGGGTTTGCTTGACAGGTTGAGGCTCCTGCTCAGCAAATGCCAATGCCGTATAAAGCGAGAGGATAGTTATCCAAAGAATAAAAATAACGAATCCATCGTATTTTTTCCGGCCTAATTTGGAAATTGTATGTCTATCAGTATGACCCATTCTTAATTATTGATTCATCGCTGGTTTAATCCCGTTAGGGGTATGATATGGGTAGAAAATAGATTCCTTCGCAAATTGACGTGTCGTCAGGTACGTAATATTTTCCCTGCATATCACGTCCCTACGGGACTTTGGATAGGGGGGGATGCTGCTTTCTACCAATATTTTGTTCCTAACGGAACAGATAACTACATTATTCATAACAACAGCCTTAAAATTACTATACTCTAATTTTTCACAAACACACTATTTCTCTGAAAATCATTTATTTGCCTGTATGTCCAAAACCGCCCGCGCCCCGTTCTGTTTCGTCCAAACTGTCTGCCGCCTCCCATGCGACTTGTTCATGCGAAGCAATCACCATCTGGCAGATGCGCTCGCCGTCGTTTATCACAAATACATCGCTCGAAAGATTGACCAATATTACGCCAATCTCACCGCGATAGTCGGCATCAATCGTACCGGGCGTATTCAACAGGGTGATCCCGTGTTTGATAGCCAAACCGCTGCGGGGACGCAATTGGGCTTCATAACCTTCCGGCAAGGCAATAAATAATCCCGTTGGAATCAGTTTCCGTTCCATCGGTTTGAGTGTGACCGCCTCTGATAGATTCGCGCGAATATCCATTCCTGCAGACAAAGAAGTCTGATATTGCGGCAAAGGATGATGCGAATGATTGACAATTTTTACCTTCATAGGATGATACTACACTCCATTTATAAATGCTGTACAACTAATTATTCTGATACAGATAACGTTTAATACTCTTTTTAGGCGTCTTCTCAAATTCCTCCGGGAATATTTGAATCTTAGACACTTTGGCATAATTGGGCTGTTCCTCGTTGAGAATGCGCAGGTTGTCGTCCATGATTGCCTCCAATTGCTTGTCGGTTAAATGGGTTTCGGCCACCATATCAAGATTGGGATAGACCAATGCCACCAATTTTTTCTCTTTTTCAATCACCAGCGATTCGGCAACATACGGCAGATTATCCAACGCGCTCTCTATCTCTTCGGGGTAAATATTTTGCCCCGAAGGCCCCAGTAACATACTCTTGGAGCGGCCTTTGATAAACACAAAACCTTCGCCGTCCATCGTGCCCAGATCGCCTGTTCTCAACCAACCATCTTCCGTAAAAGCTGCCGCCGTTGTCTCAGGATCGCGATAATAGCCCAACATTACGTTATCTCCACGGCATTGAATCTCTCCCGGAATCGTTGTCGGCTCTGAAGAATCAATTCTTACTTCCATGCGGGGAGCCGCATAACCGCATGAAAAAGTCTTGTTTTTATGCCAGGGGGCGTATGTAATAATCGGCCCGCACTCCGTCATGCCGTATCCAACCGTATACGGGAAACCGATTTTCTTGAAAAATGCCTCAGCTTCGCGGTTAAAAGGAGCGCCACCGATAATCACTTCCACAAAGTTGCCGCCAAAAACGGTAACTAACGTATCGTGTATTTTGTGCCTTATTTTTTGCTCTATCACAGGCAATCGCAACAACACCCTCATGGATGTTTTATTCAACATCGGTTGCAATTTATTCTTATATATCTTCTCAATAATCAAGGGTACGGCGATAATTATTTTAGGATGTACCGTCGCAAACGCATCCATAATAATCTTTGGCGAAGGCATCCGGTTGAGAAAATGCACATGAGCGCCCACCGTCATCTCAAAAACGAACTCGAACGCCATGCCATATACATGAGCCATCGGCAACATGGAAACAACGTTCGACCCCGACGTTACCTCAGGAAGCACTTCCTTCCCGAAACGTGCGTTAGACCACAGGCTGCGATAAGGCAACATAACACCTTTTGAAAACCCTGTTGTACCGGATGTATAATTAATCATCGCCAACTCATCCGGCTCGTCAAGGTGGTAGTTAAGGTGTTCAGGCCTGAAGAACTTCGGGAATTTACGCCCGAAAATTTCGTTTAAATGCTCTCTAACGTACAGGATATGCGGGTCTTTGGCATACGGAACGGAAAAGTCGGAAATCAGGATCACTGCTTCCAGATTGGGCATTTCCGTCTCCGACAGCCCTTCCCAAATATTGCTGCTCACAAAAAGAATCCTTGATTCGGAATGGGTAACAATATGTTGTATGCTGCTTTCCTTAAATTCGTGCAAGATAGGCACAATTACGGCTCCATACGTTAAGGTAGCCAGATAAACCAACGCCCAGTTGGCTTGGTTTCGACCACAGAGTGCCACCTTATCGCCTTTTTTGAGTCCGCACTCTTCAAAGACAATATGCAGTTTCTCAATCCTGCGGGCTACATCTTTGTAATGCAGACTTTCTCCTTGATAGTTTGACAAAGCAAGGTAATTCCAATGCTCCTTAAAGCAGTTTTCAAAAAGTTTGTTTAACGATCGTTCCATAGCAGATAACTCTATTATTTTTCGGGACAAAGGTATATAAAATAATTGAGAATACATGCCGGTTATCGTTTTTTGATGCCCCGGACAACATTGACGGTTTTTGAGTTATTCGTATAAATACGGAAGAAATAGACGCCCGGATGAAGTGATTCGGTACGGATTATGCTTTCCGGACTCTCTATCCGAAGAGAGAGTACACCTGTGGCAGTATAGACTTCTACCTTGCTAACATTCTCATATCCGATGAGTTCAATTTGGTCTGTGAAAATATTCGGATAAATCCGGATATCGTTTGGATCAATTGGTGGCGTGTCCATTGGCACAAAAGGCACAGGTTCGCTCCGTTGTCCTTCATCATTACCATAGATAGCAGACACCTGATAGCTTGTTTCTTTCAAGGGCGTCGCATCAAGATACCTTCTTGGAACGGGAGGCACAGTTTCTATTCGTACATTATCACGGTAAATATAATAACCTGTAGGCTCAGGAAATTCGGCCGGACGAATACTCCGAAGTGAGATTGTCGCCTGAAAAGGGGCTGATCGAATATCGGTCGATGCCGGATTTGAAAAAGTAATGTTCTGTCCCAAAAAACTATTGGTTGAAACAGGTATGTCTTTTTCTGCCGAACTGACAATGGCCGCCACAAAGAAGTTTATGTCATAATCGAATCCCATCGGGTTATTATTGCTCTCGACATACAAATTCGACCAGTTCAGTCCATCAAAAGAATAAATGTTCCCTTTTCCTTGAACAGCAGGCCCGCCGTCACAAACGGCCGGACGTTCATTTACCCCGGATGAAACCCGCGAAACATAAATCGCTACAATCAAACTTTCCCTACCATCAATCACAAAAGGAATATCTATTTGAATGGTATTGGTTTGTCCTATGACCGGATTTGTAACTTCCTGTCGGTATGTTCTTGTTCCCTGGACAATATAAACCTCATACGTATTGTTCCGGATGGGAATAAATTTGACAGCAGTAATGGTTCGTTTATGAAAAGGTTGGATCTCATTACTGCTCCATGTTTGTCCGAAATAAAATGGGGTAGTTTCTCCTATGATAATCTGATATATAGCAGCGCTTTCTCCCCAGTAAATGGTTTGTTCATAGACTGGCGGTTCCCAAAGGATTGCAATTTGCTGAGAAGTGGTATAGGTGATTGACACATTCGTGGGCGCTTTATATTCAATCACAGTCACCGATTCACTGATAAAATCCGACTCATTCCCGTTTTCATACACCGCCGAAACACTATAAGTTTGCATTCCAAATTGAGGCGTTTGGTCAGTAAATGTTAATGAAGTCGTTTCGGCAATTCGTATATTGTTACCATACACGTGATATTTCAAAGGATTTCCTGATATTGGCGCCTCCCATGTCAGTAAAACAGTTTGATTCTGAAAAACAGCTTGCAGATTTGACGGATTAGGCACTTGTGCCTGATAAAACCGGCCTGCTAAAAACTCAACCCCCGAATTAATCGGGTCGAGCCATATATCCATCCGGGTTGTATCGGAATAGTTATATTTATCCCAGTGATAATTCAATTTTCCGTAGATATTCAATCCGGTCGGATAGCTGCAGGAAGAATTACCTCCGGTTAGTGTTCCGACAATCAATTTGTTTTCGTTAAATAAAGGGGAGCCGGATGATCCGTCATCCGTCATACCATAGCCGTTAAGCGTTTCGTCAAACCACACATTCCAATGGGCATTTGTATCACTTGTATATCCGGCATAATCCCATGTCCAATGACTTGCCGGTGTGTTGTAAAATGTGGATATTTTTTTATAATCGCCCTGTGGGTGATGGATGCACACACCGGACTGAGCTGGTTGACTTCGTCTGTCCCATCCATTGTAATATACATTAAATTCTTCGGAGATAGGCATGTTAAGTAATACGAGCAAGCCGTCGGATTCTTTATTTATTGTTGTTGCAGCAATCTTCCTGCATCCGACCATTGATAATTGTAAAACCTCAGGCAAAGAGTTGTTACTACATCCTTCCCGTTCGTCGTGAAAAACAAAACGCCACTGTTTCATGTCTTCTGCCGAAGCTACTCTATCGTTGGCGCCCAATGCATTGTGGTATGCTGTAAGAATATAGGGTTGTAAATCTTCTGCTGTGTTATTAACTAATGAGCCGGAACACCTATATTCATTGGCGCCAATTCGTGACGTAATACGGCAAACCCCTTTCTTTTGATTTTGCCAAATGTCTCCTTCTTCGCAATTGATATTGACTTCACAAGGAGCTGATGCACGCAAAGAGACCGAACCGTTTTGAGAAACCAGATTTTTATATCCATATCCAATTGCCTCAATTTCGATACGCGGCATGGCCCCGTCGGGTGATGCCGCATATTCGAGCGTAAGTTCATCTCCCATTATAGACTCATTCGCAAAACGACCTCCGTATGGAAATGTCCGATGTGTATACGCTCCCAGGATATGTGTCTTGTCGGCATTATAAATAAATAATTTTCCTCCTTCCGGAATATAAAAATCCGAATAATATAACGACAAGGCACTGGCTCCTTTTGCCTGAAGATGAAGTTGCCATATCTTGGTTCCGTCGGGAAGTGTATGCCAAAGGCCGGAATTCGCAGGATTATATTGCACGTCAATCAGTTTGCCGATGCGTAGAGGCGTTCCCGGAGCGGCATTCCTTTCATCTTCCATGATTAAATCACTTACATTGAAGGTGACAGGTACTTGAATTATTGCCGCACGGTTTCTTAATGTTGTTTGAAATTGAAAACTCGGAGGAACACCCCCTTCACTAATCTGACCAAAAGCATTTTCCTGTATAACCCATATTCCAACGACACATATAATCCAATGGAACATTGTTCGTTTTGCTTTGTAAATTTTATCTTTGGATATCATCCGATAAATTATATTTGGGGCAAATATAATAAAAAAAATAAGTCAGACAGTCAATTGATAAATAATTAACAGGAAAAGACATTATTAAATGCCTGTAAATAAAAAAATATACCTATCTTCGCAAACGATTTCGAATAATAGGGGTTGTCCCTGATAAATTTTTGACGTATGAAAGATTATTGTTTTCAACTTGAATTTAAAGTCCGTGATTATGAGTGCGACTTAATGGGCGTTGTGAATAATGCGATTTATCTGCGGTATATGGAACACACACGCCATGAATACCTTGAAACATTTGGTGAAAATATCGACGATTTACATGCCCAAGGGATTGATCCTTTTTTGTCCCGTGTTGACATCAAATACAAAACCTCCTTACGAAGCGGAGACCGTTTTCTGTCCTGTTTGAATACGAAAAGAGAAGGGATCAAACTGGTTTTTGAGCAGGATATTTACCGTATGCCGGATGGTACGTTAGCCGCAACCGGACGGGTGGAAACCGTCTTAGTAGAAAACGGCAAACTGACGCGGGGTGAATTATTCGACGATTTATTGCGTAAAAACCGAAATACATGACACCTGAGGAGCAAATATACTTGCTTGGCCTTACCTTAATCAAAGGGGTCGGTAATGTGTTAGCCCGACAATTAATTCAGTTTTTTGGCGAAGCAAAAGCAGTTTTTACGGAGAAAACGCGTATGTTGGAAAAAGTGCCGGGAATCGGTGAATATACGGCAGCGAAAATCAAAGAATCAGAGACAACTGCACTCAAACGCGCCGAACAGGAAATACTGTTCATCGAAAAAAACAAAATTACCGTCTACTCTATTTTGGATGATCAATATCCTGTCCGCTTGCGCGAATGTCAGGATGCGCCTGTTGTGTTTTATTACAGGGGCGCTGCCGACCTTCATGCCTCGCATATCCTTAGTATTGTCGGCACACGAAACGCTACGGAATATGGACGCAATCTGACCGAGTCGCTGATTAAAGATCTGGTTGACTTATTTCCTGATGTGTTGATTGTCAGCGGACTTGCATACGGAATAGATATTTGCGCCCATCGGAGCGCATTAAAACACGGATTGCCGACTGTCGGGGTATTGGCTCACGGATTAGACCGTATCTATCCTGCTTTACATCGGAATACGGCCGCCGAAATGATTCTGAAAGGAGGATTATTAACCGATTTTATGAGTGGAACAAACCCGGATCGTGAAAACTTTTTGCAACGAAACCGGTTAATCGCCGGATTGGCGGATGCGACAATCGTTGTAGAATCAGCCGAAAAAGGAGGCGCATTGGTGACTGCTGATATTGCATTTTCGTATGGCCGTGATGTATATACTTTCCCCGGCAGGGTAGCTGACAAATATTCGATCGGATGTAACCGCCTGGTTCAAATGAATAAGGCAGGACTTATCAATTCCGCCCATGATCTCATTGTCGCCCTTTGCTGGGATATAAAACCAACGAATAAAAAACCCGAACAAATCAAAATTCCGTTTGAAGAAAAAACAGACCATCCCGTCTTATCGCTGCTCGCTGAACATCCAGAACTACAAATCAACGATTTGGCTACCATGATAAACCTTCCCATTCATCATCTTTCTTCCATTCTTTTTGAACTTGAAATGGCCGGATATATTAAGGCGTTTCCGGGAGGGGTGTATAAATTAATCAGGAATTAAGCATTATTATTTACATATTCCTCTGTGATACTTTGTGGACTCAGTGTCTCGGTGTTGAAAAAAAAGGATAGAATACGTTCATCAGCACAGAGACACACAGATAAGCAAAGATCGCGCACAATTTCCGATCTCATCGTACATAAAAATTTAATTATATTGCCAAGAGGTTTTGATTTTTTGTTTACATTTGCGGCGCAAAAAATGTTAAATATGTATCGAAACGATCCCGAAAGTCTTTTGAGCGTAAATGACACAGATAACACACTTAGTATAGATGAACGAACAAGATGTATTAAAAGTGGCGATTATGGGGGGGTACGGTACCTTCCACGAAATTGCGGCACACCACTATTTCAAGGATTTGGATGTTGAGATCGTCACCAGCGAATCGTTCGACGATTTGTTCCGCTTGATGAAACAAGGAGGCGCTCAGTACGCCATATCTGCTATCGAAAATTCCGTAGCCGGAAGTATCCTGCCCAACTATCAGTTGATTCGTGATTCCGGCTTACTGATTTCCGGAGAAATCCACCTGCGTGTTTCCCAGAACTTAGCAGCCTTGCCCGGACAAACCATTGAGGAGTTGTACGAAGTATATTCCCACCCGATGGCTATTCTTCAGTCGAAGGTGTTTTTTGACAGATACCCACATGTCAAACTTATCGATGGACGTGACACGTCAGCATGTATGCGTAATATCAGCGTCAACAGATTGAAGGGAATTGGCGCCATCGGAAGTCGGCTTGCCGCCGAAAAATACAACCTTGAAATATTGTCGGCAAACATTGAAACCAACAAGAAAAATTATACCCGTTTCCTGATTATGACCGATCCTGAACACCTCCCGAACGATTCGGCGTCTGTCGACAAGGCATCAATTTCATTCGCCCTGTCGCACGAAATCGGAAGTCTGTCCAAGGTACTCTCCATCTTTTCCTACTTCAATATCAATCTCAGCAAGATACAGTCAATGCCCATCATTGGAAAAGATTGGGAATACCAGTTTTATGTCGACCTTGAATTTACAGATATTGAGAAATACCAACAATCGCTCGTTTCAGTAGATCCTTTCATCAGCGACCTTTGCCAGATGGGAATGTACAGAAAAGGGGAAGTGATCATGGAATGAATTGACAATAAACTACCTTATTTCCAACTTTGTTTTGATGTTAGCGGGAATGGCGTCCTTATGCACTGTAATACTCATGGTTTTATAGGCCACAAATGTTTCCGAAACATACCATATTCCGTTATATTTGCCTGTGTTTCCCCATGAGTTCTTCACCATATAGAATTGCTTGCCTGTCTGGTCGTTGGCAATTCCGTAAATCAACATGCCATGGTCGTCAGTCGTCTGGTAATTATCATAACCCTGCTGACGAAGTTCCTGTGTGACTTCAATTTCTTTACAGGGTCTGGATGCTAACCTTCTGATTGTGGTTTCTTGTTCTGTTCTGCTTAGCCCAATCCAGCGTTCCTGGTCTGAGCCGGATGTTTCTAACGATTCCACATCCGGCACAGTAGCCACTCCATCGCGCGTAAAGCCGGTTTCACTCACGTCGGAAGCCCAGGCAATCGTAAAACCTGTATGGATGGCATTATCAAACACTTCCATCAATTCATCCAACGGAAGGTTATAACTTAGCGCCCAACGCCAATTGTCGGGTATCTCCAACGCAAACATCGAATAAAAAGGTTCATGGCTGTAAGACGTCAAAGATACATAGTCATCCATATTCAATCCCAAAGACTCGCCGAAACTCTCAGACGTATATTGCCTCCCTTTATATTGGAACGTAGCCGGTATTTCTCCCAGATAGGCATCAATAATTCCTTGAAATGCTTGTGGCCAGACGGGCGACAATTTTCCATTCGGGTTGGCGATCACACTTTTCACAAAACCGGCAGCCGCCTGTTCCATTTCGCCATGTACATGCATATTTTCACCATAATACAAACCGGAATAGAGTTCGCGGGGCATGGCGCCATAATGTTTGAACACATATAACACATCGGCAAACGAACCTCCCTCCGAAAAGTTTAAGTGGCCGTGCAAACGAACATACTTTTCCGCCTGATCCCGGTAGGAATGGTTGACAATAAACATTTCAGATAATGCATACTCGCCCTTGCCTAACCGCAATAATTCGGACTCAATGAGTGCAACTCCTGAAAACGACCAACACGTACCCGAACGATTCTGGTTTAGAACCGGCGTAATTTTTAACTCTTTCACAGTAGTGAACTCATATCCATCCTGTGCATTTATCCAGACAAACACACCATGCACAAGTAAAAGGGCTATCAAAAATTTCTTCATATCTCTTTATTTTAATGTATAACAGATGCAAATATAGGTGAAATATTATTTTTTTTATTACTTTTGTTCGATTTGCAAAAGAATATCGTATAAAAAAAATAAACCAGCACAGTATAAAAAAAGTATGATTAATTGAATAAAAAAGCAATGGAAACGAAGCCTTACAGGGAAAATGAACAGCCGGAGCATGTAGTCTGCGAACCGGAGGCTGCATACGGCGCTCCCGAATCATATCCCGACCCCGCCGTCCGGTATACTTATGCCGATTACCTGACATGGACAGACAATATCAGACGCGAACTTGTGGACGGATTTATACGATTGAAGTCGGGCGTGAGAGTCATACACAATTATGTGACCGTCAATCTTACAACGATTCTTGGTCGATTTGTCAAAAAAAGAAAAGGCAAATGCAAGATTTTTCACGGTCAGGTGGATGTGCGTCTGCCCAAAAACGGTGAAACAGCCGATAACAAAATTTATACGGTTTTTCAACCTGATATTTGCGTGGTGTGCGACCCTTCAAAGATTGATGAAAAAGGCATTATCGGCGCACCCGATTTAGTGGTGGAAGTGCAATCGCCTTCTACCGCCAGGTATGTGATGAGCCAAAAGTTTGATATCTACGAAGAGGCGGGTGTTAAAGAATACTGGGTGGTCTATCCCAAAGTAGGTTTGACCGTTTTCCTGTTGCAGGATAATGGTAAGTATGACAAGGGAACTACCTACGACATTGTTTACATGCCCGACGCCAAAGTCCCCGTGCATACCATCGAAGGATTGGAAATCGGACTGAAGGAAATATTTGAGGAGTAGTACTTATTTGTCAGGATAAAGCAAATATTTCTTACGCATCACCTTATATTGTTCCAACTCCGGTTGCCAGGTCGCACGGATTTCTTCTTCGGAAAGGCCTTGAACGATTTGCATGCGCAATGTACTGTTTCCGGCAAGTAAATCAAACCAGTTGGCACGGGTAAAGAACTTTTTTTCATCCCTGCCCAGCAGATTGTAAAAATCAATCACAAACTGCAACGATAAACCTCCTTCGAACGGATATTCGCGTAAGTCGACGCCGTAACACAACGTATTTCTGTGCAGCGGATTAAGATCGAATCCGGGCATCACGACCGGTGTAAACGTAAATGAACCTGCTCTTGGATCCGGACAGCCAAGCGCCTGGAAAGGGAAATCAGTGCCCCGTCCCACACTAAGGTAAAGCCCTTCAAAAAAACAAAGTGACGGATACAATCTGACAGCCTGTTGGTTGGGCAAGTTAGGCGAAGGTCTGACGGGCAACGTATACGGATCGCCATGCTTCCAGTTAAGCATTTTAACGACTGTCAGGTCACACTTTTTGCGCGCTGCCAACCATCCCTCCCCATTAATCATCTGCGCCAACTCGCCTACAGTCAGTCCATGCAGTACAGGAATCGGGTCGACGCCTACAAACGATTCAAATCCCGGTTTCCTTAGGGGTCCATCCACATAATCATTGGGATTCGGACGATCCAGCGCCACAAACGCTTTCCCGTATTCGGCACATGCCTCCATCAGGTAGTGCATCGTACTGATATACGTATAAAAACGCACACCAACATCCTGTATGTCAAACACTAACACATCAATATTATTCATCTGCGAAGCAGAAGGGCGGTTATTGTTTCCGTACACCGATTCAACCGGTATGCCTGTCTTCGAATCCACGCCGTTCTCTACATGTGCTCCAGGTTCTAATGTCCCGCGAAAGCCGTGTTCGGGGGCAAACACTTTCTTTACATCTATCCCTGCAGCCAGCAGCGTATCAAGCAAATGCACGTTGGCAACCGAGAGGACAGAAGTCTGGTTAAGCGCCAATCCGACTCTTTTATCCTTTAATAATTGGATGATTGTATCCATACGGTCGGCGCCCAGCATCAGACGACCACTTTCCTGTGCGGTCAAATTGCCCGTCATAACGAACCCCAAAAACAACAAAAATACGGCAGTAATACACTTCTTCATTGAATTGTTTTTTTTAATGAGTTGTAAAAAAGAGGCTGTTAATCAGTATTAACAGCCTCTCACCATGAATTAAAAAATCAAAAACCACAAAACGATGATCAGGAATTAAGATCACGGCAATTCTCTCAATTCCCAATCCTCATTCACCAAATAAACAACAAAAAACATAAAACCTGTTTCTTTTAATCATATATTTCATTTCGGATATTCATCCGAAACGGATAATTTGTCTCTTCCTTTTGCACGCCGTGAAGCAAGTACGCGACGCCCGTTAGCCGTTTCCATCCTGGAACGAAATCCGTGTTTATTTTTTCTCTTTCGGTTTGAAGGTTGAAATGTCCTTTTCATTATTTTATAGCTGTTTTATTTTTTTTGTTCAAATTGGACGGCAAAGATAATATTATTTCTTTAAACGTACAAATATTTTTTTATTTTTTTCCTGATTAATCCCATTTTGTTCATTGAACGCTGTTTCAATTTTTCAATAAACAACTCCCCTTCGGTCGTTGAACGTTGTTTCATAATTGACTCCGTCGATTCTTCGAATTCGTAATTGATTCTCCACCGGATTCGCATATATACCCAGAAAGATGGCCGTCAGGATGTCTTTTTCGCCTTTAACCTGGCGGATCATGTCTTTTATACGGGCTATAAATGCGGCTTTTTCGTCTATTGTATAATGCGCGGCACAAGTATCTTTTCGCGAACGTAAATCATAAGCGATGTAGTTGGTATTATGCAACTTATAGTTTTTGTGGATGCATTGGTCAATCAAGGTAGCCAAAGACTTATAAAATTCGTTCGGCTGGTTATAACCGATTGCTTCGAGTTCGGTGCGCCGAATCGGTTCGCACATATGTATATGTACATTTCCTTTGGGCTGTATCAAACCGGTCAGGATACTGTTCAGGTCTTCACAGGGTTGTTTTATATATTTTGCCTCGTTACGCGAGAGGTAAAGCTCACGGGTTTTCAACACATCACATGTTTCATGTTGGTAGGATATGGCTACCGGAACCATGTTCAGTTCGTCGACAGCGCGTACCGGATCATCCTTATCACTCATGCAAAACATCTTGATAATACCCTGATCGGTTGCATCATTCCCGTCTTTGGTGCGTCCGCCGCGTTGGGCAATCCATATCGATTCTTTTTTCTCCTTGATCGTATGCCGTATATATTTCGAAAGATGAAGGGAATTTCGGTGAAAGTCGCGCATGTTCTTACTTCGTATGACTTTGAACATCTTGTTCGATCTGCCGATATCAATAATGAGTTGCGAACTCATCAGATTATCACCAAAGGTAATTTCAGTGGTCTGAAATCCGTTGATAAAAAGCAAATATTGCAGCAATGCCGAATCAAGCATGATATCCCGGTGATTTGAAATAAAGAGATAACGTTTTGCCGGATCTAAATGTTCTAACCCTGTATACGTAAATGAATCGACAGAACGTGCAAAGATCATCTTATTGAAATCATACATGATCATCTTCTGAAACTCATTAGTTGTCATAATTTTCCGTACGGTATTCCGTACATCTTCGACCTCTTTTTCGGGGTAGATGAATTGTGCCATCACCGGAAAGTATTCACTGTCGGCAATCCGTTGCATGGCTGGCGCTATTTCTTCCTGATGATAAGGACGCAGGTCGTCAAACAGGCTATTTATCATTTGTTTTTTCGGTTATCAATAAATTTAACAGGTTTACGGTTCATTTCGGGATGGTTGATCTTTTTTATTTCGTCAACCGGACATATTTCAATATCGGGAGCCACCCGGATACGCGCCCTGAAGCGGTCTTTCAAGGCTTTCGTCACATCGAATGAAGGCTGTTGGGACAACCCGATTTTAATCAGGATATGATCATTTCCATACTCATTGTCGCTGACTGTCATCACATAGTTTTCGACGTAAGGCACATCATCCAATACATCAAAAACAGCTGGCGGATAGAGTGTTGTGCCTTTGTATTTGACAATATGGTTCATGCGTCCGATAATTGGACTGATGCGCATGGTGGTGCGTCCACAGCGGCACGGTTCGGGATGGAAACAGACAATATCGCCTGTTTTGAACCGGATTAGCGGCATGCCTTCCACGCCAAGCGTCGTAATAATCAGTTCGCCGTATTCACCTTCTTTGACCGGTTGACCGGCCTCATCGACTAATTCACAGATCATCAGTTCGGGATGATGATGTCCGCCACACCCGCAACGACATTCTGTAAACGAGGTCGCCATCTCGGTCGAAGCATACGTAGAATACAACTCAATATCCCATTTATCGCGGATACTCTGTCCTAACAGATTGTACGAAAAATCCGGCTGACGAACGTTTTCGCCTACACAGATTGCTTTTTTAACACTTGATTGCCTGTAGTCGATGCCATGCACTTCGGCATACTTGATGATTTGCAGGAGAAATGAGGGAACAACAATGATCACATCCGGTTCGATACGCCTGATGGTATCCCATTGAAGTTCGGGGATACCGTTGCCGACGCGCACAATACCTGCTCCTAACTTTCTTGCTCCTAAGAAATAAGCAAGTCCGGCCATAAAGCGTTTGTCGATCGTCGTCATCAACTGGAATACATTGCCGGATTCGATTCCAGCGCATTGGAAAGAGATTTGTTCGTTGTATGCCAACCGTTCCAGATCAATATCGGTCATGGCAAAAGTAACAGGATCGCCCAATGTGCCGGATGTGGTAATATAATCAATGATTTTATGACGGGGTACGCAGAGAAAATCTTCGTTCCGGTCGTGCAAATCTTTCTTGCTGGTAAAGGGAATAGCCTGCAAATCTTCGAGATGCCTGATTTTTCCTGCATCAATCCGGTGTTCCAGGAACATTTGTCTGTAAAAAGGCGAATAACTTGAGGCATAAGCCAGCGCATCTGTCAATTCTTGCTCCTGAAAACATTGAATAACGGATGCTGGTTGGTATTCTATTCGGGGGGTGCGATTCATGAGATTATGTTTCGTTTATAAAAAATAATGATTTGACTTCTTTTTCTGTTAAGCGACGGTATCCGGGACGTCCGGTTTCGCCTTTTATTTCGGGAAAAGTAACTTCAAAATATACCTCGTCGTAGAATGATAATTTGGAATTGGTATCCGGATTGCATTCTAAATAGATCATTTCTTCCGGTTGGATTCCTTTGCGGTCGCAAATTTGTTTTGCCAGCAAATAACCGGCATAAGTTACCGATGTCCCCGGATTATCCTGGTAAAGCTCAGTGACAATGACTACTTCTTTACCTTCCTTCCCGATGATTTTCAATCCGCATTTGGAAGGTAGCTCCCATTGACCGGCAAAATCGAACACTTCGTCATAATATTTTTCAGATACTTTCATTCGAGCAAAATTACTGCGCTATTTGAGGCTGCGAAATTAGATATAAAATTTAAAATATGCAAACCGCAAAAATCGACAAGGTTGATTTCGATCCATAAATTCGAATGATAAAATGTAGAAAAACATTCAAATAATATTTTTTTTCCTAAATGTATTGGCTATGTAAAAATTATAGCATATTTTTGTCGCTTATTTTTGTTTTTTTAAAAAGATATTATAAAATAATTTATAAATTTGATCTATAAAAAATAGATGATATTTTAATCATTATGAAAAAGAAGAGAGATATAAAATCGATAAAGCACTATATATGTTGTCTTTTACTGTTGAGCGGATTCACCTGGCTGCTTCCTTCCTGCGAGCAGGAAGAAGACATTACAGACACCCGCAATGTAGAACAAATTGTGCCTGCTACAGGCGAGCCGGTTACTGTACACTTTACGGTAGGCGAACGCCACTATGGATACAACAACGCAGTGACCCGGAATGCACAGCCCTTCATCACGCCTCCATCACTTGCAGAAATAATAGGACAACCATTGACCGGTTCTCCGGAGAAGAGAGATAACCTTGTCGGAGAAGAAGGCGCAGTTTATATTGCAGAAGGCGCCGCTGTTCTTGTATCGGAAGATATATACCTGTCTGCAAGTATACAGGAGGGCATTCCAGCTGTCAGGCTGCACGCTGCGCCGCTTGATCCGGGCATGAAAATACGCGTCGCTGCTTACGATATCCTTTCTGTCCCCAACGATACAATCCTGCTCACTTACGCCGATTACGAGATTGATGCCGGCTATAACGCCGTTCCTGACGGAACGCTCCCCATGACAGTTCCCTCAGGAAATATCCTGTTTGTAGCATATTCATTCAACGATAACATCCCCATGCCTGCCTTTGCCGATACTATTCCGGCCATCGGGGCACGCGATTTGCTGTGGGGTGATACGGCAGTAACAGTTGGCCCCGGCAACACGAATGTGCACATCATACTTGATCATCTGTTTTCAAAAATCATAGTGACGGCTGAAACTGTCTTCAGTCCCCCCAGGAATATCAACGCGATCTACGGCGCCCGTTATGACCATACTTTCCCTGCGCTGGCTGTCCGATCCGGTAATTTGAGACCGGGCGATCCTGATACGGTTTCTATTGCCTGGCAAACAGCAGTGAGTGCACCCAGTTGGTTAGGCGGTGAGTATTTTGTTTATACGAATGGCGGTCCTCCTATTGTGAGGATTGATAGCGTCTCGCTCAATTCTACTATCCATAAACATACGCTACCCCCGTGGATGCTTACCTATACGCCGTTGGAAGCCGGCAAGGAATATACGATTTTTGTGCGCTTCATGCCTCAATGTGTTCCAATCACAAACGTGTTAATCTCTTCCGTACCCGCTTCAGGATCCACCATGCTGACGGGAGAGACGATCTACCTCACCGCCAATCCTGATCCCTCTGGCGCTACAAACGTCTCCTACCAGTGGCAATATCATGACGGAATCACGTGGGTAACGATTTCAACCACAACTACTCCGACCTTTAGTGCAACCATAATGGAGGGATTCAATCAGTTCAGGGTCATCGCAAGCAATAGTTGCAGCAGTGCCGTCACAAGCACAACCCCAATCACCGCTACCGGAGTTACGCCCGCAGGCGGAAGCGCATCCCGTATTACATGGGACGATGCGAACGAACAGTATGCGTTGACTACTGATCCGCGCGACGCGGGGCTATACTTCAGGTACGGCAGCGTTGTGGGTATATTTAGCGGCGCAGGGCGTTATACCCAGGATTTGTTGCAGGGTACAAATTCATCGTCATTTAATGCTGCAGATCATGTAACCATCAACTTCACTACTGTAACGATTAGCGGAGCAGCCAATGTGCCGTTTGTGAATAGCGGTAATATCAACGCCGCATACCACACCGCCGCCAACGTGAAAGCCGGACTGGGCGACCCATGCCGCCTGGTGGGGCTTGACCTGAACAACATCAAAAATAAAACCGCAGGACAACTTACTGCGGCAGAAATTGACAACTTTACCTGGAGATTGCCGACGGGTTCGGAACAACAACAGTTCAGCGGATATTCGACCCAACAAACCGGAAATCCGGGTGTTTGGTGGTGGAATTTGAATCAGAATCCGTCCAATTTCACTTTAGGTGTTCCCGGCGGCGAGTTTCCCGAAAGGAATCATGTAAATGGCGGTCCGGGCAAATTTTTGCCGGCAGTGGGAGACCGTAATGCCGCCGGAACTGTCGTTAATCAGAGAAGCAGAGGATACTTTTTGTCAAGCACCCCCGGTAACTTCGGTAACTTTATGGGTTTCCAATTTGGTTCAGACGTTGTAAATTACCCCAATGCCATAGTAACATACTTCTGGCCAGCCCGTTGTGTTCCGCAGGCGATGGTGTCGACCTCTGTCACTCCTTCCTCAATTTCACTCCCCTATCCGGCACAAAACCCTGCAGTGCAAACCATCAGCGTAACCTCCGATGGCGCATGGACGCTTACAGTGCCCGGAAGCGTAACCTGGCTATCGCTTAACACCAACGGCAGTTCTTCCGGCAGCTCTACCGTCAGCGGCGGCGCAGGCGTCTTTACCGTTTACCTTGTAGCAACGGCAAATTTCACCGGCGCTCCCCGTACAGGCAATATCGAACTTTATGGACTCAACGCCGTAGTCGTAACACAGGATCCATGCATTCAAATAGGATCTGTTTCGTTGAACGCCTCTCCTGCGGGGTCTCCTCCGGGAACTTACCCGGTAGGCACCCCGGTCACGATTACGGCCACGACCAATCCACTTAACGCAACTGATGTTACCTATACATGGGAATTCAACTCAGGCTCGGGATGGACGGTGATGCAGGGAAATTCGGGCAACATTTTGGCAGTAACAGCCACACCCACATCCACCCAATACAGGGTTTCAGCTTCCAACGCATGCACATCAAGCCTGCCTCCCTCCTCTCCCGTCACCGTAACCGGTAGCGGATATCCGCCGGACGATAAGGGTACGCTGCCTGGAGGTAACGTTCTGAGTTACGTCGGCGCATTCTGGAAAGCCAGCGAGACGGGGGAGCGCGTGATCCGTATTGATATGGGCGATGATCCTGCCCAGCACATGGGTAACTGGGGGCCATGGAGCGCCGTAGTGGCTGAATACGATGACCGCTGGGGTGTGAAAACAGGCGCGGATCCCAACGATGGCATTATGTTTGCCGCAGGCGGCAGCGAAGACCCCAACATCTACCAAGCTTCTCCCGGCAATGCCGAGAACTACACACTTGCGACCATCAACAGCCCTTACTCTGCTTTTGTCAGCGGTTCGATCGATCCGCAATATACCGGCAACTCAGTCATTGAGTTCCGTATCTTCCCTCAGAAAACCTTTACCTCTACAGGCAAGTTCAAGGGCGACGACCCGGGTGGAAATACTGCAAATGACGCCAACTATACGACCACATGGCCCGCACGTTATGCCGTTGTTTATCTGACTTACGGTTCCAGCCCCGTCAAGCGTCTGTCAATATTCCTGCGCCAGGGAGAAGGATCGGATTATGTGATGTATGACGAAGGATTCACTGTTCCATCCTATAACCATCCGGATGGAACAAAGCGTCCGCAAACCAAGAAATTTTCGCCTTATAACCTGAGTGATGTGAATACAGGAACCGATTATAACATGATAACTGAACTTCCTGTAAGGGGCGGCAGCTTTACCGGTTACCCAACGCAGGGAGGGTACTACTTTATGCATAACCACTCAAGAAGGGCATTCAATCCCTACACGCCAGTCATAGCCAACTATCCCGCTGCTCCGTCCGTCAGTAACTGGAACGCTGCTTTGCACGAGACATGCCCTCCCGGTTACAAGCGCCCGTCAGACGGACCCAATGCCACTTTGGACAATCCTGCAGTTGCCAGTTCCGAAATACGCCAGTCGTTATTCCGCGTTATGCAAGTATCTTCTTCTCCCAGTCCTGCCAATCTTACTTGGGGATATTATGCCGACGGTTATTTTGACCGCAGGACGATCGTATATCCGACAGCACAATTTGGCAACCCCGAACATCCTACCACTGTATCGGAAGGCACAAGAGAAGTTGCATTTTCCGGCATTATTTTCTACTCTACACGGACACTTGCCAGTGTCTTCCTTCCCTCTGCAGGTGGGAGACAAACTGCACAGTCAGGAGGCTCTGCGGTTGCCGGGACTCTTGAAAGGCATGGATATTGGGGGTATTATGCGACCACGACTTTGTTCGCCGAACCGGCTCTTGCGCAGTGGGGAAAGTACTTGCGGCTTGGAACTTCAAGTGGTCCTTCTACACTTTACTTAGGAGGTTCGTTTGGTGGTTACGGCCGGTCCGTCCGTTGCGTGCGGGAGTAGTTGAATATGGAGGTTGGAATGAAAGGCAACTCCTATCGACCGGTAAAATCGAACTCTTCATCGCAATATTTTTCAAATACTTTCATTCAGGCATAATTAACGCCCTATTTGAAGTAGCGAAAACAGATAAGAAATTCCGGTATTTGCAAACCATAAAAATTTGCAAGACATATTATTAAACCATATACAATGAATAATAGAATAAAAAATGATAAAAAATATTTGGTTTTAAAAAAAATATACCGTATCTTTGTGGTTGATTTTTAATGATTTGAAAATATTATAAAACTATTTACTATTTATAATTGTCAAATTGATAATTATTGAATCATTATGGATAATAATAGGAAGCGATTTTCAATAAAGCGTTACGGTTCCTGTGTGTTCGCTGCTTTCATACTGTTCGGCGGATATTTGGTATTGCTTTCTTCATGCGCGCGTGGAGAAGATTTGTCCGGTAGCGACAGCGAAGTCTTTATACCTGCGACAGGCGAGCCTGTAACCGTGAACTTCACAGTAGGCGAAAGCGCTCCCCAGCCCCTCCTTCAGAGGGGAGAAGCCTCCTTCGCCCCCTCTGAAGGAGGGATGTTTTTTCCCCCTTCAGGGGAGTCAGAGGCGGATGTTGAGGGGGCTGATTTATACCTGTCTGCTTCCTTACAGGAGAAAAGCCCTTCTGTCAGTTTACGCGCATCCCTTGCGGTGGGCAGGAAAGCGCGCGTCGTAGCTTACCAAATTGTTCCAATAACTCCCTTTCTAAACGATACAACCCAACTCGCTTATGCTGATTATGAAGTAGATGCAGGCTTGAATCTGATTCCTGACGGAACGCCTCCCATGACGGTTCCTTCCGGAAGCGTCTATTTCGTTGCTTATTCGTTCAACGACACCATCACCATGCCTGCCTTTTCCGAAACCATTTTGTCGATCGGACCGCGCGACCTGCTGTGGGGAGATACATTAGTAAATATAAGTCTGGGCAATCGAAACGTGCACATCATACTTGATCATTTGTTTTCCAAGATTGAATTGGAAGCCCAAACCGTCCTTAGCCTCACCAGTGTAATTGATACGATTTACGGCGTCCGCTATGCCCATACCTTCCCTGCATTGACTGTCCGTTCCGGTGATTTGACGCCAGGCGTCACCGGTCAGATTCTTGTTGATTGGCTGAATCCGGGATCTGCTCCCATCTGGTCAAGCGAAAAGTATTATGTATATACGAAGGTTCCACCTGTTGTGAACATAGACAGCGTGAAAATAGACGGAATTACCTATAAGGATGTCACCCCCCCCTGGACAGTTGCCTACTCCACACAGTTGGCAGCCGGTAAGGATTATACGCTTTATATGCGTTTCAAGGCAACAAGTAAATTCTCGGTTTACTGGTATCGCGCCAGTTTCGGCTCGCCGGGCAGCTATCCGTGGAACAGTGGCCGTTACAATGACGAAACAAACAACTATATCTTCCCGTGGAACACCACCGAAACAGATATTGATGTTGAGTCGAACATCGGATGCGTCTTTGACGGTACATCAAGTTCTATAGGTAGCGGGACGGTTACACCCGGATCAAGTTTCGCTTCCGGTAATAATACCGTTTATCCGTATACGTTTACTTTTAATAACACCAACTATACCACTCCCGCTAATTACTCGCTTAAGTTTATATCCAATCCTGCGGAAGCCGACGTGACGCGCACATTCCGTCGCGGCATTCAAGAATGGAGTCGTAGCGGAGGGGCATCTGTAAGTTTCGGTTATCATGCACTTACAACTCCCATTGATATGATAATAACCGATAATATCGTATGGAGTTATTGGTTCAGTAACTGGATGTATCAAGGCGCTGCGTCGTCTGCTTCGACCTGGATACAAGCCAGAGTGGGGACGGGAGCTTGGGGTACACCTGCATCCGCTATACAGCAAGACGACCGTCTGTTGGCTCCGGAAGCGCATAACAGCACTTATCCTGATCCAGGCGTTCTGACGAAGAGTACAGCGTTTCAGGTAAACGTTAGTAGCGCTGCTTCAGGTACTATTATAAACGCGCCATCAGGTTCAGCATTAGCCACCCGGTCAGCGCAGCTAAACTTCAGTAATGCATCGGGAGGAACGATATCGTCAGGGCAGACTCTATCCGTTACCCAATATCTCCCCAGGGCGTATGTGACACAGTATATCGGATCGCTTACTACGCCGCAACTCTGCGTAGGCTCTACCACAGGTCTGATACCATCGGGGGGCGGCACCTACACACTTACGGTATCTACCAACATTAGCAATCTGGCGGTCAGGGTTTATGGCGCTACCAGTTTAACCGGCAACGCCGGTATCCTTGTTACTGCGAATGCAACGACACAACCAGCTAACGATGCGGGAGGATCCAACGTAACAATAAATGTTAACATTCCAAGTACCACTATATTCCGTGTGCTGTCGTTCTATTTCTATGCTCCCGGGTTTACTGATACCAAGTTTGCTGAAGTGATGCAGGATGGAGGGCTGATTGGCGATCCCGGATCCGGGGTATCATTTACGCGCATTTATGTCTCAGGGAGTGGAGATAACGCGCGACTCCTGTTAACGCAAAATCCTGATAATTTAGGATCCTATTTCCAGTTCGGCGGCGTATTGGCATGGTCTTATGGGAACAACTCGAATGCAATCTATAACCCTACTACCAGTGTGTCAAATATCATGAGCAATTCCTGGTCATCAGGTGCAATTGCCGGACAAACGGTACCACATACAGTCGCCAACCTTCTACTCGGAAGAGGGGATCCCTGTAGACTACTCGGATATACGGTAGCACAAATTAAAGAGGCTGTTGCCAACGGCTGTGCTCCTGACAACAAAAAATACAGAACACCGACTGGAGCTGAAAATCAGGCTTTGGGCGTTATTTCTAATTTTAGTAGTTGGATGCAGGTATCCAATACATGGGGGAGGTGGATTGGTCCCTCCCAAGGCATGATCGTTGGAAATCGTCAATTCCTTCCCGGTAACGCATACTGTTCTTGGTTTAATAGCTCCTGGGGATGGGGTCCTACAGGTGAACAAGCAAACGGTCCAAGCGCTCAAAACGGCACAGGCGGTTACTGGGATGCTACTTTGTGCGCCACTCATTATCAAGCACATTTTCTCTTATGCAGTTCTCGGAATCTAAGTAATGATCCTCCGTACGGTCATTATAATCTCGATCAAATGGCTGCTATGGGGGTTCGGTGCGTAGCCCAATGACCGTTGACTGGATTATTCCCTATACTGATAACTATTTATTTGATAATTATTGAGTTAATGTGGATATAAATGCTGTAAAAAAAATAATAAAGCGATATACATCCTGCCTGTTCGCTGCCGTCCTGCTGTTGGGCGGATGGATGTATCTGCTTTCTTCCTGCGAGCGGGAAGAATATATTGCCGGCAGTGACCCGGTTATACCGGCTCTTCCCGCAGGAGAGCCTGTAACCGTGAACTTTACAGTGGGCGAACACAACTTTGGAAACAACGGGATGACTGTCCGCAGTACAGCCCCCCTACCCCCCGAAGACAGGAATCCCCCCCCTGACTCTCCCAAAGGAGAGGAATACTGTCTTTTGGGCAACGAGACGTCCGTTCTCATTTCTCCCCCTTCGGGAGAGTCGGAGAAGGCTTCTTTACACCTGTCAGCAACTTTACAGGAAAAAAGCCCTTCGGTCAGCTTACGCGCTGCTGCACCACTTGCGCCGGGCAGGAAAGCGCGCGTCGTAGCTTATCAAATTGTTCCAATAACTCCCTTTCAAAACGATACAGTCCAACTCGCCTATGCTGATTACGAAGTAGATGCAGGCTTGAACCTAATTCCTTACGGAACGCCTCCCATGACAGTTCCCTCCGGAAGCGTCTATTTCGTTGCTTATTCGTTCAACGACACCATCACCATGCCTGCCTTTTCCGAAACCATTTTGTCGATCGGACCGCGCGACCTGCTGTGGGG
>Ga0099364_10002807_pt1 | contig 27547 bp, 21 predicted proteins | sample TergutTh196P3_FD_73070 | JGI IMG/M metagenome (GOLD analysis project Ga0099364, IMG submission 73070) | Microcerotermes parvus P3 segment gut microbial communities from Pointe-Noire, Republic of the Congo - Th196 P3 | ecosystem: Host-associated > Arthropoda: Insects > Digestive system > Gut ... | reverse complement strand
TGGTGGCGCAATGGCGGCAGTAGCCCCGCAGAAAAGGCATTGCGAAATTGAAAGGTAGTAGCCCGCATAAAGGGTAGTGTAAGCCGCCGCTGCGCCAAGCCGCTCTGACGTTGTGTGCAATGTGCGAGAGTGCGATCGAGAAAGTCGCGAAGACAGAAAATGGAGCCGATAACCATTAACGGGGCAAGACCTGCAAAGCCGTTAGAGCAGGAAAAATTAAATCTAATCAAAATATTATGGAGTGGAATAAAGAAAAAAGATACACAGATCGGGGAATACCAATAACGTCTCGAAAATAATGTGTATCTCGAAAATTTGGTGAAAGTCCGAGACTGCGTTGAAAAGCAACACTGACATGTCGGAAAATAGAAATTGGCGATGTAACTTTTTACAGTTCGGGCGATTATTACTTTGAAGTTCGCGTATATGACGCTTGCTATCCCAACGTAGCGCCTCAAAATATTTTTTAACCAAAAAATTTTTTTTTCGCAAAAAAAAATCTTATTTTTGCTGTAAAATTAAATATTTCTAAAATGTTGAGAATTTATTTTGTTAATATATTGTTTTTTGCAGCGTTAATAAATTGTATTTCACAGAATTACGAAATAAGTATTTCGCTGAAAACAAAAAACGACACGGTGCATTTGGCGCATATCTTTGCAAAGGAAGAAATCTTAAGACGCGATACCACTATTGTGTTGATAGACGGAAAAGGCGTGTTCGCGGGCAACAGAGTATTGCCCAAGGGATTGTATTGGATTGTGAACAAAAACAGAAAAATATTTCAAATGTTGATAGGCGACAATCAAAAGTTTGGAATTGAGATAGATACAACGGACGTCATTAATGCTTCACGTTTTATCAATTCACCTGATAATGATGTGTTTTACGCATTTATGCGTGATGATATTCAAAGACAGAGAAATCAAAATCAATTAATTGCACAGTTTCAAAATGCTACGGAAGATTCGGAAAGAGCCTTCATTTACGAGCAATTTAGGGCGTTGTCAAGTGGTAGAATGGATTTTATCAAAAGATTGATAAACGAAAACGAGGAACTGTATGCAAGCAAGTTCATTAAGGGACATTTACCGTTAGAAATGCCCGAGTTGCCACGCGATGAACAGGGCAATATTGCCGATTCCGATTATTTATATCGTTGGTTAAGGGTGAATTTCTTTTCTAATTTTAATATTTTTGATGAAGATATGCTACGTACTCCTCAGTACGAAAAACAACTAATGGATTATTTGACGTGGTTTACTCAAAATCACCCTCCCGATACAGTTTGCGCTGAAATAGACAGAATGTTGAATAAAACTTTATACAGCAGAGAGTTGTTCAGATGTATGCTTGCAACGATGTTCAATTTTTACAGACAAAACGAACAGTTTGCGGCTCGCGATAACTATTGGGTGCATTTAGTGGATAATTGGTATGTGCCACACGCAGATTGGGCAACAAATATTGACGATATGAAAACCGAAGCCGACAGGGTGCGGCACACTCTTGTTGGAAAATTAGCGCCGCCATTGGACGAACTGCTTGTTTTGCCGCCCGAACATTTCAGAGTCGCCGAATTAGATACGGCGATAAAGAACGATATACACGCAGGATTTATTATGTCCGATTTCCGAACAAGCATCAATAGCAAATTCCTTATTTTATTATTCTGGGACGTAACCTGCGGAAGTTGCAGAGAAGAAATACTGAAAATATGGGATATTTACGAAGCAACCAAAAATAAAGGTTTACAGGTACTTACGGTGCAAACAAACAGAAACATCAAACCAATATGGATAGATTTCATAAATCAGTACGGTATGTTTGGCGATGGTTGGTATAACGCATGGATTATTTACGACAACAAATGGACATGGCTATACAATACAGGATTTGTTCCGATAATGTACGTGCTTAATCAGGAAAAAGAAATAATGTTTAAAGGCGACTTGGATTTGGAATGGCTGCAATCCTTTATTGAGGCTGCAAATTAACTGCGAAGGGAGTTTAAGTCAGAATTGGTACATATACTTCGTATGCAATTTATGTGCTTGAAAATCAATCCCATTTATAAATTTTATCTCCACGTCTGACAAGTTGCGGCACAGGCATTGAAAAAGCCTCGCTTTTGACGGTTTTTTCCACCGTTTTTAAGTCCACGCGCAACTCCGAAACAGTCATTTCTATCACGCCGGTAGTCTGTCCTATTATCAGAATTTTATCGCCTGTTGAAAGAGTTCCCGATTGCATTTGAAATTCGCCAACGCCAAGTTTCGTAAAATAGTTGCTGCAAAGAGCGATGTATTCTTTTCGCCGCGTTGCCTTTGAGCCGTGCGCATCGTTGAGTTCGGCTATGGTTTTGCCGAGATAGTAACCGTCCCAAAAATCGCGGTTAAACACGGTTTTCAATCGCGCCGTCCATTCGGCTGTTTTTGAGGGACTTAATGAGCCGTTGCAATACGCTTCGAGAGCCTCGTTGTAACACTCGCCCGTTATTTTTACATATTCGGGTCCACGGGCGCGCCCTTCTACCTTAAACACACGAACGCCCGCCTCAATCATCTTGTCAATAAACCATATAGTACACAAATCTTTAGGCGACATTATGTAAGAATTGTCTATTGCCAACTGCCGTCCTGTTTCATTATCCAACGCCGAATACGAACGGCGGCATATCTGTACGCAACCGCCGCGATTTGCCGAGCGGTCGTACTCGTGCAAACTCAAATAGCATTTGCCCGACACTGCCATACACAACGCGCCGTGACAAAACATCTCAATTTCTACCAACCGCCCCGAAGGACCTTTTATATTGTTATGTTGAATAAATGCGCTGATTCCCGCAACTTGCTCCAAATTAAGTTCGCGGGCAAGCACCATCACATCGCAATATTGCGCAAAGAAACTCACGGCTTGACAATTACTTATATTCAACTGTGTAGAAGCATGTACCGTCAATCCGATTTGCCGCGCAAAAAGGATAGTAGCCATATCAGTAGCAATAATAGCATCAACGCCGCATTGTCGAGCGGCTATGGCTGTTTTTCGCATGGCGGCAATATCGCAGTCATATATGACAGTGTTCAGCGTCAGATACGTCTTAATGCCTTTTTCGCGACATTTTTCAACAATGTCCGACATATCGTCTAATGAAAAATTAGCCGATGACTGCGAACGCATATTAAGATCGCCAACGCCGAAATACACAGCATCGCACCCTGTCTGCAATGCAGCAGCCAGCGATTCCCACGAGCCGACAGGCAACATCAATTCAAGCGAATCACGCATAATCATATTTAATATGCCACAAATATCGTGCCAAACTCTACAATTCCACTGCCCAAAGTTCTGCCGCTGCAAGTTCAAAATCGCGTTCCGCTTCCAAAACTCTGTTCATTGCATCGTAATAATATTCGGTTTCCAACAGGTAGTTGAGAAGCGAAATTTCGCCTGCGTCTAACGCTCTTTTCAGTAATGGCTCGTTGCCGTAAGTGGTTAGCGATTGTCGCAGATTTATTGCGTTTTGCTGCAATGTGGACGCTTTGAGATGAACGCTCTGCAAACGATTGTAAAACTGCAATTTGCTGTCTTCCAACGCCATTTCCGAAACCCGCACTTGCGCCTGCGCTTCTCTGACACGGTTTTTGTTCTCCCAAAGTGGAACGGACACGCCAACAGAAACGCCGCGAAACTGCTCGCCAACAACCGTTTCGCTCATGTAGCCAGCCGAAAATCTGGGCAAACCTAACGCCTGATTGAGCCTTACCTGTTGGCGCTGAATTTCTATCTGACTGCTAACATATTGTAATACAGGATTTTTGGCTTCGGCTGATGAGTACCAGTCTTCAAAATCGTTTGGCAATTCAGAAATTGAAAATTGAAAATTGAAAATTGAAAATTCGTTGCCGCCGTTTAATCTGCGGAGTTCTGACAGCAAGGAAGCGCGCTCGGCTTCAATCAGCGAAATTTCGGTCTGTACGGTTACAACGTTCATCTGTGCGCGGTTGTTTTCCAAAACAGATATTTCGCCAGCGTCAAATCGGATTTTGAAGGCGGCGGCAATACGTTCGGCGTTTTGCAGTCGCGCCGCGTATTCACTTGCAAGGGCGTTGAAATACGCTAATTCGATGCAAACCTGTTTTGCCGTGAGCAACACGTTTATCCGCTCGGCTTTGTAGGCAAGTTCGGCATTGACGCTCTGCAAATCGGCAATTCTGCTGCGATGCGCGTAGGCAGTCGGAAAATCAAACGACTGATGAACGGCAAAATCCGTGCGATTGCCTATCGAATTGGGGTTGCCCCAAAGATAGTTAAATTCCACTTCGGGATTGGCAGGGAAAATTCCCGTGCGAGCGCCAAGTTTTTGCGCTTCCATTTGCTCGCGAAGAGCCGAAAGCGTTGTGCTGTTTTCTTCTATCTTCTGCAAAACAGCGTCGTATCCGCTTTGCGCTTGCGCTGAAAATACAGCGGATATTATTGAAATACTGATTATTAATTTTTTCATATAAAATTATTATTATTTGTGTTCTTTGTGTAAAACTTCGTGTTCTTTGTGTTTGGAAATTACCATCTCATACACTATCGGCACAATATAGATATTCAGCAGCGTGGAAGTTAGCAATCCGCCCAAGATAACCACTCCCATAGGGCTTTGTATTTCGTTGCCAGCCTTGTCGCCCTGCAAAACAAGCGGAACAAGAGCCAAAGCAGACGAAATCGCAGTCATAAGGATAGGGTTTAGACGGTCGAGGGAGCCGCGAATGATTATGTCTTGAACCATGATTTTATTAGGATTTTCAGGATTAACAAGATTTTTACTTTTATCATCTTGGTAATCTTTATCATCTTGTGAAAATCTCGGTTCAGACAAGTGTTTATACCTCGAAATCAGCAATATCCCGTTTCGCGTTGCAACGCCGAACAGCGTAATAAAACCGATTATTGACGGAATACTGACAATGTCGGACGTGAAAAATATTGCGAATATGCCGCCAATCAACGCTAATGGCAGGTTGAGCATTATTATTGCCGAGAGGGCGAGGTTTTTAAATTCGCCGTAGAGCAACAAGAAGATAACGCAAATTGCTAATATTGAGGCTATAAACAGTGTTCGCGAGGCGGCTAATGCACTCTCAAACTGACCGCCGTACTCCACGCGGTAGCCTTCGGGAAGCGCGATGTTTTGGTCTATTGCGCGTCTGACGTCGTTTACTACGCTTACCACGTCCCTGCCCGCAACGTTGGCGGATACGGTGATTTTACGCTGTACGTTTTCGCGGCTGATAGAGTTCGGTCCGCCGGTGGAAACGACGTCGGCTATTTCCGAAAGGGGTATTTTACGTCCGCTGCCAATGTCAATCAGGGCAGAGCGCACGCCTTCGATGGTTTCGGTGTAGTTTTGGTTAAGTCGCAAAACCAAGTCGAAACTGCGCTGTCCTTCGTAAATGTCAGCAAGTTTAGCGCCTGCAAAGGCAAGTTCTATAAATTCGTTAAAATCCTCTATTGTAACGCCGTATTGGGCTAACATTCTGCGGTTTGCGCGAATTTGTAACTGCGGCGTTTCGGTTTGCTGCTCTACCGCTACGTCCACTAAACCGCTGACGTCTGCAATTACGTTTTGAATTTGATTGCCAATCATAAACAGGCGGCTTAAATCAGCGCCAAACAGATTGATAGCAATGTTTGCGCGAGTTCCCGTAAGCATGTGGTCAATTCGGTGTCCGAGCGGCTGTCCAACGGTTGTGGCAACACCCGGAATGGTGGCAAGGGTTTCGCGAACATCGTCTAAAAATGCCTCGTAACTTCGCTTCGAGGGCGTGAAATTAACGTCAATTTCGGCGCCGTTGGTAGATTGCGAATGTTCGTCCAGTTCGCCGCGTCCGGTGCGCCGCGCGGTGCTGGTAACTTCGGGAATTTTCAATAACTCGCTTTCTATCAGGTTGCCCAAACGGTTGCTCTCTTCGAGCGACACGCCCGGCTTGCTAACAGCCGAAATAGTGAGCATACCCTCGTTAAATTCGGGCAAAAAACTGCGTCCCATCGTGAAAAACAGTACAATAGAAACAATGAACACGCCAATAGCGGGAAACAGCACCATCTTTTTGTTGCGCATCGCCCACGCCAGCGACACGCCGTAAACCGCCGTCAATTTGCGGGTTATCCAACTGTCGCGCTCTTTTTTGGTCAGATACTTGTCGCTCGCAAGCATCAGTCGGCACATCACGGGAGTGACGGTCATGGCGACAATCGTGGACATGGCAGAGGCAACGATGAACGCCACGCCAAGCGGTTTCAACATGCGCCCTTCCATTCCCGTAAGGAAAAACAGAGGCACATACGCGGCAATGATAATCAGCGTTGCAGTCATTATCGAAGCGCGGATTTCGACCGACGTTTTGAACACGACATTAAATATTGTATCGCGCTCTTCCTTTGGCTTGCGATGGTTCTGGCGCAGGCGTTTGAACGTGTTTTCCACGTCAATAATGGCGTCGTCCACCAACGAGCCGATGGCAATACACATTCCGCCCAACGTCATCGTGTTGATATTCATGCCTAAAAGGTACAACACGACGACCGTTCCCAAAAGGGAAAGCGGAATGGTGACAACGGAAATGACGGTTGTGCGAAAACTCGCCAGAAACACGAAAAGCACGATGACTAAAAACGCCGCGCCCTGCAACAATACCGTCCCCACGTTGTTTACCGCTATTTCGATGAAATCAGCCTGACGGAAAATTTTCGTGTCCATCACAACGTCGGGAGGCAGCGATTTTTGAATATCCGCCAAATTCCTTTCGATGTTTTCGGTAACGTTTAACGTGTTGATATTCGGCTGTTTGGAAATAGACAGAATAACTGCTGGTTTTGCGTTTTGCGAAGCGTAACCCATCTTCACGGCGCTGCCAATAACTATTTCGGCAACGTCTGACACTACAACGGGCTTGTCGCTAACGGTTTTCACGAAAGTGGCGCCCAATTCTTCCAAATCGTTGCTACGCGCCATTCCGCGCAGGGCGTACTCGTTGCCGTAGTCGCGCAGCACGCCGCCCGACGAATTTACGCTCATCGTGCGCCCTACCTGCGCAAGTTCGCTCATGGTAACGCCGTACACGTCCATCTTTTGCGGGTCGGCAAGTATTTGATACTGCTTCAAATCGCCGCCGATAATCGTTACCTGCGACACGCCGCCCGTTGCAAGAATAGCGGGCTTTACCAACCAATCAGCCAACGTGCGCAAATCCATCATTGTAGAGACGCGGCATGCCACGTCTGTACTGACAACCTGCAAACCTACAAACAGGATTTCGCCCATTACGCTCGACTGCGGCGCAAGTACAGGCACAATGCCGGTAGGCAACGCGCTCGACAGCGTTACCATCTTTTCGCTGACAATCTGCCGAGCCTTAAAAACGTCTGTACCCCAATCGAACTCGACCCACACGAACGAAAATCCCTGCGAGGAGTTAGAACGCACGCGCCGCACGTCTGTTGCGCCATTGACTGCCGTTTCGATGTGGAAAGTTACCAACCGCTCAACCTCTTCGGCAGACATGCCGTGGGCGTCGGTCAATACAACTACTGTCGGGGCTGTGAGGTCGGGGAACACGTCCACGTCCATCTGTTGCGTGGAGTACAATCCGCCAACGGTCAGCAACACCGCCCCCAACAAGATGAATAACATGTTGTTGAGAGAAAATTTTATTATTTTGTTGAACATATCGTCTGAACCTTGATTTTATTAAGATTTTTAGGATTAACTGGATTTATATGTATCTGAAACTTGATTGTCTGAACCTTGATTTTATTAAGATTTTTAGGATTAACAGGATTTTTTTGGTTGATCTAACCGACCTATAATCTTGGAAATCTCATCAATCTTGTGAAAATCGTGGTTCAGACTGTCTGAACCTTGATTTTATTAAGATTTTTAGGATTAGCAGGATTTTTTGGTTGATTTGACCGACTTATAATCTTGTAAATCTTATCAATCTTGTAAAAATCACGGTTCAGACTTATATTTTTTGTTAAACAATCTTTTGAACTGCAAACTTTTTGCGCCAAAATTTATCAACAATCCTGTCGAAAGGTTGTATGCTTCCAGATAGTTCATGGCTTGTGCCAAATGAATATCTTCGAGATAAATAATTGCCTTAATTTCAACGGAAATTTCATTTGCAACTAAAAAATCTACTCGCCTTTGTCCCACATCAACGCCTTTGTAGAATATAGGCATTTCAAATTCACGCTGATGTTCGATGCTTCGTTGATTGAACTCTAACGATAAAGCCCGTTGATAAACAACTTCCTGAAAACCATTTCCCAAAATGTTGTGTACCTCCATTGCGCTACCTATTATTTCGCGCGTTATTATATCCTGTTCTTCCTTAATCATATTACATTAATTTTTATTTTTGTTTAAATCTTGAATGTCTGAACCTTGATTTTATTAAGATTTTCAGGATTAGCAAGATTTTTTGTTGATTTGACCGACCTATAATCTTGTAAATCTCATCAATCTTGTGAAAATCATGGTTCAGACTAATGTACATGCCCCGCATGCGGGTCTAACGCCGCTGACGCCTGCGATAGTTTAACTAATATTGCGCCTTTGCTCACTATGCGGTCGCCGGCGGCAACGCCTTCCGTTATTTCGGTGCGTATGCCGTCGCTAACGCCTTTTCTGACTGACTGCTTCTCGAAAAATTCGGGCGTAAGTTGCACAAATACAAAATATTCGCCCATTTCTTCTATCAATGCCTCGTTAGGAACGGTGATTGCCTGTGCGTTGGTTTGCGTTTTTATGAACATTTCTACAAAACTGCCCGGCAACAGTCCCGCGCGGTTGTTTACCTGAAATATCACGGGAATGAGCGGGTTATTCACGTCGGTCGAGCGTCCGTAGGAAACCATGCGTCCGCCCAATTCTTCGAGCGTGTAGGCGCTGTTGTTGTTCAACGTGCGGATATTTGCCGATGCAACGTTGCCAAGAACTTCAAAATGTCGGGGTTGCAACTCCGCCTTGATAAACAGGTCGCGGTTTTGCGACACTACCATTACGGATTGTCCCGCCTCTACGTATTCGCCGTTGCCCACCAAAACACGGGTTATAAAGCCGCTGATGGGCGAACTGACGGTTTGCCTGCCTCCCGAAAAATTGCGCCGCAGATTGTTGTACACCGCTTCGGCGTTGATAAACTCGGCTCTTGCGTTCAATACCTCGCTCTGCGAAACGACGTTTTCAGCCGCTAATGCGCTTTTGCGTTCGTACTCGGCTTTTGCGCGGTTGTATTCGCTTTCGGCTTCGGCTATGCGCACGGCAAGGTTGTTATCCGCCATGCCGCTACCGTCAATGGTAAACAGCGTTTGCCCTGCGCTGACTGCCCTGCCTTCCATCATATTGTCGTTGGAAAACAACGCTATGCCGCTCATTTGGGCTGCAACAATCCTCTGGTCGCCTTGCGCGGGCTGTATTTGTGCCGTTGTACGAATAATTTGTCCGAAAGGCTCGCGCCGCGCTTCTTCGGTGGCAAAATCTACCTTCCAACTCTGTTCTTTGGTGAATACCGCGCCATTGACGCTTGTTGCGGCTTCTTCGGCGGCGGCTTCATGAGCGTCGTGTTCGTTGTTGAAAATAGTGATGTTGGGAATTGTGATTTGAAATTCGTCTTCTGCCGTTTTAACCTCAAAAACTAACCTTCCCCTGCCTGTTGTCGTTGGTTGCAACGAAAACTCGTAAATTCCCGGACTTGTCGGCTGTTCGAGCGTTTGATCAACGCTATTCCAACCGATAAACAGCCTTGCCGTTACGCTGCCCTCCAACATTGGTTTAAAGTCCTCTAAATGCGTAAAATAGGCAATAATGTCGCTCGGTTGCCCTGCAACAAAAGGCATTGCTTCTGCAAAAACCTCAACTCCTGCGCCGTATGCGAACAGTTGAAGGGTTTCATCGTGAGCATGATCGTGATCATGGTGACTATGACTGTGGCTGTGATCCTGATGACCATGACAGCCTGCCATCGCTATAAAAACTATAATTAATAATATGTATTTCATAATAAAACTGTTTAATAAATTTTGAATTGTATGAGATTGCGGATCAAGTCCGCAATGACACGAAACGTGTTTCTCAATGACACAGAGAAGTATTTTGCAATGACGCAAAGAGGTATTTCTCAAATACTACCCCGTAATTCGTAATTGAAAATTCGTAATTAAACCGGCGGCGCTCTCAATCCGCGCGATTTAGAAACATACTCGAAGTAAAGTAGCGGTACGTATGGATTTTGTCGAAAATGAATTACAGTATCATCAACAAAATTGTGTGTGTATAAAGGAGTTAAAATTGCGATGTAAAGTAAATGATGCTCGCAAAGGCATTTTTTGTGCGAGCGACACGGCGTTTTTTGGCTTTTGTTTGCAGGGACATATACGTCAAAGCAGCATTGTTCGGGATATTGCGCCTCTTCGCAGTCATTGCATAGAGCCTCAATACACAAGCCGCCATCATCATGGTGGTGATGATGTTCAACTGCGTGCGCCAGCATTATAACGTTGGCTATCAGTAGAAACGCGAATGATACGGCTCTTTTAAGACTCATTTTTTTTCGTTAAATTCAGGATACAAAGATAGCATTTTTATTTTGAGAAAAAAAATAACGGGTTAAAAAAAAAATCTAAAATCTATACACAGCATTTGTAAACACTCCCAGCGCATACGGATTGCTGCCAACCTGACTGCTTGTGGTGTACGACTGCATATAGTACTTAAATACAGGCTCAAATCCAACCGACAAATTTTCAAATATATTATACCCTAAACCTAATCCAAGAGTACTGCTGTAATTCACTGGTCGCGCCATCAGAATTGAGCCGCTTTTTAGCAGTTCGGCGCCATTGTCCACGAACACATTGGTTTCTAACAGCACATTGGCGCTCATACCGCCTAAAACATAAAAGTTCAATTTTCTATCAACAATCTTGTATCGCAACGTTAATGGAATTTCTAAATAATCAACCCTTTCCATAAGTTGATACTTAACAGGATTGGATACTGTCGAACTGCTACTTGAAGGCTGCGATTCTGCATTAAAGAACGTTGAATATGTCGAATTTTCGTCCGATTTTAGATTTGAAACCACCGAAACGCTTCCCGATGACGTTCTGACAAAATTTCTGGTATATGGCTGGGTGGAACTGACGGCTGCGTACATGTCGGTAACGGGCGTTACATTGTTAATAGATTGTCCCATTTGCGAATAAAATACTCCTGTTTGAATGCTTAATCGCTGAAACACGCTGAACGCTACTGAAATACCGCCTGAATATGCTAACAGCGGACTTTCGGCATTGTCGAAATCCGATTTTCGTAAACCTGTCGGCACGCTTGATATAGTTCTGTACGAGTGCATCGGAGCAAATTGTCCGGAAACCGACCAGCGATTGTTTTTCGGTAAGGCGTCATCGTCAAAATCATCAAAAAAAGTAAAACCTCTAAAAGGAACGATATTAGACGATATTGTTGTATTTTCTCGTGCAACCGTCTGAATTTGCGGCGTTTCATCAGGCAATTCAGTTACATTAATAATTTCCGAAACCGAGTTTACGAGCTCGACAAAATCAATATCGTCATTGCTGGCGAATATTATTTCGTCATTGTTGGCGTGCATTATCTCATCATTGTGGACTTGCTCTGCAACCGAGTTAACGAGTTCAACGAAGTCATTCCCATCATTGTTGGCGCGTATTATTTCATCATTGCCAACTTGTATTATCTCGTCACCATTGCTGGCGAGCATTATTTCGTCATCGCGGACTTGATCCGCAATCTGTTCTTCCATTTGCGGTGAATTGTTTTCTGCAATACCTTCATTTGTCAATAAATTTGTCTGCAAGAAAAACATCGTAGCCGATGCGCCCAAAATCAACGCAAAAGAAGCGGCTGCTAACCAATATTTTTTTGCCATTTGACTACGACGGTCTAATTCACATTCTACGCGAATCCATCCGTCATCGGGGGGATCAGCCTCCATAACCCCCAATCTGTCGGCAAATAACTCTTCTATGTAATCACCATCTACTTGCATTATTCATTAAATCGTAACCAACTTTATCACTAACTCGTTTTTGCATAAAAGTTCGGGCGCGCATAAAATTAGAACGCGACGTGCCTTCCGAAATTTTTAATTTTTTTGCTATTTCTTTATGTGACATACCATCAATAACATACAAATTAAACACAATTTTATATTGGTTGGGCAATTCGTCAACCATAGCCAGTAAATCCTCTTCTGTCAGGCTATAAACGCCGCTTTCTTCATCGTCTTCTTCCGGATCAACAAAAAAATAACGGTCGAAATCATCGCTACACTCCACCATTTTCATTTTAGAGCAATTACGATACCATTCTGTCGCAAGGTTTATAAAAATTCTGCGTACCCAGCCCTCAAAACTTCCCACGTTGTTGAATTGTCCTATTTTTGTGAATATCGTAACAAAACCGTCATGCAGGAGGTCTCTAGCTTCTTCGTAATTTGAGCAATACCTCAGGCACACAGCAAACATCTTACCCGCAAGAAGGTTATACACAGCCTCTTGCGCGTCTCTATCGCCGTTGCGACAGCGTTTGATTATATCTGTAAACAAGTCTACCAACGTAATTTTTATTTTAGACTGCAAATTTACAAATAATTTTTTAAAAAAAAATATTTTTTATAAAAAATAATTCATATATTTGTGAAATTTTTTTTTATAAAAAATGATAAAAAATTTAATGTATTGAAATATAATAACATAAACGATATACAGATGGAAAAACATAAAATTATTGTTGCATACGATTTTCAGGAACTCTCGAAAGCGGCTTTGAAAAATGCATTTGAGCTTGCAAATTTTGTTAATAGCGGTATTTTGTTGGTTTTGGTAATCAACGATGAATTGATCACTATGTCTGATGTATTCATCAACGAGCAAACGGACAAGGTGAAGAAAAAAATTACCGATGCAATGTACAAAGAATTAGAAACTCGTTTACAGGAGGTTGCAAGCGCGGCAACGGCTGAATCGGGCGTGGTTGTGAATTTTTGCATTGAAACAGGCAAAGTTTACGAAAAAATTCTTGACAAAGCCAAGGAAAACAAGGCTCGTTTTGTTGTGATGGGAAGAACGGCAAAAGAAAGGAAGGAAGGATTTGGCTCAAACGCCGTGCGCGTTGTAGAAAAATGTACATGTCCCGTAATTACGTTGCCAAGCGTGGGCTGTAGCATTACTTCCTTTAAAAACATCGTGATGCCCATTGACTTAACCAAGCAAACGCGCGAAGAAGTGTTCAACGCTATTTCATTTGGCTTGTTTTTCGATACTACAATACATCTTGTTTCGGTAGTGATGGGCGGTATTCCCGAACGTAAAAGCCGCATTTACAAAAAAATGCAGGCGATGAAAAAAACCATCGAAGAAAACGGAGTAAAGTGTACGGAAAAACTGTTTAAGAAAAGCCATTTGGCTATTCACGAACTACTTTTGGAATATGCAAAAGACACTAATGCCGATGCGCTGATGATTATGACGCACGAAGAAATTGACACGTCCGACAAATACATCGGGGCTGTGGCAAGCAAAGTCATCAGAGATACAACAATTCCGATTATTTCGTTGACTTCGGCTGCCGCATTGCACAGAGCAAGCGAAAAGACGTCGCACTGGTTTACAAAACTGTTTGGCGCGAAATAATTCTACTATCGGTATCTGATAGTCGTTTCAGGGCTTATTTTGCTGATGATTGCCGAAGGTAGAAGCAACATCAGTAGTATTCCTGTGGCTGCGCCTGTGTTGATTGCTATCAAATGCCACAAATGTATGGAAATTGGCGCCTTGTCGAGGAAATAACTTTCCTGATCGAGAGAGATTATGCCAAATTGCAACTGTATGAAACAGAGCGTTAATGCTATGATGTTTCCCCACAGCAAACCCTTGCCTACAAAAAATACCGATTGATATAGAAAAATTTTGCGAATAAAACCGCTGTTTGCGCCCATTGCCTTTAAAACGCCAATAGTTGACGTTCGTTCGAGAATGATTATCAACAAGCCTGAAATCATATTGAAGCCCGCTACAAATACCATCAATATCAGAATAATAGCAACGGTCGTGTCTTGCAGGCTCAACCAATCGAATATTTGCGAGTACATTTCACGAACGTTCTGTACGTTCAAACTTGAGCCGTCGTCAAATAGCCGAAAACCTGCAAGATCAAAGACATCGTAGGTCACATGTTCTATTCTGTCGAAATTATGAATAAAAATCTCGAATCCGCTTATCTGGTCGGGCGCCCATTCGTTAAGTTGTTGAATATGCCTCATATCCACAATGGCGTACACCTTGTCCAATTCCACAAGTCCAGTGTTGTAAATTCCCGTAATGGTCAGTCTGCGGGCGCGGGGAGGCTGCTGCACAAAATATACAATCAGTTCGTCGCCCAATTCCAATTTCAGTAATCTGGCAATATGCCTCGAAAGTACTATACCGTTTGACGTCGCTGTGTCCGAAAGATGAATGACGTCGCCTTCCACCATATTGTCTCTGAAAAACGTCCAATCGTAGTCTTTTCCTATGCCTTTCAACACTATGCCCTGTATCTCGTCGGCGCTCTTCATTATGCCCGGCTTAATGCAATATTGCTGTATGTGCCGTATTTCATGGTTAGAAAGCAATTCGCCCATAAAAGGCTGATTTACCGAAATAGGAGACATATTATATAATGAATGACTTCCGCTCAAAGAGGTAATTTGAATATCGGCGGCAAATCCTGAAGCCTTGCGTCCGATTTCTTCTTTAAATCCTGTTGTGATAGCCATTGCGATAATCATAACGGCAACGCTCAAAGCAATGCCGAATATGCTGATACTCACCATTAAACCGGTGGATTTTTTCTGCGATCCACCCTCTAAAAAACGTTTTGCAATATAAAATTCAGTGTTCAAAGTAAATTTTTTTGAAAAAAATGCAAAGATATGAAAAATTTGGTACGATTATTGATGTATATAAAATATATTGTAATAATTTTTAATTTTATTTGAACATGCGTATATATATAACAGTCTTTTTCATTATGTTAGGCTTTTCGTCGGTGGCTCAAACAATTTCATCGGAAAAGTCGGGGCATATTATTGCCTACAGGGTAGAGAATGGCGATACAATGTACTACGCGAGCATACCCGAATTGATAATTCGTACGCCCCGCAAATTCAGGAATGCAGCCGATGAGCGTCAGTTTTGGCGACTTGTTGCCAACGTCAAAAGAGTTTATCCTTATGCACAATTTGCAGGAATAAAAATGCACGAATTGAACGAACATTACCTGTCAATTAACTCGGACAGAGAAAGAAGGGAATACAGCAGAAAGGTAGAGGAGGAACTGAAAGCCGAATTTGAAGGCGAATTGCGAAAACTCTCTATCACGCAGGGACGTATCCTGATGCGCTTGGTTGACCGCGAAACAGGACACACTACCTACGAAATAGTAAGAGATTTCAGAGGCTCGGTGCAGGTTGTGTTCTGGCAGGCATTGGCAAGAGTTTTTGGACATAACTTGAGAACAAATTACGACCCATCGTCTGGAGAAGATAAAATAATAGAACTAATAATCAGGGAGATAGATGAGGGGTGGCTTTAATGGATAATTGAAAATTGAGAATTGAAAATTTGGAATTGAAAGTTGAAAATTAATATTCAGCAGATAGGCGAGGTGCAGTTTGTTAAGAGCGTTGCCGCAAGATATATCCGTATTACCGTTAATAAGTTTGGCGAGGTACGGGTTACGGTTCCTGAAAAGGCAGCCATAGAGTATGCTGTGGATTTTGTGGAAAAGAAAATTGACTGGATAATTAAGGCAAAAAAAAAGGCAGAAATACGAAAAACGATTTTTACGCCAGATACCGTTTTTTCAACACAAAGCCGTCAATTACAGTTGTTTCCATGGAAATCAGAAAAATTTCGCGCCCAACTGTCAAAAGATACATTGAAAATTTTTTATCCGCATGATATTGATATACAGTCGGATAAAGCGCAGGAAATAATTTGCAAATATATAACGGACGCTATCAGAGAGGAGGCAAAAGAATATCTTCCGCAACGAACAAAACAATTAGCCGTCGAGCATGGATTTTCGTACAGCAGCGTGGCGGTTAAAAATGTTTCATCGCGATGGGGGAGTTGCTCGTCACAAAACCGTATCAATTTGAGTATCCACTTGGTACGGCTGCCCCAACACTTGTCGGATTATGTTATCCTGCACGAACTGACTCACACCGTTCATAAAAATCATGCTCCAATTTTTTGGCGGCACCTCGACAAAATTACCAACTATAAGGCAAAGCAATTAGCCAAAGAGTTAAAACTATATGACGTTGAAATAAATAAAAACAGTAGATGAAAATAATTATTAATGATATACCCTGCGAGTCGCTTCATTTTGTTGGTATTTTCGGCAGCGGCATGAGCGCCATAGCCCAGTATCTTGCCCAAACGGGCATCGCAGTCAGCGGTTCCGACCGGCTTTCAGATGCGTCTTATTCTTCTGATGTGAAGAAACATTTACTTTCGTGCGGGTGTTTTCTTTTTCCGCAAGATGGTAGCGGTATCAATAAGGACATTAGCGCTGTATGCGTTTCCACCGCTATTGAAGAGAGCAATCCCGACATCGCTGCGGCGCGTAATTTCGGAATACCCGTTCTGCATCGTTCAGACGTATTGGCGACATTGGTAAAAAGTAGCAAAAGCATAGCGGTTGCGGGAACGAGTGGAAAATCTACAGTCACAGCAATGATTTTTGAGTTTTTGACTGCCTGTGGAAAATCGCCCTCACTGATTAGCGGCGCAGCATTGAGAAGCCTTGAACAGAAGGGATTGCTCGGAAATGCCTTCTACGGAAAATCAGATATAATCGTTGTTGAGGCAGATGAAAGCGATGGTACGCTTGTAAAATACGAGCCTTACGCATCGGTCATACTCAACATTTCTAAAGACCACAAGCCGGAAGAAGATGTATTAAAGATGTTTGAACAGTTGGCAAGGCAATCAAAATGGACGGCGGTAAATGCGGACGACAACAAACTTAACATTTTGGGCGCGTCCACGACTTTTGGTTTTGATGCTTCTGCAGATTTTTTGGGAGTAAAGAAAAAAATGGAACCGCTGTCCATTGAAATATCAGTTGACAATATTTCCTACACGCTACCTATTCCGGGCGAATATAATGCTTCAAATCTGTTAGCCGCGCTTTGTGTTTGCCGTCATTTTGGCTGCAATGGCGAGCGCCTCGCACAAGCCGTTGCCAACTATAAGGGGGTAGACAGGCGTTTTGAAGTACATCACACGCCATCGGGAGTGATTGTAATAGACGATTTTGCTCACAACCCTGAAAAGATACGTGCCGCAGTGGAAACGGCTAAAAAATTGTCAGGTAAAATAATTGCCATATATCAACCTCACGGCTTTGCTCCAACACGCTTCCTGAAAAACGAATATGCACAAACATTCCGCGAAATATTCAGACCTGCCGATATTCTTTGCCTGCTTCCGATTTACTATGCCGGCGGCACAGCGGTGAAGGACATAAAGTCGCAGGATATAATAGAAATGATGGGCAAGGTATCATTTTGCGCAGTTGCTGTTGATAACAGACAGGAAGCCACAGACTTAATCAAACAAAACGCTCAAAAAGATGATTGCGTGTTGCTTATGGGCGCCAGAGACCCGTCTTTATCATCGTTTAGAGAACAAATTATAGATTGTTTACTAAAAGATTTTTAACAACCATGTCGCCATTACAGCAACAATACGCACTGTGATAGTTTTCAATTATCAATTATCAATTATCAATTATCAATTATCAATTATCAATTATCAATTATCAATTCTTCAAAAATCCATATTCATACACTTTCGGCTCTAATTTTTCTGCCAGCGTTTTCAACTCTGCTCGCAGATTGCCGATAAGTTCGTTATATTTTTCATCGGCGCTTTTGCTGTTCATAGCGCCTTTTTCGTTGCGCCCCTGAAAATATTCGCGAATGTCATACAGGCTTGCGTTTACAGACCCTACTCGACCTTTCCCGCAAGGGGAGGAGATGGTGTTGTGATAGTATTTCCACAGTTCGCGTCCTGCGTCGAAAACTTTTTTTGCTTCTGCTGAAAACTCACGCTTGATGCAAAATGTATCTTCTTCCTGTTCAAACAAATTTGAATATCCGTTTTGAATTAGTTTTCCGCTTATGAAACTTATCATAAAATGGCTGTCGAACGTGTCGCGGGCGTCTACTTCCTGTTCCATGAACGGTATCCAGTGGTTTACGCCGTGTTTCGACTGAATATTATTGTTAAACAGCGTGTAGGCAAGGCAATCGTTCTGAAATTCAACGTCTTTTTTCCATTTGTTATTGGGGTACAGAAATTGGTCACGGTTATTTATCCATGTTGGCTCAATACATTGGCGCACCGACAAATATATTGACATTTCAATAAGATTGTTTATTGTGATCCCCGCCGTTTTATGTTGTAATACGTCACTTTCAGTAGGTTTTGATGTAATATAAACTCCATTTTGTTGTTGCATGTCCACTCCCGGTAGAATAATAAAACCAAGCGTTTCGTTTTTTTTATCATAAAATTTTCGCAACCAACTACTTATGAAGTTATTTGTTGCATTGGAATAAAATATTTTTGTAATGTTTTTGTTATCATCAAAATCCATCACTTTAGCCTTCACTTTTTTAATTTCTGATTTGTTTTCTAAATTCCAAATTAAAAATCCTATTGGAAAATTACCTTTGACATTATCAAAAGTATTTGCCCTACAAATAAATCCTTTCTTAAATTCCGCTTTGAAATATTGTCTAAATTTTGCGAAATTTTGCGAACTAACGAGTTTCAAGGTGCTAAACGAGGCTAATTTTGCATTAGGAATTTCTTTGTAAACTCTTAAAAAAAATTGTGCATAAAGTTCTCTTGTTGCTGTTCCAACGATAGTTTGAAAGTCATTATAAACTTTGGTCGTTGTTGATACTTTTGCCTTATGTTCGCCTTTTCCTGCAAAAGTTGTTCTATTTCCGTGTTCCGCATACGGCGGATTGATATATACAATCAACTTTTTTCGTCTTTTCGGGTCGTTAATGATTTCCTGTAAACCTTTTGGCAATTTTGAAAAATCATCGTTGAGAAAATCAAATTGAAATACGTGACTTTCCAAGAGGTTAGCGCCATTTTGAATACGGTCTTTCATTACGTCCACATCGGCTTTGTCAAGCGTCGAAGCCCAGATGTTGTACTTGTTGGTCAGTCCGGCAAGCAGGTTTCCCGTTCCTGCGGCGCAGTCCCACACGTAGTATTCGTCCTGCCAATCTTTGCCAAAAACGTCGGCAAGGTATTTTTGCGAAAGTTCTACCCAAATTTTTGGCGTGAAGAACGAGCCTTTGCGCTCGCGCACGTCTTGCGGGACAAGTAAATCGCGGCGTTTTATAATATAGTCCCAATATTCCTCTTTGGGTGGTCGCTCGTATTTTGCCCAAAATTGTGAGTGCGCTTTCTGGTTGTCCGAAAAAGCAGTAGATTTAATATCTTTAAAGCCCGATTCGTCAAATTTTCTATCCAATATGTAATGGTCGGTTTGAAGCAAAACAAACAGTTTTTCCTTCAATGTCTTGTTTTCCGCTGAAAGCAAGTCGGCAATGTAGAAATCGCCGTCAATTATTCCTTTTTGCTTGGCAAGCGCCCAATCGTCAACCTGAATAGTAGGTTTTACCGCTTCTAACCATTTGCCGTAAATAGTGATAAAATTATTCTTGTCTATTCGGGTTTTGGCGGTTTCGGTTTTGCCAACAATAAAATTATCGCGAATAAACCGTTTCAGTTCTTTTTCGTCTTTTTCAAAATCATAAACGTAGACCTCCCCTGACCCCTCCATAGGAGGGGAAACTCCTTCCCTTGTGGGGAAGGCTGGGATAGGGTTGATAATTTCCTCTATTTTTGCCGCCACCTGTTTAAATTCGCGTGTTTTTTTATCAGAAGGCGCTACTTTCCAGTTGAAATCGTTGAGGTAGAAAATATCCTGAACTTCGGAATATGGAATAAATGCGATTTTTTCGCAGTCGAAACAACCCAAGAACGGCGGTGGCAATATCTTGTCGAACGTGCGGGCTTTGCCGATGGTCAACACCAACTGCGTGAGCATGGTAATGACGTCTTCGCGGTCTTTTTTTGCTTCTGCCCACAGGAGGTAGTTTTTAGTCGGTAATCGGTAGTCGGTAGCCGTTTCCTTTACGGCAAAATCAATATCCTTGATGATTTCGGCGCTGTCAAACTTGCCGAAAAAATCCTGCCCGACCCTGATTTTCAACTCTTCCTCACGTATGTTCTTATATTTCATAACCTAAAATACATATTACATCATTTACAATACTAACGCTGCGTCCTGCATGGAAAAATACAAAAATATTTTCACGTAACTCAACCCATCGGCGCCTCAAAAAAGATTTCACACTAATTGCTGTACAGTCCTTCACGAGAAAGGATATTATCCTGCATTGCAAGGTTGTAAACCACTATAGCCGTGACTATTGCGCTATGTTCCATATATTCGGGGATACTCGCGTCGTATGTATCTCTTTCCGTATGCCAAACATCGGAATATCTGAAATCGTACCCTTTTGTGTCGTTAGACACGAATGAAATCGCCGGCATTCCGTTTATCATAAAATAGGCGTGGTCTGATCCGCTTGCTGTGGTTGGTCTTGGTTGCGGTGCGCCTGTTCGCTGTGTTAATGTAAATGGAAAATCGGGATTTATTTCGTTAAGTTGTGCGGTTGCCCGCTGAAAATCCTCGTACATCGCAGGCGGGACGGTTAGCGTATTCGCTACCGTAGGACCGGCGTCGCGGTTAAAATAATTTGAGATATAATCCCATTTGTCTTCGTTCTGCTCTACCCAAAATTTTGAGCCTAAAAGACCAAATTCTTCGCCTGTCCAAAGGCAAAACTTAATTGTTCTTCTTGGTCTTCCGCCTGCCGCCATAATAAGTCGCGCAGCTTCGAGATTAGGAGCAACGCCTGTACCGCAGTCCACAGCGCCGGTGGCAACATCGAATGAATCCAAATGACCGCCCGTCAATACATATTCATCGGGAAACTCTGTGCCGCGAATAATGCCAAAAACATTGTGATATTTAATTGGTCCGGGTCTGAAATGATTGCGAATATCAAATTCCAACTGGAATTGTCGCCTTTCTCTTACTTTTCGAGCAATTATGTCGTATTGATATGCAGACAATTTTATGTCGGGTATCTGTGGTAGATTTTCGTAAAAATCCATTTCCCACACATTCCTCGAATATAACGCTCTGATAGGCACAGCGCTGGACTGTATTGTTCCAAGAATACCTGCTTCTACCATTTCTTTGTAGAAAAGAGCCGGTTCTTCTCTCAATTCTTGTAGCGGCAATGGCGCTCTGTTAGGGTTTGCGCGATTTATGCGCGTTATGGAATCGTTATGGCGACTTATTCTTTCATTCGCTTCAATTATTCCTTTTCTTCGCTCATCGCCGCGTTCCGAGTAATCTATAGCCCAGCCATTGTTTGTGCCGCTGATAAGTACCCATGCGCCATTAAGTCTGCCCTTCATGCTTTCAAACTCGCGTTGATTTCTTGGCTCGGCAACCACATGACCTCTTTGTACACCTTTTGTTCCGGCTGTATAGGAAGGAGTTGCAAAATGAAGGTCCATACCGTCATAGTCCAACATTTTGCCAAACCAGGGACCTCTGTTAAAACCCACAGGCATCTCGCCTACTTCCTGAATTTCAACTTCTAAACCCCACTTTTCAAACATTGCTGTCGTCCAAATAACAGCGCTCTGATATGCGTCAGAGCCAATAGGGCGCCCGCCTATACGATTCACCAATACGTCCAAATGATTCATGGTTTGGTTGTCCGTTCGGGCTATTTCAATAATTCTGTCTACAACAGGGTTGCTTTGACAAAAAACTCCAAATGGCGTTTGCAGCAATAATAACGTTACTGCAAACAGAATAAAACATCGTTTCATACTTTTTACATTATATTATATAAATATTTTAGTTTTTTAATCTTTTTTTTTGCAAAAATAAACAAAATTTCGATACAATGTATTTTTAATTAAAAAAACTTTCTATTTCCTCAAATTTCAATATGTGCATCACTTGTTTGCCTGTTGGCGAATAGTTGGGCAAGTCGCATGTAAATAATTTTTCTACTAAATGTACCATTTCTTCGGCTGTTAATGATTGATTGTAGCCTATTGCCGATTCTTGAGCCAGCATTGCGGCAAGTTTTTCGCGATGATTTTCAAATAAATCTGTTTCGCTGTGGCGAAAATCGTCGAGCAATTTGCAAAACATCATCGCAGGATTTTTATTTCCTAATTCGCTGGGATTGCCGTAAATACTTATTTTTTGTTCGTCAATCTGCCTTATGTCAAATCCCAAAGCGACAAAATCGTTCTGAAGTTCCAACCATAACGATATTTCTTCGGTGGAAAGTTCGACAATTTCAGGAAACAGGCATTGCTGGCTTGCGCAGTTGCGATTAACCATTTGCGCCTGAAATTGCTCGAAAAGAATACGTTCATGCGCCCGCTTCTGGTCAATTATCATCAAACCCGATTTTACCGACGTTAAAATGTATTTGCCCTTAAACTGAAAATGAGTATTAGAAATTTCCGGTTTTCGATTTTCATTTTCAAAACCTGCGTATAACGTTTCCCAATTTTGCAGATTATCACGCTGATTGTACGATTTTTCAAACGGATTATAGCTGCTATCAACTGAAATTTGCGGTATGCTGATTTTGGTATCGCGCTGCAAGACAGGTATCTGTATCGAATTGTCAGCCTCAAAATCGAGAGAAGAAAAAACATTAAATTTTCCAATAGCCTGTTTTACAGAACTTAATAAAATCTTATAAATTGCTTGGTCGTCTTCAAACTTTACCTCCGTTTTGGTGGGGTGTATGTTTACGTCTATTGCATCGGGCTGCGTTTCAAGAAATATGAAGTAACGCGGGATATATTCTGGCGGGATAATTCCCTCGTAAGCCTGTACTATAGCCTTGTGCAGGTAGGGATGCCTGATGTAGCGTCCGTTTGCAAAAAAGAACTGTTCTCCGTATCGTTTTTTGGCATATTCGGGTTTGGTGATGAAACCGTGCATTTTTACCAAAGTTGTTTCAGTTTCAATGTTTAGCAGATGTTGCTTGATGTTTGCGCCGAAAAGTTGAACTATTCGTTGTTTTAGATTGGAAGCCTGCAAATTGTATCTTTCGTTGTCGTTTTCAATCAAAGTAAACGCCACATGTTCATAAGCCAGCGCGACTCGCTCAAATTCGCTGATTACGTGATTCATCTCGGTAGCGTCCGATTTCAGAAACTTGCGCCTGACCGGTACGTTAAAAAACAGGTTTTTTACAGAAATGACTGTTCCATCGCAGCATTGCACGGGCGTTTGACCTTTGACTTGCGTTGCAGCAATATCCACCTGCGTGCCGAGTTCGTCGCCTGTGCGTTTGCTGCGCAGTTGCACCTCTGCAATAGCGGCAACCGAGGCTAACGCTTCGCCGCGAAACCCCAACGTGTGTATGGAGAAAAGGTCTTTCGATTCGCGTATTTTCGATGTGGCGTGACGTTCAAACGCCAAACGGGCATCAGTTTCCGACATTCCGCAACCGTTGTCAATCACTTGTATAAGCGTTCTGCCAGCATCTTTTAAGATTATTTTTATTTCTGTAGCGCCTGCATCTATGGCGTTTTCAACCAATTCCTTAACTACCGACGCCGGTCGCTGAATAACCTCGCCTGCTGCAATCTGATTGGCTACCGAATCGGGAAGAAGTCTTATTATATCCGTCATTCCTGCTATTTTAAATTCCAAAATGAAAGGAACATTGCAGGAGCCACAACGTATGCTATTCCCAAGAGAACAATCAATATTGCAAGAAACCTGAATATTCGCCACATAGAGGCGTCTTGAAGGTTTGTGCGGCGCGCTTTCTTTTCGGATAAGAAGCCTTTTTCCAAGCCGAAATGTCTTCCATCGGCGGCAGCGCGTGCTTTCATCTTTTCCAAACGTTCCTTGCGCTCGTCGTAATACAACGGACGATAGCTAAACTGCTTGGGTTTACTTGTTTTGAAATTAGTGAAAAGTCCCATTACTGTTCAATTTTATCGCGCAAAGATAGTATATTTTCAGGAAATAAAAAAAAATCACCAAAACGCAACCTTTTTCTTTTTTCTACGTATAATAGGGTAACAGGGGGTATTCCGTCTTTGTGCGAACTCGAAAAAAATTTGCGGGGGGTGGTATTGTGTCTGTTAGACAATTTTAACATGAGTTAAGAATTGATTAAAAAATGAAAAAGTATTATTTGTTTTTTTTCGTAACCGCCATAATCTTATCGGTTACAGCAACGTCTTGTAACAGGGACGTTTCTGGGGTCGTGATTGATCCGCCAATTGCATCGCTTGCTGTTGGCGAAAGGTTGGTATTAACGGCAGCAATAAAGCCATCCAACGCTTCGGACAAAACCGTAACATGGGAAAGTTCCGATACCGAAGTAGTCACTGTGATTAACGGAACAGTAACTGCCAAATATCCGGGAACTGCGCTTATTACCGTTACCACAAGCGATGGCAATTATACCGCAACAAGCGAAATTACCGTATTTGCTCCTGTAACCGGCTTAACGTTTGACAGAACAACCGTTGCGTTAAGAATTGGCGATGAAGAAACCCTTACGGCTAAAATAATACCTGAATATGCTACTAACGATGCCGTAAGTTGGACAAGTAGCAATCCCGGTGTGGCTAATGTAATTGACGGCACAGTAACCGCAGTCGGCGAAGGAATGACCATCATTACCGCTACAACCGACGATGGAAACTATGCGGTTTCCTGCACAATTACAGTAATAGATGCGAATTGTATTATACAAATGACCACAATTAGAAACGGCGAGGTAGAAATTTGGTTAAACGGCATAGGAAATGCAACAGTTGACTGGGGAGATGGATCGGAAAAGGTTAGCATGGATATTACTAGAGATCTCGACAGTTACAGAATATTCAGACATCAATACTCCAATACAGACGAACGTACAATAACAATATACGGTGATAATATCAGGCAAATGCGGAGTAATAATAATGGTATAAGAAGTTTAGATATAAGCAGAAATGCCACGCTAAGAACCTTGGAATGCTTCAGCAACGCATTAACAATTCTGGATGTGAGCAACAATACAGAACTGACATACATGCGGGTTCATTTCAATCAATTAACAAGCCTCGATGTAAGCAACAATATCGAATTGTCATACTTGGTTTGCAACAATAATCAATTAACAGCCTTGGATGTAAGCAATAATACAACGCTGACAAATTTGTTTTGCGGAGAAAATCCATTAACAAGCCTTGATGTAAGCAATAATACGGCGCTGAGTTCATTGTCTTGCCACCATAATCAATTAACAAGCCTTGATGTGAGCAAAAATACGGCGCTGGAAGCATTGTATTGCAACAATAATCAATTAACAGCATTGGATGTTAGCAATAATACCGCGCTGACATGGTTGCATTGCTTCAATAATCAACTAACAGCATTGGATGTAAGCAATAATACGACGCTGACATGGTTTTATTGCAACAATAATAGATTAGCAGCATTAGATGTTAGCAATAATACGGCGCTGACATGGTTGCATTGCCAGAATAATTTATTCACTGCCTTTGCTTTGAATGTTTTATTTGAAACGTTGCATAGCAATATTAATCCAATAAAAACCATTCGCATATTCGGTAATCCCGGCGCCGCCAATTGCAACCAAAGCATAGCAACGGCAAAAGGGTGGGAGGTGAATACTACGAATTAATCTATTGCTAAATCAAATTCTTAATATCCTAATTTTTTCATTTTTTTTTCGGCTATAGTAAAATTTTAATGGAAAATTTTTAATTTTGCATTTTTTAAAAATATCTAAATATGAATAATGAATTTCTTAGTACATGACAAAAATATAAATTTTCTTTCTAACTCTTTAAAATTCAACAAAAAAAGTTGATTTTTATTTGGAAAAGACCTTGACGTTTTGTATCTTTGTGGCTTAATACCAATAAGTTATATGGATGCAAAAAATATCAAGGTCGAGTACAAAAGTACACAATTAATTTCAATATTAAGTCAAAATTTTTCGGGAAAAATGAATTTGGCCCGTATAAAATTTTTAGGATTGTTTATCTGCGCACTCTGTAAAGTGCAAACTGTTTGTTTTGAAAAATTGGCTACAGCCTTTGAAACAAAGTCAAAGTCGAGTGCATCGTTGCGGCGCATTCAGCGATTTATGTCCGAATTTGTTTTGGATACAGATTTGATTGCACGTCTGATCTTTACGATGCTGCCTCACAATCCGCCATACCGTTTGGCTATGGACAGAACTAATTGGAAGTTTGGCGCGACAAACATTAACGTTCTAACATTAGCTATTGTATATCAGGGGGTAGCCTTCCCAATCCTTATTTCAATGCTTGATAAACGCGGAAATTCTAATACATCCGAACGGATTGCGATGATAGAGAGATACATCCGGTTATTTGGACTTCAAACCATTGATTGTCTGCTTGCTGACAGGGAATTTGTTGGCGATAGGTGGATTGACTATTTGAACGGCAATCGAATAAAATACCACATTCGTATCCGTGAAAATTTTTACGTGGACGATCCCCGCACTGGTAAGCGATTTAAGGCTTTCTGGATGTTCAATGATTTGAAAATAAATCAATGCCGTTTCATGCATCGAATCTACTACGTAAACGGTCAACTATGCTATCTGTCGGCTTCAAAATTGAAAAACAGCAATGGAATACCTGAACTGCAAATAATTATATCTTTTAACAGTCCACAAGAGGCACAATCAGTTTACAAAGACAGATGGCAAATTGAAACTGCTTTTAGAGGATTAAAATCAAGCGGATTTAATATCGAAGCCACTCATCTTACTGATTTAACTCGGATTGAAAAACTTTTTTCTATAATTATGCTGGCATTTGCATGGGCATACGTAGTAGGAGTTTTTATCAATGAAAACATAAAGCCTATTAGGGCTCTCAAGCACGGAAGAAAAGCAAAAAGTTTATTTAAATACGGGTTGGAATATATCGCAGAAATATTGTTAAATCCAATGAAAGTGGGCGTGTTAGACATTTTTAAATTTTTGTCATGTACTTAGAACAATTTATTAAAGAAGATAATATGAAAAAGGTAAATACTTTGTGGACGATCCTCAACCTGATTTTTCTGGTTGTATTCAACGTTCTTTTCTTTGTATTGGGCGATGCCGATAGAAATGCGTCTGTATGGATTTCATACGGCTTCATTCATTTTGCGTATTTTATGCTGTTGCTTACCCCAAAATTGCTCCGTGAAGGAAAAAGCAGGGCAATATTTGGATATTCGCTTTATTCTATATCA
>Ga0099364_10002806_pt1 | contig 27556 bp, 37 predicted proteins | sample TergutTh196P3_FD_73070 | JGI IMG/M metagenome (GOLD analysis project Ga0099364, IMG submission 73070) | Microcerotermes parvus P3 segment gut microbial communities from Pointe-Noire, Republic of the Congo - Th196 P3 | ecosystem: Host-associated > Arthropoda: Insects > Digestive system > Gut ... | reverse complement strand
TACCGCTTTGCTTGAAATGTGTTTCGCAAATGCAACAGGCGGTTTGAAAGTGAAGTTAGACGAATTGGCGGAAAAAGATTTGATTAAAATTCTGTTTGCCGAAAATCCGGGAATTTTAGTTCAAGTAAAAAATACCAAAGATTTTGAAAAAACATTACAAGACAACGGAATCGGCTTTGCAAAAATTGCCGTGCCAACCGACGAACGCAATGTTACAATAAATAAAGACGGCGAAACTTTTGTTTTCAATATTGACTATTTACGTGATTTGTGGTTCAAAACATCGTATTTGTTAGATCGAAAACAAAGCGGCGAACAATGCGCCGAGGCTCGTTTTTTCAACTACAAAAATCAGCCGTTACAATTTGATTTCAATAAATCATTTACCGGAAAATTAAGTCAATTTAATCTTTCGACAGACCGCAAACCAAGCGGAATTAAAGCCGCCATTATCCGCGAAAAAGGAACAAACGGCGAGCGTGAAATGGCTTATTCTATGTACTTGGCAGGCTTTGATGTGAAAGATGTTCACATGACTGACTTGGCTTCGGGCAGAGAAACATTGGAAGATGTAAACTTCATTGTTTTCTGCGGCGGATTTTCAAATTCCGACGTTCTTGGCTCGGCAAAAGGCTGGGCAGGTGGATTCTTGTATAACGAAAAAGCAAAAAAAGCACTCGATAATTTCTACAAACGTTCCGATACTTTGAGTTTGGGAATTTGCAACGGTTGCCAGTTGTTGATTGAGTTAGGCTTGATAAATCCCGACCACGATTGTAAACCAAAAATGTTGCACAACGACTCGCACAAATTTGAATCGACATTTATCGGCGTAACAATTCCCGAAAATAAATCGGTATTGTTCGGCTCGCTTTCGGGCTCAAAACTTGGTATTTGGGTAGCACACGGAGAAGGAAAATTCCATCTTCCAAAAGAAAAGTCGGCATACAATATCGTTGCTGAATATTCTTATGATGCTTATCCTGCCAATCCAAACGGTTCGGATTATAATGTGGCGGCAATTGCCTCAAACGATGGTCGCCATTTGGCAATGATGCCGCACTTGGAGCGTGCCATTTTTCCTTGGCAATGGGCATACTATCCGCAAAACCGCAAAACCGGCAACCAAATTACACCATGGTTGGAGGCATTTGTGAATGCGAAGAAATGGATTGAAAGCAACAAATAAAAAAGCATAAAAAAAACAGGCTTCCGATTTCGGAAGCCTGTTTTTTTAGTATTAGTTTTTTGATAAGGAAAAAAGATTGTGTTTAACGGACGCAAAGATGAGACTTTTTTTTAACACTGCAAATTTTTAAAATATGTTGCACTGCATAAAATCGAGCGTTTTTTAGTCAAAAACATAAAATTCGCTTGATTGCATACGAGGCAATACCGTTAGTTGCACTTCGCTACCTATTTGTATGCTGTTGTTTTCCAACGCTTCTTTTACAGTTTCAAATGCTTTTTCGGGTGTATTGTTCTCTCGGCTAAGATGGCAAAGGTAAATGTGCTGCAGCTGCTTTTGATAATGTTCTACCAAAAAAGAAGCCGTATCGTCGTTGCATAAATGCCCTTTATCGCCCTTTATTCTATTCTTTAAAAATATCGGATATTTTCCGTTGTCCAACATTTCCATATCGTAGTTTGCTTCTATAACCAAATAATTTGCCTGCTTAAGATAGGGCAAAGAATGTTCGCAAATATATCCTAAGTCGGTAGCCAATGTAAAATTAGCATTTTTATATTCGATAGAATATCCTAAACTTTCGGTGGCATCATGCGAAACGGGAAAAGCAGTAATAGAGAAATCTGCAATGGTTATTTTTTCGTGTATGTTGATGAATCGTTTGCTTCCATACAATTTTTCGGTTACAACATAACATTTGTTTATACCGTCTAATATTTTTTCAGTCGAATAAACCGGCACATGATATTTTTCTCCTAATATGCCGACAGATTTTATATGGTCAAAATGGTCATGCGTAATGAAAACAGCTAAAATATTTTCCAATCCATATCCAAAATCTTTCAGCCTTTTCTTTATTGTTCGGATTCCAATTCCGACATCAATCAAAATACCGTGATGCGCAGTTCCTATAAAGTAACAATTTCCACTACTTCCGCTCGCTAAACTAAAAAAACACAATCTGTTCACTTTCTTTCATTTTAATACAAAAGTAAGTATTATAAGAGAATAAATGTCGTATTTAATTCTATTTATTAGACATTATATACAATAAAACATTATGATTTTGAAGTTCAATGATTTATAAATTAATTCATTCCTCGTAATGACGTACTGCTGTTGAATTTTACGTCATTACGAGGAACGAAACAATCCGGAGGAAAATTGTTAAATGGACTTTTAATGAATATAAACTCTATTACTTATGCTTTTGAAAGTTTTTTTGTTTTTGAAAAGGAATGATAGCACTTGAAACAATACCCTAACGATAGCAACAACAATAAATATGTACCTTCTCCGATGGGTGTTGTGCTAGTCGGTCGCACAAGACCGCCTAATTCGGTCCAATCATCGCTTGAGCTTACCGAGAATTGCATCGGCTCTTGTTCTATCATTTCTAAATTCGACCGAAAAAGTTGCTCTTCCGGACTTACCCAATGCGCGCTCAACCATTCTTCGTTTCCGAACATCATCACTTCATGCTCATCAAACTCTTCATCTACTTCACGCAATTCATATGCTTTTTTGTGTGCAGATAAGAGATGGTTCGTATCGTTATTATCATCCTCTTGCTCCTCCGACGATTTCCAAAAAAGTTCTTCAAAAGACACAGAGTTTTCATCTAACCATTCATCTGCCAATTTTGATTTTCCATGTGTAGACGACAAGAAGCAGAAAACTCCAATAACTAATATGCTGAGTTTAAATTTCATTTGACTTTTTATTGAAATATTCTTTTATACAAAAACATTTGAATGTAAAAAAGGTTTCTAGATGCTGTCTAATTTAACATTATTTCACCATTTTATTTTCTGAACTTTATTGTACTCGCTTGCTTGAACTCTTAACAGATAAATGCCTTGTTCTAATCTTGGATTCCATGAGTAGGCATACGCATCTATTTTTGTATCTATGAATAATAATCGACTGGAAATATCATACACTTCAAAACTTTCAATGGCAGCCATTGGCGAATATACTCGGATTGTTTCGTTTTCGCGTACTATCGAAATGGCTTCATTATCATCGGTATCGACAGTTTTTATTGTTTCCGTAATTTCTGATTGTTGCGACAAGAAGATGTAAAAACGTCCTTCGAGATTTTCTGATGCCGTTTTTTCGAATGTAAAAGAAGTTATTTCTCTCAAATCATAATCTTCGCCGGATAACGCATCTCGCAATTGAACATAATCGTATGCATCGAAATCGTCGGCACCTTCTATCCGAAGTTCAAACTGTCCAATTTGATTGGTTTTGAAGCCTATTGGAATCAATTTTTGCTCGCCTTCTTGACTCACAGCGTTGATTTCGATGGCTGTTTGGTCGACAACCGTATAAATTTCGGGCGTAGCTTTATTGTCCGAAAATAATTTATAAATATCTTCATTTGCTTTGTAGCTGTCCGAAGCGTTGGGCAAAGAAGCTAAGAGCACAACCGTTTCTATTCCGTTCATTTTCAACCGTAATTTCAATAAGTTGTTACTTGTGGAGCGCGGCCTTGCCTTTAACTCATTATTAACCGGAATTTTAAGTGTCCCGGTGGTTTGAGTAACGTTTGCATTGGGAATAGCGGTAGACATATTCGTATTAAAATTCAACGACAATGAAGCATTTGCATTCTCAGGTAGCACATCTATAAAAAAGGCTTGCATAGGCGGTATGTAGCGATATGTCGCCAGAGAAGTATTGTCTCCTGCTGATGAAGTGGACAAATCGGGCATACCTTGCCAAATAGGCGTACTACTCGTACCTGTAACAAAGCAAGTATAATAATGATTATTTTACTAAAAATCAACCACTTATATGTATGAAATTTTTATCATGCACTAAAATTTTCTCTTAAAACAAAAAATAAATAAAAAAAATGATGGTTTCTTCCAAAGAATGTTTTATTTTTGTCTGTTGGATATTATGTATGAACATATTATCAAATTAAGTGTTATATCTATACAATTAAGAATAAATGATTAAGATATGAAAAAACTTATTACTCTATTATGCAGTTTACTATTAACTGCTTCTTTGGCTGCACAAACAAAAGAGATACCGGTAGATAACGCTCCGGATTTTTCTCACTGGTCTGTTTTTCTAAAGGGAGGGCTTACGTTATTTGACGGAGATGTATTGCAAGACTACAATCAATTTCTTGCAAGGTCAAATAAAAATTTCGGACTTGGCGCAGGAGTAGAATATTCTTTCAATCCTCGTTGGGGATTAGGATTTGAGTATAACTATTTCAAGTACAGCGCTGATGTTTCTAATTTGGCATTTGAAGGTGATATGCACTTGCCGTCTGTTCATTTGTCTGCCAATTTGTCGAATTTTTTTTACGACAAACGTAAACGCTATAAATGGAATGTGTATTTGAACATCGGACTTGGAGTTGGTTTTTACGATGTAGAATCAACTCGGGTACCCTATCACCCCAATTCTCCAAACTTTCTTCAACCGACCAGACCAATAGAACCACGTAGGATTAAAGACGGAAGAGCGGGAGCAATTATTCCGGGATTGAATATAGAATATAACTTCTCCAAAAGTTTTGCAGTCGCTTGGTCGAACCAATACCGTATGTTTAACAAAGACAATTTGGAAGCGGCTGACAATCAATGGGGAAATATGAACGATGCTATTTTTACTACCATGTTGGGACTTCGGTATAAATTCTTCCCAAACAAAGACCATCATACCCGAAATCTTGACTGGGCAATGCACAATGAACTTCGTGATGGTCAATCGCCGGTGGCGGTGGCGGCAGACAATAGTGAGTTGCTGAAACGCTTGGACGACTTGGACAAAAGACTGGCAGTATTGGAAGAAAGACCAATGCCCGACATTGAGAAATTGCAAAAACAAGTTGACAGCATAGACGCATTCCTTTGGGAAATGTTTAATGGTATTGATTCAGATGGCGATGGCGTACCAGATAGCAGAGACAGAGAACCGAATACACCTAAAGGTGCTCTTGTGAACTTCTGGGGACAAACTATTCCGACAGAAATGCTGTCTGTTATTCCATCAATATTCTTTGAGTTCGACAGCTCAGCATTAGACCAACGCTCCATCGGTATTATAAAAGAAGTAGCCTTGAGAATGGCACAAAATCCTGATGCGAGAGTTGAAATCAGAGCTTACACAGATTATATGGGAACAGACGATTATAACGCGAGATTAAGTATGAGAAGAGCCGAAGCAGCAAAAAATCAATTGGTTAATGTTCATAAAATTGAAGCTGATCGCATTATTATAAATCCTTTAGGCAGGGTTTTGGAACCGGCATCAAGATTCTCATTGAATCGTCGTGCAGACTTCTTCTTCGACAGATAAAATGAATAAAAGAATATCGAAAAAGCAATGTAAAGTACAATCTTTGCATTGCTTTTTTACTTTTAAGCAGATACAAGTATGAATTTCAACAAAAAATCGCTAATTTCGCAACACATAAAAAAACAACTAAATGAAGATAAAAATAGTAAATAAATCGGTACACGCGTTGCCCGAATACGCTACCGATTTGTCGGCAGGAATGGACTTGCGAGCAAATATTGCCGAGAACATCACACTAAAATCGTTGGAACGGAAATTAATTCCAACAGGATTATTTATCGAACTTCCACGAGGATACGAAGCGCAAATAAGACCAAGAAGCGGACTGGCGCTGAAAAAAGGAATCACGGTGCTGAATTCTCCCGGAACAATTGACGCGGATTATCGAGGCGAGATTGGTGTTATCCTTATTAATTTGTCGAACGAAGACTTCATCATCGAAAACGGCGAAAGGATCTGCCAAATGGTTATTGCAGAACACGCGCAAGTAAGTTGGACAGAAGTCGAAGAACTGAACGACACAGCAAGAGGCGCTGGTGGATTCGGACATACGGGAAAAAAATAATACAATAAACGGTTTTTAAATCCGTTGTAAAAGAATGATATACAAGAGAAATATAGTCGCCTGTTTAGTGTTGCTGTTGATGATGTTTACGTTGCAATCTTGTGGCAGTACAAAAAAAATTGCCGGCAAGAAACAAACGTCATACACGCTTTCGGCAGGAGAAGAAAGACGGTTTACCTATTTTTTCTACGAAGCACTAAAGCAGCGAGAATTGGGAAACTACGACGTAGCCATCGAATTGTTGACAAAATGTTATCATATCAACGATTTAGATGCTACTTTGATGAGCGAGTTTGCCAATGTTTATCTATCTGTTGGCAAGGTCGATTATGCCGTTTCCTATCTGACCAATGCCGTGGCGTTAGACGAAAATAACAGTTGGTATCAACTGAATTTGGCTAACCTTTACCTGGCAATCGGAGATATAAAAACAGCTACCGAAATTTTTGAATTTTCATCGAAAAAATTTCCCGAAAAAGAAGAGCTAAATCATTATTTGGTAGAGCTGTATATGAGACAACAGCGATACAACGACGCCATTAACGCCTTAAATACGATAGAAAAAAAACAAGGCATAAGCGAGGATACTTCTTTTGAAAAATGGCGCATTTACTACAATCTTGGCGAAGGAAAAAAGGCAATGAAAGAATTAGATGTTCTCATTGCTAAATTTCCTCGGGAAATGAAATACCACATTTTAAAAGGAAATGTGTATTTTGAAAACGAAGAATTCGACCGTGCGCTGGCAGAATATAATTACGTATTAGAGCAAGAACCCGACAACGGTTTCTTGCGTTTGTCATTGACCGAATATTATCAAAAAACGGGCGAGCACGAAAAAGCGCTTGCCGAAACAAACTATGCACTGCGAAGCAAAAATATTGATGTAGAAACAAAAATCGGCATTCTTGACGGATATTTGAGTATGTTAAAAGAACAAGACAAATGGGGAGAAGAAACCATCAGTCTGTTTGAAACATTATTGGAAATACATCCCAATGTCATTGAAATTCATCATTATTATGCATCACATTTATTCGCATTGGAGAAATTCGATGCGGCAGAAAAAGAATTTGAAACAATTTTAGACATTGACCCTCAAAGCGTTGAAGCATATGTTGGAATTATTCAACTAAAAATAAACCAAAAGAAGCCGGAAGATCTCGTCGAAATTACAAACAAGGCGATAGAAGCGTTGCCCGATGCGCCCGGATGGTATTTATATCAAGGAATCGCCCATTTTCAATTGAAACAATATGACGATGCTATTGCGGCGTACCAAAAAGGACTTTCGCTTGTTGCCGATGCAGACGGAACGTTAAAATCTGATTTTTACGGACAGTTGGGCGACATATATTTTGAGAAAAAAGACAAAAAATCAGCTTTTGAAAGTTACGAAAATGCGTTGAAATTCAATCCAATGAATACTCACGTACTCAATAATTACAGTTATTATTTGGCGGAAGAAAAACAAGACTTGCTTAAAGCCGAAGAAATGATAAAAAGATGTTTGAAGTTGTCGCCGCAAAACAGCCACGCATTAGACACATACGCTTGGGTGCTTTTCCAACAAGGATACTATAATTTGGCAAAAAGATACATCGAAGAAGCCATTAAGCACAGCGAAGAACCGAGCGATATAATTATAGAACATTACGGCGATATTTTGTATATGATAGGCGACAAAGCGGAAGCATTGGAAGCGTGGAAACAGTCGCAGGAATTGGGAAATGAATCAAAAACATTACTACAAAAAATTAAAGAAGAAAAATATATTGAAGATGAGAAAAAATAAAATTTATTTATTTTTCGTGATAATTTTTGCTTGCACGTTGCAATCGTGCCGCACTATGAAACCAACAGAACCGAGAGTTGTCGGCACCATTGAAATCAAAGATGTTTACCAATACATGATGGTAAACCAACCCGATTTTAAAACAATGAATATCAGCAAAATGAATTTAAGTTTAAAAATGGGCGGGCAGTCATATAACGTGGGCGGTTTTATCAGAATGGTAAAAGATAGCGCAATAATTATTTCCATACAGCCGCTTTTTGGCATTGAAATGGTGCGCGCTCTGATTTTGCCAAACGAAATTACGGTGGTAGACAGGATAAACTCACAATATTATGTTTCAACTGCCGAACAATTGAAAGAATTAACCGGCATCGATTTTGAGTTCAATACATTGCAAGCCTTGTTAAGCAATCAACTCTTTTTGCCGGGAATAGAAAAAGAAAAAATTACCGAAAAAATGTTTGATGTCGGTATTTTTCCGCCCGATTCGTACGAAATGAAAGCAAATAAAAACTCACTTCCGCTTCATCATTCATTCATTATAAATAAACATTTGCAGTTGGAGAAAGCGATGATGATTGATAAAAAAAATCCACAATCGCTGACGTATGATTATGCGGATTTTTTGAAAGTAAATGCGTATGATTTTCCACATAAAATGACAATAACAGTAACTGACGGGCGAAAATCCGAGCGAATAGGACTCACTATTGGGAAGGTTGATTTTGACGTGCCCGTAAACATGAGTTTTTCCATTCCGGCAAAATATACAAAAGCAGATATTACAAATATTAGTTTTTAAGAAAATAATTTTATAAACACAAAGACACGAAGTTATTTTTACAAGAAAATGTTCTGTCTTCATGCCTTTTTGCCTTCGTGTTAAAAAAATATTAATCTACTTAAAAGATGAAAAAAATCCTATCCATACTTATTTTTCTTGCTTTTGTTGCAGTGGCAAATGCCCAAACAAAAGCTATCAATAATTTGAAAGCAGAGCAAAGAAAGACGATGGCAAAGCTCGCCACCACAAGTAAATTGTTGGAAGAAAACAAACAATCAACCTCTTCTTCGTTGAACAAATTAAACTTGTTGACCGAGCAAATTTCAGACCGTCAGCTATTAATTTCGCAAATCAACCAAGAACTAAAATATATCGATAACGAAATTATTGCAAAAAGAAACGAAATAGAGCAGAAACAACTCCAATTAGAATCGTTGAAAAAAGAATATGCAGAATTAATGTATCGCACCTATTTAAGAAGCAATTCGCACGACAAATTAATGTTTATCCTTTCGGCGCAAACGCTCGGGCAATCGTATCGAAGATTGCGTTATTTGCAAGAATTCTCCAATTACAGAAAATATCAAGCGGAAGAAATCGAAGCATTGACCATTGATTTAAACAACCAATTAAGCAACTTGGAAAAACGCAGAACAGACAGGCGGCTCGCGATGAAAAGACGTGAAGTAGAAACCACCCAATTAGCACAAGAAAAAGATAGCCAGCAAGTGCTGATTGCCGACTTAAAGAAAAAAGAAACAGACTTGACAAAGCAGTTGAAAACGCAGCAAAAGCAAATGGATAATTTGAACAATAGAATTGCCAATTTGATAAAGGAAGAAGAAGACCGAAAACGTCGCGCTGCCGAAGCCGAAGCAAGGAAAAGAGGCGCCGCCGCTCCCAAAGAAATTCCGATGACAAAAGAAGAACAGCTCATTGCCGGAAATTTTGAAAAAAATCAAGGTAAACTTCCTTGGCCCGTGGAAAGAGGCATAATTTCAGGAAAGTTCGGCATACAACCACACCCAACGCTGAAGCACGTAACCGTTAATAACAAAGGAATTTATATCCAAACAGTACAGAATGCCGATGCCCGTTCTGTTTTCGAAGGCGTGGTAACCCAACGGTTTGCTGCTCCCGGAAATAACAATGCTGTCATTGTTCGTCACGGAAATTACAGAACCGTATATTCCAATCTAACAGACATTTACGTAAAAGAAGGCGACAAAGTTACCGCCAAACAAAAAATCGGAAGAATCTATACCGACCGCGAAGACGGCAATAAAACAACGCTTTATTTTATGGTTTGGAAAGAAAAAGATTTGCTAAATCCGGAATCGTGGGTGACAAAATAAACAAAGAGTTGAAAATTCAACTCTTTGTTGGGTGAAAAACGGGGATTTACACAAAGCACTTAACTCACTCTATTCCTGTGTTTTATTTTTGTCTATCAGTATCTGTTTTTGTCTGTTTGTTTGTTAGTGTCTATTTTTTCATTAAAATTTGTATTGTTCTTTCTTTTTCACTTAAGAGAGTTTCTTTCTCATTAAGTAAAGCTTTTAAATGTTCTATCTCATTTGCTCGAGACTCTACTATTATGTTCCCATTCCCAATTTGATTTTTATTTCCATTTTGTGTAGCGGAAACATCGCTTTTCTCATCAAACCAAAACGAAATAGGGACATTAAGAGCTTTTGAGAATTTTTCCAATAACTTCGCATCAATCGACTCTTTTTTTAGTATTTGAGACAAATATGTTGGTGTTATTCCAATTTTGTCAGTTGCAAATTCCTTTCTTTTTATTTTTTTTAAAGATAAAATTTTATCTATCTCATTTCCAATGTGCTTCATGTTATTATCAAATTATTTGTAAATTAATTATCAAACAATTTGTAAATTAATTCACATATATTTATATTTGCATCATAAATGTATTAATTCTTTTTAAATTTAAAAATAAAAATGAAAGAAAAGGAAAAAACAGATGGTGAAAAATTGCGGGATTATCTTGGAACTATTCCTGTAAACGAATACAATCAGAAGAAGAATTTAATCATATATTCTTGTAAAATAAAATCTCATACACTTAATAATTGGATATATGGCTTATGTAAAATTCCAGAGTTGGCAAAAGAGAAAATAGAAGAAGTAACAAAATATAAAATTTTTTAATTAGCTGCGACACTAACTAATACTAAAATTTATGAAAATCGAACTCTCACAATTTGAAAAATTATTGCAGACAAAACTAAATGAATTGTCGCAAAAAGAAATGGCAGAACTTGCCCGCTTTATTGGAATGGAAATTATCCAGTACGAAAAGAAAGGCGAATTATTGCTGTTAACTATACAGCAAGATGATAAAAAAGCCTTTGTCGATTATGACAAAATGATGAAGATAGGAAAACGGCGAGGATATAATGAGGAAGAGAATATGTCGTATCAAACCATATTTGGTGGACAACATACTTTTATCGATATGATTATCGTGTTGGAATTTATTGTATTTAAAAGCAGTACCATTCAGCCTTTTAGAGATAAGTTTAAGCAATATACAGACGAGGAATATTCCGAGATTTTATCAATTCTGAATAATTATCGATTTAAAGAATAAACTATGGAACTAACGGAATTATATTTTCATTTTGAAAATATACGCAGAATGAGTGATGAAATTAAACAGTTGTATGACAGATTAGAAGAAAAAGACAATTCAGATGATGCAATTTCTTTACGTTCACGATACGAAACAATTCGTCTTGAAATGCGCCGGCTCTTATCCCATGAATATGATGTTGAAGAAAACTAATACTATTAAAATGAAACCGAAACATAAATCAGGAACAATAACAGAACTCGAAAAAAACGATGCGTTATCCATTGCCAACAGCTTGTTGGAGAAAGTGAAACGAAGCGAAAAAAATAAAAAAGCTGTTAGGGTAAATAAGACTACCATTATTCTGGTAAAAAATAGTCTGTCAGAAATAGAGGTAAATGAGCGTGTATCAGCATTTGAAAAGCGAATTGAGTATAATAAAACTTTTAAAATGAACTAATTATGGATTTTCCCGAGCAAATAAAATGTATTCAGTCAATGATGCAACAAGGCGATTTACAGGCAATTGCAAAGAAAGCAGGAGTTTCTGGTCCTCGAGTAAAAGAAGTTTTTACAAAAAACAACATCAACGATATGACCCCAACTCAGCGGAAAGCTTGGATTGCTGCCATTGAGTATATGGAAGAAAGGGTTAAGGAAAATCAAGAGCTTCAAGAGCGTGCGGAGAAATTGGTAACTCAATCGGTATTTTAAATTAATCTTAAAAATAGAAATCATGCCTACTGATTATACGATAGAAAAAGCAAGAGAGATCCAGAATATTGTAGCTCAGCATTATATACCTGGATGTCATGATAGGTGTAAGCTTTGGGTATATCGCAATATTGTGAAAAAAATATATCCGATGAGCGATCGAACTTTTTTCAGATATTTAGCGATTGATGTTTGATGAAGAAGGTATGTGTTATCGTTTAATCTGCGGAATAAAAGTATATCAAATTTCTGAATTAACACAATCTGACAAAGACATTAATCTTATTATAAATAGAGAAAGAGTGTTAGAATTTAGAGACATGAAATAAAAATTACAAAACTAAATACAAACATCGATAATATTTTAATTTATAAATTTATGACAAAACAAGAATTTCTATCTGGGCAACCATTCCGTATCGAAGACGGGAAAAATATTTTTAGGTACTCGGAAAAAGATGTTGGCGAATTATACCAACTAATCAATCACGAATGGCGTTTTGCTTCTGTGGTAAAGGAGATAAACTTTGAAAAAGGATTAATCCGAACAACAGGCATCAATACTGGAAAGAGCGGCATAACAGTAATAATGTTTAGTAAAATGATTAAAGTTATAAATAAAATAAATCAACCATGAAACCACAATGGGAATCCCTATCGAATAAGATGGAGGTACACAATAAACTTATCGAAGAATTTACTGCCCAGCTGGGTACAGATCCAAAATATAGCCGAGCATTGAAAGCATTGGAAAATAATTGGGTGCACGTTGTACAATTACATAATGATTTCGACAAACTGGTAGAACCTATCGCCAAGGTAGAAGTAAAACTTCCGTTCGATGGCGATGAGTTCCGCGACTTGTGGATCACCTACAAGGAGTACTTGCTCGAAGACCACCACCAATATTTTGGTAGTCGGCGCGAAGCGATTATGCTCAAGCGCTTGAGTCGTTTGTCCGGGAAAGATGAAAAAATAGCGTGCGAAATGCTCGAGCTATTTATTAGTTCCGGCAACCGTAGTATATATAAAGCGACATCCAAACAACTGTCCGGAGAAGAGATCGGCACACAAGAAGAACCGCAAAAAGAAGCAATTACTGAAACAAAAGAACCGAAAATGAAATGACGGAATTTCAAGCACAAATATTACATAATTATCCTACTTACAAAGAGTTCTTGGAAGAACTTGCGCCAAAGCAGTTATTATCTGTATATTGGAATGTGTCAAGCATAACACAATGTTTAGAAAAGCGCTACATTACGATAATAGACATACGTGAGGCTTATTCGTCCGAAAAGCCAAAAGCAGGCGTCGACTACTTAGAACGTTGGCTAATATATCTCAATAACTTTTCTAATATCAACAAAAAGCTGGAAGAAACAAACGCAGTAGCGCACATGATTTATTCCGGCTATTACTTTTTTACACTTGCCGATTTAAAAGTGTTGTTTGAAAAAATAATGCGATCGGAATACGGAACATTTTACGGTAGCGTAGATGCACAGCGCATTATTTCCTCTTTTGAAGAATACAACAAAGAACGCAAAAAAGAAGCATCGAAAATACAAAAAATAAACAATTTAATAGATAATTGGATAGACGAAGATGTGCGTTCTTATAGCGTATTAGTCGAAAAAGATGAAGACCGAAACGAAAAAATTCAACTTTTCCGTCGAAAAATATATCAAGAAAAATTTGCCGAGTATAAAGAAAAAGCTATCAAATCAATCAAATGAAATACGAGAAGACATCACAAAATAAAGGCTTATTTGACGATAAAGTGCAAATGCTTGCCAATTTCATCAATCAGAATTACAATATACGCATTCCGGTACACGACCATACTAAAATCAGTATTACCTGTAAAGATCCTAATCGTTACGACTATCAACCCACCGAAAATTCTATTTGGTTGCACTGCCAAAGCGAAGGCAATATGAATGTAAGCGAATCGCTATTGAGAAAAGTAATCAGCGAACCAAAATATGTGAATCGCTACAATCCCATTGCTGAGTATTTTGACAGTATACGCGGAACTTATAAAGGAGAAAGCCACATCGACTTACTCATTAGTCATTTGTTGCCACGAGTATGGGACATAGAAAAAACAAGCGAAATGCACAACAGGCGATACAAATATATTAAAAAATGGCTTATTTCATGCGTAGCTCAATGGCTACACGGTAAACCGAATGATGTGGCGCTTGGCTTTATCCATCGCGATGAACGAATTGGAAAGACTTTTCTTACCGAGTTCATTGTTCCACCGATGTTGAAAGAATATTATCGAATGGCAAGTAAAGACGAAAGAAAGTTTGATATTGAAGATGCCTTTACTCGCTTTGCTGTGGTAAATTTTGACGAAATGCAGGGAATTACTTCTCACAATCTCGAAACCTTTAAAAAGCTGATACGCCAAAAAGAAGTAGTTGTAAAGCGCGGATACGAACGTATAGCGATGCCACGATCACGCATAGCCTGCTGCATGTTTACCACCAATAACAACGAAGAACGCGGAGGATTTATGATCGACAGCGGTGACAGCAGATGGTGTTGCATTGAACTCGAATCAATCGACCGAGAATATTCAAAACGTGTGGACATTGACCAGTTATGGGCAGAAGCATTGCTGCTACTCGAAGAGAGTGATTTTGAATATGCATTTACAAACGAAGATACTTCGGAGTTTGCTCGATACAACGTTCGCTATAAATTCAGAAGCAAGGCAATGAAGTACATCGGATTATATGTTTCTCCAGCAGAAAACGAAGACGAAGGAGAAAAATTAAACGCCACCATGATACTTCAACGCCTTGTACGAGACAAACGCATACTGCGCGAAGATTTACACCGAATAACCTACCTTGATATTGGTAAGGCAATGCACGCGCTGGGTTATCAACAAATATCATTTCGAAAATCTGGCATACAGCATCCAATATATGGCTATCACGTAAAGTTCAATGAGTAAGAAATTAATAAGATCTAAAATTATGGAATCTAATAAAATAATAAATGCCATTTGTAAAATGGCAGAAGATGACAACTATGGATTAAAAATGTCAACAAAAGTGTTGAACGCTTGTACAAATAACGATATTAGTGAGGTAACTTTTCAAGTAGATGTAGATGTAATAGATAGTGCATTTCTTCAATCTGTTGGACTATCCGGTGAGTATATGTGTTTCGTTTTCGCCATCAATAGAAAGGAATTGAAGAAATATAAAAAATTAGTCTGAAAATTTATCGGTTTGGTTAGCCTGTGATGGAAACGTTACAGGCTTTTTTATTTTTGTTGAGTTGATTAATCTGCTAAGTAAAACTCTCGAAACGCGGCGCATATATTGTGCCCCGTTTTTATAGAGCTTTACTTTTGTTTTTTTTGATTATACAAACAAGGTTCGGGATCGAAAAATATACTATTTATATATTAATAAACATTTTAATTTTGAATTAATATAAAGAAAGTATAATATAAGAAAAATGTTTAAAGTTTACTTACTACATTACTACAAGTTATGTAATGTTTTGATTTTCAATTTAAAAATGTAGTAAGTAAATCATTCTTTTAATACTTACTACAACATACTACGAGCTATAAAAAAACACTACCTACACATCCATACTACAATGTTTGTTTCTGATTATCTGTTATTTATGCGATGTAGTGATGTAGTAACAAATATTCAAACATTTTAATTATATAAAGTATTTTTTCATATCACAATACTTTACTACATTTGCCTATATATATGGTAGTTAAAGAGAGTAATATCATAAAAATCAACTTAGACGATTACCTGGTTGATTTTGTTATGTCGCTTCAAGGAAGCACAAAACAACCTGTTCGGATATCCAATAAAAATTTTATCGGAGCTTCCATATATCGTTTGCTTGATAAAGTACCGGAGAACTGTCGATTTGAATATCCCATATTGCCAAACAAACGGATACTGGAAGTGGAGGTTGGCTGGCTTGGTTCCCGTGGCCAAAAACGGAAGCGACCTTTTACGCATTATTATTTTCCTGTATCAAAACAACGCGAACTTGAATTGAGCATCAGAAATATGTTCGACGAGTTGTATTTTCAAGTTATTGAAATCAGTCGCGAATATACCGATGCGCAATATGTGGTGTTGATTGAAAAATTTTGCGACCGATATAAAATTGATTTTGCTAAAAATTTTGAATCATTTAAGAAAAAACACTATCGGGCACGTCAGAATTTGTTAAATTAATGTTAAAAGTGCAAAAAACTTTTTGCACCGCTGTCCCGTAAAAAACTAACAAAAAAATACCGATTATTATGCAAGTAAATGATAATATGGGTGGATACGAATCAATCGAAATGATTTTTCTCGATCATATAAATTCGATTATAGAAGATTCAAACGATAGAGTTTCTATCTCATTAAATCATCTTGGCGAATATACAAATCTTCCATTTCAGAAAAGAAGTGCAAAAATAGAATCAAAACCAAAAGATAATGATGCTGGAACTATTTACGAAAACAGTGTTTCATTGCTCGTTCCACACCAATATCTAACCGATGCGCTTTCTCAACAAATAAAAAAAGCGATCTACACTTTTTGTGTTATTCGATACAAAACAGTGATGGGCGAAACATTTATCGTTGGCGGAACCGACTACCCATTGCAAATTACTTCACAAAAATTACATCCGGGATCCGTAACGGGAATCTCCGGTTGGCAACTCGAATTTACAGGAAAATCAACCTATCCGCAACGAAAATTACTGATTGATTAATATTCAAAGTCCTTTATACATAATATAACATACAGTAACATTGCATAAAATATAATGTAATGTTACATCTACATCAAATATTAAACGGTATATTTATGATGGAAGCAAATTTTGCTTCCAATTATCTTCCACTTATTGCCTCTTATATAAAAGGCGAATCAAATCTGCTTATTTCTACAAATGGTAGTGCTGAAAATACAGATGATAATATATTTTTTCAATTCGCCGCAATTAATAACGGTTCTTATGAAATATCAGAATACGGCACACGTGTTCGTCCGGAAGATGCACCTGAAAATTCGGTAGCAATAATAAACGTATCAGGTGCAATAACGAAATACGACCAAACCTGCGGACCTTCCGGTATGCTGACAAAATCTGATATTATGAAACGCTGTTATGCTAACAAAAATATCAAAGCAATAGTACTCAGAACTGATAGTGGTGGTGGTGAAGGAAATGCAATGTTTTTGATGATAGAAACCATCAATCAAAAAAATAAACCGGTTATTGGATTTATTGATGACTTCGCCTGTTCTGCTGCTTATGGCATTCTTTCTTCCTGCGATATGATTATTGCCAATAGTACGCACGCGCGAATAGGTAGTATTGGAACTTATATTACAATTACAGATTATGCCGAGCGTTTAAAAAATCTTGGCATTAATCTTATCGAAGTTTACGCTTCTGTATCGTCTGACAAAAATAGAGAATTCCACGAAGCAATAAAAGGAAATCTTGAACCCGTACGGGAAATAGCGAATATTTACAACGAAAAATTATTGATGAGTGTAGAAACAGGCAGAACAGATAAACTAAAATCCGGACGGAAAGAATGGGGAACAGGCAAAGTTTTCTTTTCCGAAAAAGCCAAAGAACACGGTTTAATTGATGATATTGATACATTTGAAAATGTACTGAATTACTTTAATACTTAATTTACATACAATTATGAAATGGTTAAATGATGAAAAATACGATGCGCTAAAAGCGAAAGCAGATAACTACGATACCGTAGTAAGCGCTGTGTTGGCAAACAACGTAGGTTTAACTGCCGAAGAAGTAACGCCAAGTGTAATAACCGAAGCGCTTAACGCTTCCGGTACCGAAGATAATTCGGAGTTGCAATCTCAGTTAGCAGCAGCTGAAGAACGTGCCGAAACTGCAGAAAAACAAGTTTCACAACTTACATCAGAAGTTGAAACACTCACATCTGAAAACGCTAATTTGAAAAAAACGCCGGCTGCTGGTACATCAACTGTGAATATAAATTCCGATACTACCGAAGTATATGACATTGTAAAGTTTGCCAATGAAAACAAAGGAGATACAACAGCCATTATGAATGAACTCCGCGAGAAAGAAGGCTACAAATAAAAAACCAATAAAATATTTATATTATGGCAACAATTAATGTTACAGACTTACAGGACGCAGCCAAAACCTACGATCCTATTTTACGTACACTTCCTTTCTTTATTTTTCAAGACTTTGCGCAAAAATTGAGAATCACTGTCCGCGAAGTAAAAACAGGAACAGAAGAAAAACGTACAAATCTTCATCGTCGTGCAGGTGGAACTTTTCCATATTCGGCAAGTGAGCAATTGCCGGATCCAATGCCTGAACTATTGCGTACTCAAACAGAAATTTTGAAACCGGAGCTGGTCGCGATGGAGCTTCAAGACAATGTTACCAATTATTTAGAAAAACAACCATTAGTTATTGCTGGTACTCCTTTTGATCCAAAAACAAAACAGCATCCACTAAAAAGACAAATTGTAGAAGGAGCTGTACGCAGTCACGCAGAAGATGTAGTACTTACCGGATCATTTTTTGGTCAGCGTGACTTATCAGTTAAAGCTCCTATCGGTGCATTTGATGGTTATTATACAAAAATAGCCGAAGCTATTGCCGACGGGAAAATAGACAGCACAACAGGCGGTGTAAATAAAAATTATGAAACGACAGGAGATCTTTCAGGAACTGTTACTGTTATGCAGTTTGATGCTTTGGTTGATTGGGTTGGAAATTCACATCCTATGTTGCGTTCAAGTAAAGACGGAATTCCCGTGTTATGGTTATCAGGAAGTTTATTAAGAATAGCGTTGAATTCATATAAGGTAAAAACCAACAGTCATACAGATCCAACGTTGGCACAGATGATTAACGCGCTTCGAGACAGTTCTTTCTGTCCGTCGCTCGAAATTGCAACACATGAAGGTTTAGGTACAGGAAACAAATTGACGCTGATTAAATCCGGAAATGCAGAAATGGGTGTTGACACTATTTCGGCAAGTAATTTCGTACAAGTACGTGCTCCATTTCGCGATCCAAATCGGGTTCAGTTTTGGATTGAAGCCGGTTACGGTGTTCGATTCAACGATTACAATGCAAAAGTGTTCCGTACAAATGAGCAAACAAATACCGTCCTGGATTTGGCAGGCGATTATACAGCTTAAGTTACATTTAGTATAACTATTTAATAATTATCAGATATGAAAAAACTATTTAAAATAATATTAGTCTTAATGTCGATAGCATTAATGGCTTGCGTAATATTTGTGCCTGAAGTATTGGGTATATCGATAGGCGAAGGATTTGTTGTCGCTAATTTTTTGCCATTATTAGGAACTCCGGGAATTGAAAATATGGGCGGTATGAAAGCACGTGCCGCTTTTATTTCCGAATACGATGTGTTTAGCGTTCCAATGATACCAATGCGAGCGACCGATTCCATTATTGCCAGTAATCCAACTTTAAACCTTGTAGAAGGCGATTATGTTTATCGAAAAATTGAAAATAATACAGTAACGTATGTAAAAGCTGGCGCAAAAGAATTGGCGCTTGCCAAAGGAAGTTTTGTCTTCAAAAAACAGGGAATCAAGCCGACATTTATGTATGCCACTGATAAAACAGTGTCTTATACTGCCGAGAGTCAAGGAGAAACAGATGGATATAGCAAACATCCGGCAGGACAACTATTTTATCCAGGAATGGGAGAAACAGCAGCAGCAGCCGATAGAAAATTTAACAATACGCGTGGTTACTTGATTTTGGAAACAAACGAAGGCAATCAAATTCTTGTTGGTCAGCCCGGATTACCGTGTACACTTCACAGCAGTTTTTCTGCCGGACAAGCGCGAGCCGATCAACGTGGATTCACATTTAATTATGAAGCAGATTCGTTTGTGGCATATATCACGCTTGAATCGCCGATTGACTTTGATGCATTAGAGTCTCAAACAGAGGAATAAAATTGAAAATTTTTACAATTATGATACAAAAAACAGAACAATGGTTAACCAATCCTAAGCGAGATTATTGCGAGGGATTGGATATTTTCAACCAATTCGCTGCTGCAGATCAAAAAGCAACGTTTAGCGAATTTTTGAAAATGAAAGAGGACGAAGAGAAAGTAAATCCTTTCGACGCACGGTTCCCAATACTAATTAATAAAGTTTCGTTTATTTTTAGTAAAATGAAACTGAATCCGAAAGCTTATTCTTCAGCAGAAGAAAGCAAAGAAATTTCTATGAGCAAAAGCTCTAAAAAAGAACTTGAATCCAAAGTCAAAGAAATCAAAAATTTGGAAGATGATAAAAAATCATTGGAAGAAAAAATCCAAGGATTTGAATCCGATGGCGAAAACAAGCAAGAAGAAATCGAAGGACTAACTTCTGAATTGGAGGAGAAAGAACTCAAAATTAAAGAACTTGAACAAGAGCTGGCAGAAGCCGCCGAAAAATCGGGGTTTAAAATCATAACCTACGATAATTTGCCAAAAGATATTCAAAAAGAGTATAACCGTACAAAAGAGATTGTACCGCTGATGGCGAAGATACATTCGGAACTTAGCATCGAAAACATACCCGATACATTGCGCAAAAAACTTGCCGAAGACCTTTGCAATCTTGATGACGAAAAACGTCAATGCTGGGATAAAATAGATAATTATACCGAAAATGGAGAAGTACTGCTGAATGAATCTAAAGCGTTGGAATATTCTGACGATCCGGTTATTCGTGGTATGGAAATAGCAAAACGCATCGCACGATTGAGAGATAATATCAGCAGAACTGAAAAGGTAATTTCCAACAAACAAACAAAACCAAATACGAAAGCAAAAGCGGAGATACGCCTGGCTAATCAACAGAAAGAACTCGCAGAACTTGAGGAACAATTAAATGCAAAAAAAGAATAAGTTTGAGAAACTTTTTCCCAATGGGCTATTGCCGGATACGACAACGCCCTTTGTACACAAAGGAGAATGGGCAATACACGAGTTATTGCCCTTTCTGCTTTCATATACTGGCACCGCAGAAGTGCGGGTAGCTACATTTAATATTTCGGAAGATAGTTTGCGACCATTGTTTTTCTTGCTCGAAGAAAAGAAAATTAATCAGTTGCAACTATTGCTCGATATGAATGTACGTAGACATAAATTAGAACTATTACTTTTTGCTGCTAACATAACGCCAGAAATAAGAATCACAGCAAATCATAGTAAAATTCTTTTGCTCGAAAACAAAACATGGAAAGTTGGCATTGTAGGAAGCGCGAACATGAATAATAATCCGCGCTACGAAGCAGGATTTATTTTTACCAACAAAGATTTTTACGATTATTTCAAAAAGGCTTTTGAAGATGCCTATAACAATGATAGTTTACCTTTTGAATGGAATTGACCGATGAACAATTGAAGCAGGTAGAAGAAATGTCTGCGGCGTTGCTTCCACCTGCCGAAATAGCGATATTAATAAAAATCGATTTCACCAACCGAAAATTGTTTTGCGAGATCTGTAAGACACACGAACAAAGCGCAATCTATGATTCGTATCAGCGAGGTAAACTTACTACAAAATTAGAGTTGCGCCGAACGGTAGTGAAGTTAGCTAAAGCAGGTTCTCCGGCAGCCGAACCATTGGCAGAAAAATATATCAAAGAACAAATAATTGGCGAAAATGGCAAATAAAAATGAAGCATTAAAAAAAATAACAAACGCACTTTTTCTGCCGGAAGCAGAGGCGCAAAATATGCTAACAGCCTATCAGTTAGAGCGAAAAAACCGCTTAATGTTTTGTGTTAGCAAAATAATGAGCAATCCGATGACACCCGACAGAGAAATTGTAGAATTTCTAATGGGCGGTTGTGGTGGAAATTGTACTGCCATTAGCCAAACACAGGCTTATCGTGATTTATCTTCGCTCATACAGATTGTCGGAAATGTAAAAAATGCGAGTAAAGCGTGGATACGCTACACAATAGCAGAAGCCACAAAAGAAACGTACGCCATAGCCAAAGAAAAAGGCGATAGTAAAGGTATGAACGGTGCAGTAGCAAATCTCGGAAAATACACCCGCGCCGATAAAAATGATGATGCTTTCAACTTTGATGATATGCTTCCGCCTGTTTTTGAACCGACAGATGATGTTACGGTTCTTGGAGATATTGAAGTAATACCAAACTTAGAAAAGCGCAGACAGGAACTGCGAGCGTTATTAAAAAATCCCAACACTACCAATATCACCGATGCCGAAATTGTAGAATAATGAATTACCAGCACCTTTTTTCCGTTAATCAGTTGCACGATGCCGAAAGACGCTTATTGAAGTTTTTCAATAAGATGCAACGCGAAGTAATGGCAATTTCTGCGCACGACAAATATATTATTGCCGCACGAGGAACAGGAAAAAGTGAGGGGATAGATGTGTGCGATATTCTTCAAAACACATGGGCAATGCCCGGCTCACTGGGTGGATTTCTCAGTCCAAGTTATGCTAAAGCGTGGGGAAATACATTACCGGCTATTTGCCATGCTTTGGCAGAATGGGGCTACATTGAGGGAATCCATTATTTTGTCGGACGCAAAGCGCCCAAAAGCGCCAATTTCAAACAGCCGAAACGTGCGCCTTTACGCGATGCCTGGGGCAATGCCATACATTTTTGGAATGGAACGGTAATGGTAGTACTATCATTTTCGCAAGGAATGTCTGCCAATTCAATGTCGTTAGATTGGATTGTAGGTCCGGAAGCAAAGTTTTTAAATTACAACAAAATAAAATCAGAAGTCAATCCTGCAAATCGCGGAAACACAAAAGATTTTGGATATTCGCCACGCCATCACGCTGTAACATATACTACCGATATGCCTACCACCAAAATGGGACGGTGGATTTTGGAGAAAGAAAAAGAAATGGATAAGACGCATATTGACCTTATCCGTTACATTTATAGTGAAATAAAACAGAATGAACGACTACCGGAGCAAACAGCACATATCAAACAAAAAATCAAGTCGCTACGAGCCGAATTAAACGATTATCGGAGATATCAAAAGCCTGTGATACCAACGCCCGGAAAGAAACGAGAATATACCGTATTTTATGCCGAATACGATGTGTTTGACAACCTCGAAGTATTAGGAGAAGATTTTATCTGGCAAATGAAACGCGACAGCCCAGCGTTGATTTGGCGAACCGCTTTTCTGAATGAAAAACTTTTGCGCGTAGCAAATTGTTTTTATTCTGCCTTGGACGAAGATAAACATTGTTATATTCCGGCAGATAATTGCACAATGGGCGATTATTCCGAGAATTACCATACAAAGCCGTCTTCCGTTCGCACAGCCAAAAGAATTGTATCAAACTGCCTGTACGATACTGATTTAGATTATACAAAACCGCTCTACATTGCATTTGACGCTAACGCGGCAATATCAACCTGCATCGTTGGTCAACCCGACCTCAATAAACGTACGCTACCAACAATCAACGAACTGTATGTAAAAACACCACAGAAAATTCAAGATTTAGCGCAGAAATTTTGCGACTATTACGCACCAAAATTGGGAAAGAAACAAGTAGTATTTTATTTTGACCATACTTTTGTTGCAGCATCAGCCACCGGCGACAGTTATAAAGATACCATTATTAAAGTGTTGGAAAAAAACGGCTGGGAAGTAACGGAGGTTTACATCGGTCAGCAGCCACAGCACGATTGGCGGCACAAAGAAATAGACCGGGCAATGAAAGGCGACAGCGATTTGCTTTTCCCAACATTCAACCTATATAATACTGAAAATACAAGGCTGGCAATGGAACAAACCAAATGTAAACTGGGCAAAAACGGCTTTGAAAAAGATAAATCGCCTGAAAGCTTGCCCGATAGCCCCGAACACCCGGACGAACAAAAAACACATATTACCGATGCATGGGACACATTTTTTGTCGGCTGTAACTTCTTTTATACCGAACCATCAAGCGATATCGGTGGTGGAATTATATTTTTGAGATAAAAAACATTTTTTTTGTAAAAACAATCGAAAATGGAACAGTTAGTTGTAAAATTAGATTCAATTAAAGAGCTAATAAACAAGAGAATGATGCTTGTTCATACAGAGAACTTTCACGTTTCTTGTTTAGCAGAGCTTTGGGATTTATATGATAACGAAGCAAAACACAATTTTTGTCAGAATATTTTACATTTCTCCCTTTCTTTTGTTACTTTTCTTTCGGGGGCTTCAAAGAAAAGTAATACGACGCAAACAGCCACATTCCGACCTGTCAGAATATGGCTATTTTTGCTGTTTTAGTGCGTTTTACGCTATCATTAGATTGATATAAGCAAGATGTCTTATTGTGGGGTCGCAGTCGTCTAAAAGGTCAATCATTCTGTTTTTATCAATTTTTGCATTTTTTGGTATTGACGATACAATTAAACTTACTTTGATAGGCTGTTTTTTATTGATTTTGTTTTTCATAATTATGCGGCGTTTTCGAGTTTATAAACTTGTAAATCTGAAAATAAAAATTATTTTTCATATCTTTGTCGTATTGATTTTTGATTTACTCCATTTTGAATTAAAAATTGATTAAACAAACACAGGGCGAGCCGTGAACTCGCCCTGTGTTCTTTTTAAGCGGCTTGTTTCAGTGCTTCGGGCATTATCTGTTGTGCTCCCATAATTTCGCGAACTTCCTGTTCTGCTTTTATCAACGCCTCGTTGATGTCGGATTTCCAAATATCAACTACCTGCAAAATGCTTTTTGGATTGTGAGAATGAATTTTGTTGCCGTTTTGGTCTGTCAATGTAACCTTTGCAATCGAATTATCCATCAGAATAACAAAGCCGTCAATATCTGCTTTTTTCCCTTTAATAGTTTGGTATCGTTGCACCAGTAACGAAGTTTTTTCTGCTTTTGCTTGCAGTTCCTCAATGCTTGGAATTGTAGGTGTTTTTACCGCTTCTACTTTCGGTGCAGTTTCAATGATTTTTACTTCGACATTTTTTTTGTCGTTTACTACTGTTGCGTCTTTTGCGCTTTCTTCTACTTTGTTGATGCTGATGCTCAACGGTTTTTTTCCTTTTTCCATTTTGGTAAAAATTTAATTGATTAAACATTTCAAGGCTTTTTCCCCTTGTTTTGATATATCAAAGATACAACAAAAAATTACAATATGCAAATTTATTTTTCTGCAAATCAATACATTATCAATGTTATACTATGAAATAATAGCTAAATTGTAACATAACTATCATATAAGATAAGCAAAAAATTTTTATCTCTTTTCAATTAAAAAATTTGCGAAAATTATTCTGAAAGACTTATAAATAGGCATTTTTTATAATATTTATTAAAAATGTTAAATTTTTCATTCCGCATAAAAAATAATCTATTCTCATTTTTGAAAAATTAAACATTTGATATTCAGAACAAAAGGGGTTTTAAAGGGGAATATTTTCCCATTTATCTGTTGAAAGACCACGCTACGCCCTGAAAAAATTTGCGTCGCAAAAATATTTTTTTGCGTTATATGCCACGCGAAAAATAAAAAACGCCCTGTAAATACATCGCGCACGCGATACCTTTTTGTCCTTTTCTTACGACGCAGATATGAATAATTTTGATTTCCATTTTCTATTTTAAAATTTAAAAATCAAATTATTATGAGTACAGAAATCAAAGCAGGTAGTACAGTTCAATTAAAAGGATTTAAAAATGTTACTATGACAGTAATGTCAGTTAGTAATGGAATTCTTGAAGAAAAAAAGGCTGCTCGTTGTGTTTGGATGAATATCAATTTTGAATTACAAGATTCAGTATTTCCAATAGAAGCACTTAAATCTGTTAATGTATAAACTATGCGACGCATAAAACAATCAAAAATATGGGAAGAGATGGAACGGCAAGCGCCCAACGGTTCTTCGATTCCGTTCTCATTCTCTTTCGTTAAGAAAAAAACAGGTGCAATTGTGAATATTTCTAAAGCTACGTGTACGTCGATTCATTCCAAAGGCTCAACCGTTAATATTCTTATTGATGGAGAAATACGCCCTAAATCTATACGAAAATGTCTAATCATAACCTTTAACAGCGCAAGCGTTTATTTATAATGTCACAAGAAGTAATTATACAAGGAGATATAGCGTACTTGTCGAGCTCAAAAGCACTTGTTACTATTAGCAACAGCTCACCGATTACGAATGATTCAGCAAGTTACATTAGCGCAACTCCAAAAAATAAACCGAACACCAAAGAAATAGAATTTGTTTCGTGGGGAAAAAATAACGAATTACCTAACGAAATAATGAAATCAATATACAAGAATGTAACCGTTTCGGCAAATATTGATTTTAATGCCAAAGTAGCATATGGAAGTAGAATAAAGGTTATGCGAAAAACTGATGACTACAAGCCTGATGGTACACTAAAAGTAAAAGAAGTGCCCTACAAGGAAGCAGAAGACATTTATGAGTTTTTAGAAAATAACAATATTAATCGCATATTTCAAGAGTTTGGAAATGACTTAGCGGTGTTCTCTGATGCTTTTATTGAATTTACATTCGACTCGAATACTCCTCGAAAAATAGCAATGATTCGTCAAAAAGAAGTGGCGTTCTCGCGATTAAGTAAGCAAGACAAAACAAAAAAACGTATCGAATGGCACGGATATTCGGGTGGTTGGGCAGAAGGAAAACAGGACGAAGATTTAATTGTAACACCATTTCTCGACCGCGATGCACCATTGTTTGACCTCAAAAACCGCACAGGAAGACTACCGGGAGAAGACGGAAAAGCAAGAAAAGACGACAAAGAACCGCGTTATATGATGTCGCTAGCACTCCCGATGCCAGGTCGATATTATTACGCAAAATCTTATTGGTGGAGCATTTTTGAAAGCGGTTGGTATGATTTTTCGTGCGCTATACCAAAACTAAAAAAGGCATTGATAGAAAACCAAATGGTATTACGGTATCATGTTCAAATAAATGAAAACTTTTGGGCAAAACTATTTAAATCCGAAGGGATTTCTGAATCGGACCCGAAAAAAGTAAAAGAGCGAAAAACAGAGTTTTATACCCAGATTGATAAATTTCTTGCCGGAGAAGATAATGCAGGAAAGAATTTTGCTTCTCATTTTAAATATGACCAAATAAAAGGATTTGAGGTACACGATATTATTATAAAGCCACTCGAACAATTCATCAAAGGAGGAGAGTACATCGAAGATAGCGAAGAAGCTACCAATATGATATCTAATCCTATGGGCGTACATCCGTCAACCATTGGCGCAAGTCCTGGAAAAGGTAATAATTTAAACGGTTCGTCGCAACGAGAATTGTTCACCATAAAGCAAGCAATGCAATCTTCTATTCGTGAGCAGATGTTATCAGTACTCGAAATTGTGAAAGTAATTAACGGCTGGGATAGAAATATTGAATTTGTTATTCCGAACATTATGCTGACAACGCTCGACAAAAACACCGGAGCAGAAAAAGTAATTGGAAACAACTCAATAGAATAAGCTATGT